>Ga0316204_10003596_pt1 | contig 30427 bp, 18 predicted proteins | sample 6monrhotite_MG_2_FD_205661 | JGI IMG/M metagenome (GOLD analysis project Ga0316204, IMG submission 205661) | Microbial mat bacterial communities from mineral coupon in-situ incubated in ocean water Damariscotta River, Maine, United States -... | ecosystem: Environmental > Aquatic > Marine >...
AAGTCGGAACCGCGCACCATGTCGCCGCCGGCAAATACTTTTGCGTTGCTGGTTTGGAATTTGTTTTCCTGCCGCGCAGGGGCTTTGACGCGGCCTTGTTCATCCAGGTCGATATTGAATGTGGCTAACCAGTCAGCCGGGCTGGGGCGGAAACCAAAGGCAATTATGACGCGATCGGCGGGGATAATTTCTTCTGAGCCTGGGATGGCTTCGGGGCGGCGACGACCGCGAGAATCGGGTTCGCCCAGTTGTGTTGTGATGAGTTTAATGCCTTCAACTTTGCCATCACCAACGATTTCCACTGGTTGCCGGTTCCATAAGAACTGTACGCCTTCTTCTTTGGCATTAGTGACTTCCCGGTGTGAGCCGGGCATGTTGGCTTCATCACGGCGATAGGCGCAGGTTACTTGAGCGCCCTGGCGTATGGCGGTGCGGTTACAATCCATGGCGGTATCACCACCGCCGAGTATTATCACCCGCTGGTTATTCATGTCGATGAAGTCTGCGGGGTTTTTTTCCAGTTTAAGATGACGGTTGGCGTTGGAGATTAAGTAGGGCAGTGCTTCGTGGACGCCGGGCAGGTCTTCACCCGGAAATCCGCCTTTCATGTAGGTGTAGGTGCCCATGCCTAAAAACACGGCGTCGTACTCGTCCATCAGTTGCTGGAATGGGATGTCTTTGCCAATGTCGGTGTTGAGGATAAATTCAACACCCATTTCTTCCATGATGTGGCGGCGATGTTTAACAACACTTTTTTCCAGTTTGAATTCGGGAATGCCAAAGGTGAGCAGCCCGCCGATTTCTTCGTAACGGTCATAGACCACGGCTTTGACGCCATGGCGGGTTAATACGTCAGCGCAACCCAGACCGGCTGGTCCGGCGCCGATGATGGCAACCCGTTTGCCGGTGTCGGTTACACCGGATAAGTCAGGGCGCCAGCCTGCGGCGAATGCAGTGTCACTAATGTATTTTTCAATGGAGCCAATGGTGACTGCGCCAAAGCCGTCGTTTAAGGTGCAGGCACCTTCGCAAAGGCGGTCTTGCGGGCAAACGCGACCGCAAATTTCGGGCAGGGAATTGGTTTGATGGGACAGCTCGGCCGCTTTTGCGATGTTACCTTCCGCCACCAGCTTTAACCAGTTGGGTATATAGTTATGTACAGGGCATTTCCATTCGCAATAGGGGTTGCCGCACTCCAGGCAACGCTCAGACTGGGACGCTGCGGTTTCCTGGTCGAAGAAACCGTAGATTTCGTTGTATTCCTTTACCCGCTCCCGTGCTGGCTTTTTTGCCGGATCAACACGCGGTACTTGTACAAATTGAAAGTTGTTCGCCATAATGTCTGTTTTATCTTTTTGGTTAATGCTTGAATATTTGGGCAGTGAGCTTATGCGTTAACTTATCTATACGTCGTTTAATAAGCAACTTAATACGCAACTTAATAAGTAACGTATTTGCTCGCTAGGCTGCCAGGGTTTTTAAGTCTTTTAACAGGGCGTCCAGTTCAGCTGCTTTGGGTTTGACTAACCAGAATTTTTGTAACCAGGTATTGTAGTCGTCCAATATGGCATGCCCTCGTTCGCTATTGGTTTCAGCGACAAACTCTTGTATCAGTTCATGCAAATAGTTGCGGTATTCTTCCATCGACTCTGGCGTCAGGCGCTGGATGTCAATCAATTCATGATTGTAGCGATCCACGAAGGTGTTATCTTCGTCGAGTATAAATGCCAGTCCACCGGTCATGCCTGCGCCGAAGTTTATACCGCTGGTGCCCAGCACGGTGACGACACCACCGGTCATGTATTCGCAGCCATGATCACCCACGCCTTCTACAACGGCTTGTGCACCGGAATTTCGAACGCCAAATCGCTCGCCCGCCAGGCCTGCTGCGAACAACCGGCCACCGGTTGCGCCGTAAAGGCAGGTGTTGCCAATTATGGTGGTTTCGTGACTTTTATAGTTGCTTTCTTTCGCCGGGCAGATGACCAGCTTGCCGCCTGCCATGCCTTTACCAACATAGTCATTGGCATCACCCACAAGTGTCATGTATAGGCCGCCGGCGTTCCATACGCCAAAGCTTTGTCCTGCCGTGCCAGTGAGGTTAATGTGTATGGGGCTGTCACACATGCCAAGGTCACCGTGGCGCACGGCGATTTCGCCTGATAGGCGGGCACCGATGGAGCGGTTGGTGTTGCTAACGGTGTAGCTGAATTCACCGCCGCTTTTGTTTTCAATGGCGCTGAGGGTGTCACGCACCATTTGTTCGGCCAGTTCACCATGATCAAAGGGCTCGTTCTTTGGTGATTCACAGAACTGCGGTTTTTCTTTGGCGACACCACCATCGGATAAAATGGCGGATAAATCCAGGCGTCGCTGTTTGGGGGTGAAGCCTTCGATGGCTTCCAGCAGATCAACCCGGCCGATAATATCGGTGAGTTTTTGCATGCCTAATTGCGCCAGTAGTTCGCGTACATGCCGGGCAACGAAATTGAAGTAGTTCATGACCATGTCCACTTTGCCAATAAAGTGATCCATGCGTAATACGTTGTCCTGGGTGGCGATACCTGTTGCACAATTATTTAAGTGGCAAATGCGCAGGTATTTGCAGCCCATGGCTATCATGGGGGCAGTGCCGAAGCCAAAGCTTTCAGCGCCGAGTATTGCCGCTTTAATGACGTCGAGCCCGGTTTTTAGTCCGCCGTCGGTTTGCAGGCGGATTTTGCCCCGCAAATCATTGGCGCGCAGTATTTGATGGGTTTCGGTGAGCCCCAGTTCCCACGGGCTACCGGCATAGTGCACGGAGGTTAGCGGGCTGGCACCGGTGCCGCCATCGTGTCCGGCAATGGTGATTAAGTCGGCATAGGCTTTGGCAACGCCGGCGGCAATGGTGCCCACACCGGCTTCTGCCACCAGTTTTACGGATACCAGGCCATCGGGATTGACTTGCTTTAAGTCAAAGATCAGTTGCGCGAGATCTTCGATGGAATAGATGTCGTGATGCGGTGGCGGTGATATCAGTGAGACGCCGGGCTTGCAAAAGCGCAGTCGTGCAATTAAATCGTTTACTTTTTTGCCGGGCAGTTGACCGCCTTCGCCAGGCTTGGCGCCTTGCGCCACTTTAATTTGCATGACGTCTGCATTACGCAAGTAAGCCGGGGTAACACCAAACCGGCCGGAGGCGACCTGTTTGATTTTAGAGCGTTTGTCATTGTGGTAGCGGCTTTGGTCTTCGCCGCCTTCGCCGGAGTTTGAGCGCCCTCCCAGGCGGTTCATGGCCTGGGCCAGTGTTTCATGGGCTTCGGGTGATAAAGCGCCCAGCGACATGGCGGCGCTATCGAAACGCACTACGATATCCTCAATGGATTCCACGTCGTCAATGGAGATGGATGTGTTATTTGTGCGTAATTTTAACAGGTCGCGGAATGCCAGTACCGAGCGGTTGTCTACCAAGTCGGCATAAACTTTGTACTGCTGGTAATCACCGGATTTAGCCGCTGCTTGTAGTGCATGCACAATGTTGGGGTTATAGGCGTGATCTTCGCCACCGTGAACATATTTCAGGATGCCGCCCTGGTTTATGGTTTTACGGGGGTTCCAGGCTTGTTTCGCCAGTATGCGTTGGTCGGCATCCAGATCGTCGAAGTTGGTGCCTTGTAAACGATTGGTTGTGCCGCTAAAGCATTTGTCGACCACTTCATTGTGTAAGCCTACAGATTCAAACAGCTGGGCACCGCGGTAACTGCTAATGGTGGAGATGCCCATTTTCGACGTGATTTTGTAAAGCCCTTTGTTAATGCCGGTGCGGTAGTTGCGCATTAAGCCAACGCTGTTGCGTTCTTCAATCTCACCACTTAATTGCAGGGAAATGATGCACTCGTAGGCTAGGTAGGGGTGAATGGCGGTTGCGCCATAACCCAATAATACCGCGAAGTGATGCGAGTCCCGGGCGGTGGCGGTATCCACGACAATGTTGGTGTTGCAACGCAGGCCTTCATTGATCAGTCGGTGGTGTACCGCGCCGACGGCAAGCAAGGCATGTACGGGTAGGTTGTCTTTGCCGAAATCGCGATCTGATAATACCAAAATTACTTTGTCGTTGCGGGCCGCTGCCACGGCCTGCTGGCAGATGTGCTCCAGCGCATCTCGTAAATTACCCGTAGCGGGGTAGTTCAAGTCAATGCGTTGATGGGCATAATCGGTGTTATTCAGGGATAGCAGTTGTTTGAATTTGCTGTTTGACAGTACCGGTGAGTCGATCAGTAAGCGTTTGGCATGTTCCGGGCTTTCCACAAACATGTTTTTTTCGCGCCCGATGCAGGTCGCCAGTGACATGACGATTTGTTCCCGCAGGGGATCAATGGCAGGGTTGGTTACCTGGGCGAACTGCTGACGAAAATAATCATAGAGCGAACGCACATTACGGGATAAAACCGGCAGGGGCGTGTCATCACCCATGGAGCCAGTGGCTTCCTGACTGCCTTCGGCCAACACGCGAATGATCTGATCACGTTCCTCGAAACTGACGAGAAACAGTTTTTGCGCGGCGTTTATTTCATCGGGTTTCATGGGTACGAAGATGTTGGGCTGCTCGATGAGTTGGGAGCCCAGGTATTCTGCGTTCTCTTTTAGCCACTGCTTATAGGGATTGCGTGACTTGAGTTCGTTGTCGATGTCTTTGGGGAAGCGAATTTCACCGGTGGCTGTGTCAATCGCTATCATTTCGCCGGGTTTTAAGCGGCCTTTGGTTACCACATCTGCGGGATCGTAATCATAAACACCAATTTCTGATGCCAGGGTAATGTGCCGGTCTTTGGTCATGACCCAGCGCGCCGGCCGCAGGCCGTTACGGTCCATGGTGCAGGCAGCATAACGGCCATCGGTTAATACGATGCCGGCCGGGCCATCCCAGGGTTCCATGTGCATGGAATTGTACTCATAAAATGCACGTAACTCAGGGTCCATGGTGCCCATGTTTTGCCACGCAGGGGGTATTAATAAACGCATGGCGCGAAAAATATCCATACCGCCGGCTAATAATGCTTCGAGCATATTATCGAGGGTATTGGAATCAGAGCCGGTCATGGATACTAATGGCCGGACTTCCTCGATGGGGATGTGGCGGGACTCGAAGGTGTGGCCACGTGCCACCGACCAGTTGCGGTTGCCCTGGATGGTATTGATTTCGCCATTATGAGCCAGATAACGAAATGGCTGGGCGAGCCGCCACTGTGGCCAGGTGTTGGTTGAGAAGCGCTGGTGAAAAACGGCCAGTGCCGATGTTAGTTTTTCATCGTTAAGGTCCTGGTAAAAAATCGGCAGGTTTTCCGGCATGACCAGGCCTTTATAAGAGACAACCTGGGAAGACAAGCTGGGAATATAGAACATGTCGTCTTTGGGGTCGATGGCTTTCTCAGTACGGCGCCGGGCTATATATAAGTGGCGCTCAAATTGCGCATCGTCCATGTTGTCCGGCGCGTTGACGAAAAGCTGCTCTATTAATGGTAATGATTTGAGGGCTTCGTCGCCGCAGGCGCTTGCATCGGTTGGCACTACGCGCCAGCCGGCAATAATCAAGCCTTCTTTTTTTAGCTCAGTTTCCAGTTGTTGCCGGGATTTTTTTGCTAATGCTTTGTTTGTATTTAGAAAAGTCATGCCAACGGCATACTTGTCGGCAAGCGTGAAGCCCAGTTGTTGTGCTGCCTGTCTCAAGAAGGCATCGGGTTTTTTCAGTAATAAGCCACAGCCATCGCCGGTTTTGCCATCGGCTGCAACGGCACCACGGTGGGTCAGGCGGGTGAGCGCGTGAACCGCTGTTTCGACCAACCAGTGGCTGGCCTGATTGTCCATCTGTACGATGAGGCCAAAACCACAGTTTTCTTTTTCAAATTCAGGGCGGTACAGCCCTTTAAGCGTCGTGTTTGTCACTGGTTTCAATCGCTCTACTATTGGTTAAGATCTGGTTAACTGCCGATATTTCGTTGTAATTTTATTGTTGGGTGGCTCTGTTTATTGGCGCAAACAAAGCCTCAGCAAATAGGCCCACGAGATAATATTCTTGTTTTTCAATCACCTGTCGGGATTTTTCAAGCGCCTGCCGGGCAATGAAGCAACGGTGCTTCAGGCAAATGGCTGGGAATTATACTTTGCTATACGCTGCTATTCAATCTGCAAATTAGCGTATTTTCTGTAAGTCTTTATGTCGCGATGCGCGATCAATTCTGCGCTATCTACGCCTTAAGTTCAACAGACTCGTATATTCAACGGGGTGTGTTGTTATTGTTGAGCACGGTAAATATCGATCTGGATGCTTTCCATACTACGAATCCAGGGTTTGATGTCTGTTAATGGCAACGGCAGGCTGGCAATGGCATTGGCGGCGGATGTGCGGTCAGCATATACCCCGTGCAATAAATTGTGCCAGTTTTTACCATTGCGGCGGGAATAAAAATACGACAGTTCCGGGGTTGTTAGTTTGTATTGGTCGATGAACTTAACCACCGTGGATTTGTGATGGCCCGCCACGAGCTGCAGCGTGTAGTGGTCGGGGTTTTGGGTGAGTAGCCATTGATCGTCTTTGAGGCCCAACGCGGATTGTTGGCTATCGAGTGCGGGCGGCGTGGTGGCAATGACGGCAACCGACTGTGTGTCGGAGAGTATTGGAATTGTTGTTGATTGACCTTGGGCTACTGGGAGGTCGTCGTCTTCCGGCTGGCGGCTGGTCCCCGACTTGATGGTAAGGTTGTTGTTTACGTTATTGTTTTCATCCACGTCGTCACTGATGTTGTGGTCCAGGCGAGTCGTCCGGTTGTTGTCGCGGTCTGCATAACGACTGGTGGTGGGCAACTTAATGGCTGGCGTGGGCACGCTGAGTGTTGGCGACGTGACTGCAGGGGGTGGTTCTGATTTATGGACAGTTTTGTTGAGGTTGTTATGCTGAGTGGTCGGCAGTGTGCCTTGTATAATACGGTCTTTTTTGGGGGGGGGTACCGGGTCGTTATTCGGCAGGGTTAAGGGTTTTATGGTGTGCTTGTTTTCGTTATCGACGACGAGTGTTTTTGCATGGGGTTGCGTATGAAACAGGTTGTTGATTTCGTCTTGAAATAGCAGTATGGCAATAATGAGTCCGGTTACCACGGCCGCGAGGACATAGTGCTCTTTGAACCTGGCAACTGATTTTTTAGCTGGCGTGTCGCTAATGTCGTTGTGATTATCAATGGACGCCGGGTCGGTTTCCGGGGTGTTGTGCGGGGTTGTTGTGCGTGATTTTCCGTTTGTGGTACGGCGAATAAGCGGTGTTGTGTCAAATAACAGCTTGTCAGCGGCTTCATTGATTTTACCTGGCAGGCCCAGGGATTGTTTGTGTATTTTTGTGATGGTTGTATCGGTTAAAAAGCGCTCTGCCACCATGCCCGACTGTGACAGGCGGTGGCGTAAGTATTGTGCGGTATGGTTTTCGTCAAAGCAGGGCAGGTCTATTTTACGCTGGGGTTGTTTTTGTTTGTCTTGCAGCTCGGGACTTGCCAATAGAATTTTTATTTGTGGTTCGCAGAAAAATAATGTGCGAAGTCCTTTGCCGGAGTTCAGGTTGCGGGTGTTGGCAATATCTAATAATAGCCCGATGACGTTTATGGGTAAAACGTGCACATTGTCGACAATTAGCACCATGGTGGGGATGTTCACCAGCGCGGCATCAATGTGTCGTTTGAGGGTGGTTAATGTTGAAACGTTTGGGTTGTCATCAAGGGAAATGCCAAAGCCATTATAGATTCTTTGCAGAATCTGATCTTCGTGCATCCTGGGGAAGGCGTCGATACGACATATTTTCCAGTTGCTTTTAGTTTTTTTGAGAAATTGCCCCAATAACGTGGTTTTGCCACTGCCTTCCTCTCCGGTTACCAGCAGGAGCTCATGGGCGTATTGCGTTAGGTGCAGTAAGATATCCAATCGCTGGGCACGAGTGGGTTCGGAGTAGTACATGTCGTCTTCGATTCCAGCTGAAAACGGCGCGCGATGCATACCGTAATGTTTCAGGTATTCGGGGGACGTTGATTTTTTCCTAAATAAACGGCTCACAATTAATGGCTTTTATCGCTTGTGCATCTTTTTATGTTTTTCATGATGTTAGTACACCGTCAGGGTTAACTTAGCATTCGACAAAGTTTCCTGTCCATAGTGCTGCTCTCTGTATGGCTTATTCGCGACAGGGTTTATTGTGCCATCGGTGTTCGGGATTGGTTCAATGGTGTGTCATTCCGGTTTAATGGTTGCTCATTGAGCCTGGCCCTGCACGAACGCAACATAGTAGCCTCGTTTTATGTGTTTGTCGCGTAGTTGAAGCATGCTTTCCATGGCATTTTCATGCGCATCGAAATATTGGCGTGTGGTTTTCCCCGCCGACCCCTGGTAGCCGGCTTCCTTGGTTAGCGACCAGCCTCCCATTAAATCTTCCTGCAGGATCAGGTGGATAAATCGAATCGGGCCAGTGTCGGTAGGGTTAGTTTGTAGGTAAATCCTCATGGCATAGTGTCACATCGCGTGCGATATCGGGTCGTTCTGTATCGCTTAGGTGAGCTGTGTAGGGTTGAATATTCGCTCATATTCGCGAATGGCGTAGCGGTCGGTCATGCCCGCGATATAATCGGCGATGGCAATCGCACGACCCCGGTCACCCAGGGCTTTTCGCCCTTCCATGGCATACGCATAGGATTCCGGCGGTAAAATTTTCGTATCATGCATAAATACCTCAAACAGCGATGTGATCACTTTTTTGGCTTTGATGCTCATGCGATGAACCCGGTAATGTTGGTACAGGTTTTTGCGCAGGGCTCTTTTAAGTTGTTGTGTCATCTTTTGCATCGGTTCGTGATAGGTGACGATGGGATGCGGCAATCGGGTTATGTCCTGGCGGGATTGCGGCTGAATCGTTTTAATTTGTGCCATGCTGGCAGCCAGGAAATCTGATATTTGCCGGTTGATCATACGCCGGATAATTTCATGTATGGCGCGACGCGGGCTAATGTTGGGGTATTTTTTCATCACGTATTCATGTTGTTCATTAAAGAGGGTGATTTCACACATTTGCTCAATGGATAAAAATTCTGCCCGTAGACCATCGTCGACGTCGTGGTTATTGTAAGCGATTTCGTCGGCTACATTGGCGATTTGGGCTTCGATGCCCGGTTGCTGATTGTTGAGGAAGCGTTCGCCAAGTTTGTCCAGTTTTTTGGCATTACGAGCTGAGCAATGTTTTAAAATACCCTCTCTGGTTTCAAAGGTTAGGTTAAGGCCGTTAAACTCAGCATATTTTTCTTCCAGCTGATCAACAATGCGTAATGACTGAAGGTTGTGCTCGAAGCCGCCATAGTCTTTCATGCATTCGTTGAGTGCATCCTGCCCGGCGTGGCCAAAGGGGGTGTGGCCTAAATCATGTGCCAGTGATATGGCTTCGGTGAGCTCTTCATTAACATTTAAGGCGCGCGCTATAGTACGGCTGATCTGGGCGACTTCCAGGGAATGAGTCAGGCGGGTGCGAAACATATCCCCTTCGTGATTGACGAATACCTGGGTTTTATATTCCAATCGCCGAAAAGCCGCCGAATGTACAATGCGGTCGCGATCGCGTTGGTATTCGGTGCGATTGTTCGGTGGTTTTTCCGAGAAGCGACGCCCCTGGGTGTTTTTATCAGTGGTAGCAAACGGTGCAAGGGTTATCATGAACGATGTCCCGCCTGGGATGGTTGCAGTGGGGTAAACCTGTACCCTGCATGGGTGAATTTAGGTGTTTTTATATTCAAGTATTTGCTGTTTGGTTAATTGTAGGATGCGGTTTCTTGCAATGTTTGACGTAGTAACTGTGGATCGTAGTCATCACTGACGATCGCTTTGCCCAATGATTTTAACAGTACCAGGTTGATTTTGCCCTGCTTAACTTTTTTATCCACCGACATTAATTCCAGGAACTGCTCAGTGCCAAGTGAGGTTGGCGGGTTAACAGGCAGGTTGGCGTGTTCAACGAGGACTTTAATTTGCTGGTATTCATCGTCATTGATCCATCCGTGGCGCCTCGATAAATCGGCCGCTAACACCATGCCGGTTGCCACGGCTTCACCATGCAGCCAGTTGCCGTAACCCATGCCGGCTTCGATCGCGTGCCCGAAGGTATGCCCAAGGTTCAATAGTGCCCGTTCACCGGTTTCGCGTTCGTCAGCAGCAACTACTTCTGCTTTATTCTGGCAGGAACGCTCAATGACATAGGCCAGGCTTTCTGGGCTTCGGCGTAATAATGCGGGCATATTGTTGTTTAGCCAACGCAGGAGTTCCGTATCGCGGATCAGGCCATATTTGATGACTTCAGCAATGCCAGCACTTAACTCGCGGTCATCCAGGGTGTTTAAGGTGGTGGTGTCAGCGATAACACAGCGAGGTTGATGGAACGCACCAATCATATTTTTACCCAGGGGGTGGTTTACCCCGGTTTTACCGCCGACTGAGGAGTCGACCTGCGCAAGTAACGTGGTTGGTATCTGAATAAAGTTAACCCCGCGTTGATAGGTGGCAGCGGCAAACCCGGTCATGTCGCCAATGACTCCACCACCTAATGCGATGAGTGTGCACTGGCGTTCAAGGCGGTTTTCCAGCAGGGCGTTATAAATTAGATTCATCGTACTAAGGTTTTTATACTGTTCCCCATCGGGTAAAATTACGGTTTTACAATCGCAGTGGGACAGCGCGCTGAGTAGCGTATCGAGGTAAATGGGGGCAATGGTTTCGTTGGTAACAATGAGCAATTGCTGGCTTGGGGTATGCCGGGTAATCAGCTCACTTTGCTGCAGTAGATTTTCCCCGATATAAATAGGGTAGCTACGATTTTCGAGGTCAACACTTAATGTCTTCATAGTTATGTATTTAAAGTTTGGTATTCAGCGTCAGGTTTTCAAATGAATGTTTTTTAACGTGTGTTAGATTTAAGTCTTTATCTTTTAATGGCATATTTTCCAGCGATCAAAACCGATGTAATCCAGACTGCCTCAATGGCTGCTGCTTCGGGGTTGGTATGGCTATGATTAAGGTCGCCATTTAAAGCCCTAACTGTTTTACCAGTTTTTGTAGTTTACTGACAACCTGGCGCACGGAGAGTGCATTGGTTTCCATTATTGTGTGAGCCACTTCACGATACAGGGGATCGCGCGTTGTTAGCAAGGTTTCAATGGTTTTGCGCGGATCATCCGTTTGCAGCAATGGTCGATTGTGATCTTTTGCCGTTCGCTTCACTAGCTGTTCTATGGGGGCGCAAAGGTAAATAACATGGCCATTTGCGGCAAGGGTGCGTCGATTGTTTTCACTTAAAACCACGCCACCGCCAGTGGCTAGTATAATGTTGTTGTTTTCATTATGGTTTTTTGTCAGCTCTTCGATCATTGCCGATTCACGCAGGCGGAATCCTTGTTCTTTTTCCAGCTCAAATATAATTGGAATGGTCGCCCCCGTGCGTTTCTCAATTTCCCGGTCGCTATCGAAAAACTCGCGGTTTAAGGCTTTGGCCAACAGACGTCCGATTGTTGTTTTACCCGCACCCATAGGGCCTATAAAAATAATATTTTTTGGCATTAGGCTTGTTGTAGGTTAGTTCGAATCAGTGTTTTTGTCGTGGTCGACGTTATCATTGCTGTATTTATAATCGATTTTCTCATAAGCTAAAGCGTTAGAAATGGTATCTTCAGAAACCATGCTTTCATAAATAATGTATTGATAACCGTGTTTTATAAACACGGGATCTTTGGTTATTTTACAGCCGGTTTAATGGCTTGGATAGACTAATATGATCCAACTGATTAATTTAGGGTGATATCTAAGACGGGTATACTAACACGAAATGATTTGCCCAGACGGGCGGGGCCATGGGGGTGAAGCTTGATTCCCCGGGCAGATTTTGCCCGGGGAGAAGACTGTTATTACTGCGAGGAATCGGTACTTAAACTTTGTTTAAGTATTTTAGGGGTCACAAAAATCAGTAATTCGTTCTTGGTATCTTTAACCGCCTTTGAGCGGAATAAGGCGCCAATGAACGGGAGGTCGCCAAGAAAGGGTACCTTTGTCACTGAGTTGATTTTGGTTTGTTCATAGACGCCACCGAGTACCACGGTAGCACCGTTTTCAATGAGTACCTGGGTTTTAACTTCTTTGGTATTGATGCTGGGTACACCATTGAAAATATCGCCAACACTGTCTTTGTTAACGGCAAGATCCAGTATTACGCGCTCATCCGGTGTGATTTGGGGAGTTACCGTTAGGGCAAGCACCGCATCTTTAAAGGATACGCTGGTAGCGCCGCTGGAGCTGGCTTCCTGAAATGGGATTTGGGTACCTTGTTTAATGACCGCTTCCTGTTGGTTGGCAGTAACCACCCGTGGATTGGATATCACTTCCCCCCGGCCATCCGTTTCCAGGGCGGAGAGTTCCAGGTCCAGTAATACATTGGAGCCTAAAATTGCCAGGGCGATTCGACCAGGTGCACCACCAGCGGGTGCGGCGGGCAGGTTAACGTTGAGGCGATCTGCAAGTGCGCCGGGGACTACCGGTGGGGGGATTGGTCTACCCCCGGTTACCGCCTGATCAACAATGCTATCTGTCGCACCCAATGAGCCGGCAGTAGTGCTTAAGATGCTCTTGTTGCCAATGCCCGTCGCTCCGAAACGAACCCCCAGGTCCTTGGCGAAATTATCATCGGCAATCACAATTCGCGCTTCGATCATGACTTGTCGAACCGGCACGTCCAACCGGGCAATCAATTTCCGTACATCCAGCAGGCGGTCGCCGGTATCAACAGCAATGATGGTGTTAGTGCGTTCATCAACGGTGGTATTACCCCGTTCAGACATAACGCCAGTGCCCTTGGCTTTTAGGATGTTTGCGATGTTGGACGCTTTGGCATAGTTAATTTGAATAATGTCAGAACGCAAGGGCTCTAACTCTTCAATTTGTTTTTTTGCGGCCAGTTCGAGTTTTTCCCGGGACGATATTTCTTCACTTGGCGCTACCAGGATCACGTTACCGGATTGGCGCATTGCCAGCCCTTTGGTCTTGAGAATGATATCCAATGCCTGATCCCAGGGTACGTTTTTCAGGCGTAAGGTTAAACTACCTTGTACTGAATCGCTGGTAACCATGTTCAGGCCGGTAAAGTCGGCAATTAACTGCAGTACCGCACGTACTTCAATATCCTGGAAATTAAGCGATAGTTTTTCGCCGGAATAGCCATCTTGTTCGTCTTTATCTTTCTCGGCGGTTACGTCTGCCACCACCGGTTTGACTTCAATGGTGTAAGTGCCACCTGCATGGTAAGCGAGATACTCATAATTGCCTGCTGGCGTAATGGACAGTCGCACCCGGTTGCCGACCCGGGTTGTGTCAATGTATTGCACTGGTGTGGCGAAATCAGTGACATCTAGGCGTTGTAATAAATCCGGTGAGATGGAAGTGTTGCCAAAGTCCACAAATATCAGGTTGCCGGATTCTCCGGTGCTGGCAGGCGTGTCTGCATCCGTGAGCGAAATAACAATGCGGGCTTCACCCTGGTTGCCCCGGCGAAAGTCAATATTTGAAATGCTGTGCAGGGCATCATCACCAGGGACGGCGGTGGAGATTCTAGCCGCTGCACGTGTGGGCGCACTGCTGTTAGCGGCACGGCTTCCTGCCAGGGTAATATAGACTTTACTACCGCTGACTTCAGTTTCAAAAGGCAGCAGTTGAACCAGGTTTAATATCACCCGGGTGCGATTGCCAGCTTCCACGGCAGTGATGCTTTTGGCGAAACCGATGCCGACGTTTTTATTTTTCCATCCCAGGCCACTGCCGGTATTTGGGAAATCCAGTGCGATACGAGCAGGGTTGTCAATCGTAAAGCTGCCAGGCTCCACGGCCTGTTGAGAAAAGGAGATCACAAATTGTACTTTATCACCGGCAAGCTTATTGACGGTCACATCTTTCAAGTATGAACCGCTGCCGGTGGGGGCGCGTCGTGGTGGCGGTGGTTGGCGTTTGACCGGTTCGGCTCTGGGTTTAGGTTTGGGGGCGACCGGTTCCACGGCGGCAATCTTTGTGGGTTCAGAGGATGCTGCGCGGTCACTGTTATCGCCGGCGAATTTTACGAAAACATTGCTGCCTTCGGTGCGTATCGTGTAAGGCTTTAAGGTATCGAGATTAATGGCAACCCGGGTTCTGCCGGAGGACTGAGTTGCTTTTAAGGATTTGACACCGGCTACCTCGATGGGTAAGGGTAAGCTCCAGGGTAGGTTATTCTTTGTTTTGGATAAATCGATGGAGATTTTTGCTGGGCTTTTGGAGGTGAAATCAGTGGGCGTTGGGGCCTGACCGGAAAGCGCCAGGCGTATTTCCACGCCGCCATCAGTGGATGTTTTAAAATCTGCAAAATCCAGGGAACGGGAGGGCTCATCTTCTGCAACAACAACAATGGGTAAGGACACCAATAATGCCAACAGCATGTAATGTAGCAGGCGCAGCAATGCCCAATTTGCTGGCTTATCCGTAGTGGTAGCAGTGGTATTGTCAGTGGGGAGTGCGTTAACGTCCGTATTGTAATGCATTAGTGGCTCTTTATTATCGTTTAATGATTTGTTGGATATCACTGTTATTGTTCGAAATTCCATCATCACAGTCCTCATTGGGATCATTCGCTTACACTTAATGTAGCTTGCCGTCTAACCCAGCCACCGAGACCGTCCGGCACTATTTCCTGTAACACCACTTCGTTTTCAGAGATGCGCAGGATTTTGCCATTGTCTTGGCCCATGAATTTGCCGGGTTTAGTGCGATACAGGGTGCCATCTTGGGCTTTGATGAGGGCCCAGCGTTCGCCACTTTGCTCCAGGCTGCCGACCATTTTTAAGGTATCCAGCGGGAATTGCTCGAGGATTTGCCGCTGGCGACTAACGTCTGGGCGGAGCCCGTTGTTTGACAGGGTTCTTTTAGGGGCAGAGGGCATAAATGGGTCGCGTAACGTAGTATCTTGGTAGGCATAGGTTGCGTAGCTCTGTACATCCGGTAGTTCCGGGATTTTGCCTGCTTTTTTTGCTTTAACCTGATTAACGTATTCATGCAGATCAGATACATTACTGCCGCTGCACGCTACGAGCGCCAGCCCGATCAGGCTTGCACCGAGCAGCTTTGCAGGGATCGCAATGGTGATTAATCGTTTCAATTGTTGTGTTTTTGCTATCATAGCGGTTTGTCGAATAAGTTATTTCGGCGTCTTAGTGTGTTGTGTTTCTGCGAGTCTGTTCGTCTGTCGTGTATTTGCTGCCTCATTACTTCCTACGTTTTTTTTGTTTCTTTTTACGGGCATTCTGCGCGTCCAGCTCTTCCTTGTCCAGATAACGATAGGTATTCGCCGTGGCGTTCATTAACAAGATTGAGCCGTCAGCCTTTTCACCTTTTTTAGCCTTTTTTTGATGCGTATTGATTTTTAAATTGTGCAGGGTGACAATCCGTGGAAGGGCGGCAATGCCACCGACAAAGTTACCCAGTTGGTGATAGGTGCCCACCACCCGGATGCTAATGGGGTATTCCGCGTAGAACTCTTTTACGGTTTCAGCGCCTGGTTTAAACAGTTCGAACTCCAGGCCGCTTTCCAGGCCCACGCGTGAGATATCCACGAGCAATTCCGCCACTTCGGTTTTGCTGGGCAATTGCAGTAGCAGCGCACCGAAGGACTTCTTCATGACTTCCATTTGTTTTTTATAGGCGTCAAGGTTAGCGGCTACGGCTTGTTTGGTTTCAAAGGTCTTTTTTAATTCATCTTCTTTTGCACGGGCATTATCCAGAACCACTAATTGCTCTTTGGTATCAAACCAATAACCGGCAAAACCCACGGCGATAGCAATTACGACCACGGCGAGTATTTTTATAGGAAAAGGCCAGCTTCCGGCATTTTTAAAGTCCAGGTTGTCGAGATCGATGTTCACGCCTTTTTACCTTTTTCTTCTTCTTCCGCTGGTTTGGTTTGTGTCACTTCCAGTTTGAACCAGCTTGAGTCGGGATACTGTTGTTTGGCTGAATCGATAACACTGAGCTTGGGGTTGGTTAACCATTCTGATGCGTCGAGTTTGCGCATGAATTCCGACACACTGTCATTGGAGTTGGCGACGCCGGTAATACTGAGCAGTGTTCCATTGCGTTCGGTATTTAACAGAAACACACCCTTGGGAGTGGCAAGTGCCACTTCTTCAAACAAATGCACAATCTCTGGCCGGCTGCTTTGCAGCTGTTGGATAACCTGCATACGCGCCAGTAATGATTCCTTGTCCCGTTTGAGGGTCTTTATTTCTTCGATTTCTTTTTCGACTTTTTTAATGGTGTCTTCCAGAAAAGCATTTCGTGAATTCTGGCTTTCAATCATGCTGGTCATTTGAATATGGACAAATGCGACCGCAAGCGCTGAAAGAATAGCGGCGCCTGCCAATGTGACATTAAACTGGCGTTGTTTCTCTGACCTTAATTCTTCACGCCAGGGTAATAAATTAATGTGTGGCATTTAGTCGAAACTCCTTAATGCGAGTCCGCAGGCTATCATTAGCGATGGCGCATCATTGCTGAGTGCCTGAGCTTTAACCCGCGAGGCCAGTGACATCGTGGTGAAGGGGTTTGCGACACTGGTTGATGAGCCTACCCGTTCTTCAATCAGTTCGTCCACACCGGGAATTGATGCGCTACCGCCGGCCAAGATAATGTGGTTAACGGCGTTATGGTGGCTTGATGAGAAGAAAAACTGCAGAGAACGACTTACTTGCTGTGCCATGGCGTCCTTGAATGGCTCCAGTACTTCCGGGATATAATTATCAGGCAATCCGCCCTGACGTTTGGCCATACCCGCTTCCTCATAAGATAAGCCGTAACGCCGCTGAATCTCTTCGGTCAATTGTTTACCGCCAAACACCTGGTCTCGTGTGTAGATGATTTTCCCATCGTGCAGTACACTTAGTGTCGTCATGGTGGCTCCCACGTCCACAATTGCCACCGTGTTATCCTGTATTCCGCCGGGTATTTGGCTTGATAGCAGTGGAAAAGCATTTTCCAACGTGTAAGCTTCGATATCAACGATTTTTGTGGTAAGTCCACCGAGTTCCACGCTGGCAACACGTGAATCGACGTTTTCACTGCGTGATGCTGCCAATAAAACGTCACTTGTGTCAGGATTGGTCTCTGATAATCCCAATACCTCAAAGTCCAGGTTCACTTCTTCCAGAGAATAGGGAATATATTGATCTGCTTCCAGTTCGATTTGACTGGCGAGCTCTTCTTCAGATAGATTTGATGGCATAGTAATCACTTTTGTGATCACTGAAGAGCCTGCTACGGCCACTGCAGCCAGTTTTGTGCGTGCTCCGGAGCGTTTTGAGGCGCGGCGAATGGCTTCACCGACGGCTTCAACATCGGTGATATTCTTCTCTACCACCGAGTTTGGTGGTAAAGGTTCTGCCGCATAGGCTTCAACCCGGTACCCATCGGCTTGCCGACTGAGTTCCAGCAGCTTAACGGTGGTGGAGCTAATATCCAGGCCGAGGACTGACGGTTTTCTAGATGTGAAGAATTGCGCTAAACCCACTCTATTTTCCCATACATTTTTTAAGTTGAAGTGTATATCGGTATGTTTTTCGCAAACTTAAAGACTCTAATGATAAATGGTCTGCAAAATTCGGGCAAAAACTCTGATAATACCGTCGGTGGTTCTAATTTTAATTGTTGGATAAATACTATTAGGTTGATGTTATTGGAAGTTTTATACTTTGTCGACATGGAATTTAAGAAGTTGGTCACACTCTAACCGAATCCCGGCAAGCCCCATTTTTCTGTATTTACTTTAATTGAGTATTTTTGCAGCAATAAAATGGCTAATATGCGAGTAATATCGCGCTAAAGTAAAACATTTGAAGGAAAATTATACATAGTATGGCAGGTATCGTGAAAAAATTGTTTAGTGCTCCTGTAATCGTCACCCTATTGAGTGCTTGTTTTATCGCCGCTGGCGTAATGGCATTAGCGATTTATTTGTTTGTCGTGCCTAAATTACCACCAATTGAAAATTTGCGTGATGTGCAATTTCAGGTTCCGCTCAAAATATACTCAAAAGATGAAAAGCTTATCGCTGAATATGGCGAAAAGAAGCGTGTGCCATTGGATATTAATGAGACACCACAACTACTCATCAATGCCGTATTAGCGGCAGAGGATGACCGCTTTTTTGACCACCATGGCGTTGATTATCGGGGCTTGTTGCGTGCGGTTGTATATTTATTGCGCACAGGTCGAAAGGGCCAGGGTGGTAGTACGATTACGATGCAGGTGGCACGTAACTTTTTCCTTAGCCGCGAGAAAACGTATTTACGCAAACTCAATGAAATTTTATTGGCACTAAAAATAGAAGGTGAAATAACCAAAAACGAAATACTGGAGTTGTATCTCAACAAAATTTATTTGGGGAATCGATCCTATGGTTTTGCTGCCGCCGCGCAGGTTTATTATGGCAAAAAGCTCGATGAAATGGCCCCGGCCGAAATAGCGATGATTGCGGGTTTACCTAAGGCGCCTTCCCGCTACAATCCAATCGTTAATCCGGATCGTGCCCTATTAAGACGGAATTATGTCTTGGGCCGCATGCGAACATTAGAAACGTTGTCAGAACAAGAATACCAGGCTGCACTAGCTGCCCCCGATACGTCAGAGTTTCATGGGTTGCAGAGCGAAGTGCCGGCGCCTTTCGTTGCGGAAATGGTACGTGCAGAACTTATTGAACGCTTGGGGAATGATGCCTATATCAGTGGTTATAAAGTGTACACAACCATCGATTCCCGTTTACAGCTGGCCGCTAATGATGCCTTGCGCGAAGCATTGCTCGCCTATGAAGTGCGCCATGGTTTTCGGGGTGCGGAAGCAAATGTCGATTTGGCGCAAACAGATGAAAATGATGAAAGCGCCTATCGCGCTATATTGTCCGACTATCAACCACTCAATGGTCTATGGCCGGCGTTGGTGGTTAGTGTTGGTGAAAAAGATGCGTTGGTTTACCAATCACGTCACGGGAAACTGGTTTTAGGCTGGGAGGGTTTGAAATGGGCTGCGCCGTGGAATGGCGATGGCAAGGGGCCTGGAAGAGCGCCTCAAAAAGCGGCGGATATACTGAGTGCCGGGGATATTGTGCGTATTACCAAAACCACCACAAACAGTAAAAAGAAAGCTGACGCTAAATCAGACGCTGGTAAACAGGAAGAAGGTGACTCAAATGTATCGTGGGCTCTGGCTCAAATCCCGCGCGTCGAAGGTGCACTGGTTTCGTTGTCTGCGCATGATGGTTCCGTGCTGGCATTGGTGGGGGGATTTGATTTCAATAAAAGCAGTTTTAATCGCGTTACCCAGGCGATACGCCAGCCGGGTTCAAATATAAAGCCCTTTAATTATTCTGCGGCGCTGGAAAAGGGGTATACCGCCGCCAGCTTAATTAACGATGCGCCCATCGTATTTGATGATCCGGGGCTGGAAAGCACCTGGCGGCCTGAAAATTACAGCGGTAAAGTATTTGGGCCTACTCGATTGCGTGAGGCCTTAATCAAGTCACGAAATCTGGTGTCGATTCGGTTGCTACGCTCGATTGGTATTTCTTATGCGATCGACTACATTACTCGTTTTGGGTTTAAGCCGGAAAATTTACCGCGGGATTTATCCCTGTCGTTGGGCAGCGCCTCAATTACGCCCCTGGAGCTGGTAACTGCCTACGCGGTATTTGCCAATGGTGGCTATAAAATTGATTCCTATTTCATCGACCGCGTGGAAAATTCAGATAATGTGGTGGTAATGACATCCAATCCGCTGGTGGTTTGTGAAGTGTGCGAAGGCAATGCCGAAGAATCCGGCCGCGCCGCGCTGGAAACGGATGCCGCGAACGGGGCGGTGGCAGCTGACCAGGCTTCCACGCCGGAAATTACCTCGGTACTGGTGCCGGTGAGTATTTCTGATAATGTTGATATTGCTTATATAGAAGGTGCCGAACACTCAGAGCCCATGTTGCCTCAGCGCCGTGCCAAACGTATCATCTCGCCGCAAAACGCCTATATCATGAATAGTATATTACGCGATGTTGTTAAGCGGGGAACAGGGCGCCGGGCCCTGCAGTTGAACCGTGGTGATCTGGCCGGGAAAACCGGAACAACCAATGATCAACGCGATGCCTGGTTTTCCGGTTATAACCCCGATGTTGTCACTACAGCCTGGGTAGGGTTTGATAGTCCTCATCCGTTGGGGAGTCGGGAGACCGGTGGCCGAGCTGCATTGCCTATGTGGATTGATTATATGGCGGAAGCATTGCAGGGTTTGCCCGAACAGGCGCTTGAACGCCCCCCCGGGCTGGTGTCGGTGCGTATTGATCCGGAATCCGGTTTGTTGGTGGGAGCAGGATTTGAAGGCGCGCTGTTCGAAACCTTTCGCGCTGACAAGGTGCCAAAACACATGGCTGAAGATGAGGCCGGTGGCAGTGACCCCATGTCGGCAGGCGGTGGATCAGCGGCGCCGGATGAAATTCCTGAACAGTTATTTTAAATGCAGGTCAGTTGGTGCGTCATTTTAATGCCGTGGAGATTTCGCGCTAGTACTCCTTCAAAGTGATATTGCCGTATTCAGTTGGTCTGTCAGCGTTCATGGAAAGGCGTGCCTCGCAGCGAATGGCCATAGTCCTTTGCAAGAGGCGCAACGCATCCATGGACGCTGACAGACCAACCCTGCGGGCGTTCCTGTGGTGTCCCGCGGCGGCGTTGCCGTGTTTGACAAGGGCTACGGCCATTGCCTGTACACGCCGCCTTGCCGCGAAACACCACAGGAACGCTGAATACGGCAATATCACTTTGAAGGAGTACTAGGCGTTAGTAACGTTGCCGACTGAAACTATGCTGGAAATATTGTCGTTTGGCTTTCAGCGCTTGTTAATTCGGGTAACTGAGGTGTTTTGGAATTAATTATAGTTAAACATGATTTTATTCTGGCGTAATTGGAATGTTCCTGCATTCTTTTCCTCATCGACTTTGTAGGTGCTTGACCCGATAGTGGCTTCGACGGCGCCATAGACTTTATGTTTAACCGTAATTGAGGCATGTCCCAGGCGCTCGATCTCGGTGGCGAGTGCCTGTTGGCGGTCTCTAAGATCAATCATCTCCGAGTTGAGGGTTATGTTTGTGTCCTGGAGTTTTTTAATGATTGCGAGGGATTTTTCCTTGTTTTTATCTTTTTTGATGTTTTTTAACACTTTTGAGTAGGTTAATTCCAATTTTTTCTGCTCCTCTATTTTCTGTTGATAAAGTTGATTAACCTCTTCCAGTTGTTTGGCTAAATCCGACTTGAGGCCGACGATAATTTTTGTGTTTACCGCCGCGGGTGACCCCAGCACTTTGGCCTGCACCATTCGTGTAGCCCGGGTAGTACCACCCATAATATGGCCATGCTTGGCGTTTTCATTTCCCACCATGACGTAGTTGTTTGTCGTGATATCGCTGTGGGTTATCAGCTCTTCCACTTGCAGGCTATCACCTGCCTGCACGAATGCGTTTTCAATAAACCGGGCCGTAATTTTTGCGCCGGCTGTCAGTCTTGCTGCGCCTTTGTTTGGTACGCCATCCTCATCAAACAACGCACCACGTCCGATAACGCCCTTGCTAATAATGATATCGCCACCCGCGTTAACACAGGTTGCTTCCTGAATCATGCCATGTACATAGACGTCTCCGGTGGAAGTGACGCTCATGCCCGTTGTGATATCACCATTAACGATTATTGTGCCGTCGTATTCAATATTGCCGGATTTCAGGTCCACTTGGTCGATGCTTATAATGGCTTCGACGATGGCGTTCGAGGGTGTAATGATTGGTTGGCCAGCGATCGTTGCAATCAGTATATCTTTATCATCACTGTCCCAACGTGTTCCCATTAATTCAACTTCCGGTAGGATATTTTTGCCCGGCGTGGGCGGTACTTCTTCGCCTTTTATGTTTTTCCCCGGTTTGCCTGGTGTGGTAGGGAATAATCGGGCTATTTTGTCACCTGGTTCCACCATAATCAGATGACAAACATCGTTGTAATGGGCCTGTTCATGTTCATCGAGACGAGGGCGACGATCTTTTGCATCAGGGATCAGGCTTTCAAAATAAGCGTCCCCACCGTCAACGGGTTTTATGCCTTGTGCAATCACGGCGTGGTGTATTTGCTGCGGCAAGTCCTGGGTATGTTCCTGAGAGGCCAGTTGTAATTGCAAAACATGGTTGATTTTATCTTCCAGTACACCAAACTTAATGCCATTCTCTTTAAGTGTTTTATAGATATCTTGTCGTCTAATGGGTTTGCCCCCGCAAGCGACGCAAAAATTGATGCTGGCTGTTAAGTTGTCATCGCTTATTTTTAAGGTAAACTCACCATCCTTGCACTCCCCAATGTTGATGAGCGATTTTTTGGTGCCGGCATTAAATTGTGTAATGCAGTGGTCAAGCGCATCGCTGTTCAATGCAACCTGGCTGTAACCCAATTCGTTAATCTTGTTCTTTAGCCAGTCAAGCTTAATAGGGGTGCGTTGTACAGCAGGCGAAAATGCTGCCTGCAGGTGGCGACCGTCATTGCTGAGTTTGATGACTAATTCGTCGTTATAATGTTCGGTTCTCTGGTTCATGGTGTTGTTAATATTTGCTGCTAATATTAATTGCCAGGGTTTTCATCACCAAAAAATGTTGTCGGTTTTACTGTGCACTGGTTGTGTTTCAGTCAGTGCGTTTATTTGGGTTGCAATGAAATGCCCTGTGCCGTATTAATGGGGGTCTCCGCGGCTCCGGCATCTTCGTGTCTTAGGGACAGGTTTGAGTCGTTGGGGCTTACTTTCCCCTCGCTCAGGCTGATTTTTAATCTCAGATTATTTTGCGAATCAGCATTACGCAATGCTTCTTCCAGTGATATACGGCCGGCTTTAAACAGTTCATACAGTGCTGTGTCAAAGGTCTGCATACCGATATTGGTGGATTTTTCCATGACTTCTTTGATTTTATGGACTTCACCCTTAAGCACATAATCACAAATCAACGGTGTGCCCAGCATGATTTCTACGGCTACAACGCGTTTGCAGTCTACGGTGGGAATGAGCCGCTGGGATATAAAACCTCGTAAATTGAGAGATAAATCCATTAACAGCTGATTACGGCGCTCGTCAGGGAAAAAGTTGATAATTCGGTCCAAGGCCTGGTTGGCATTATTGGCATGCAGAGTCGAGATGGCTAAATGCCCGGTTTCGGCGAAAGCAATGGCATGTTCCATGGTTTCGCGGTCACGGATTTCCCCAATAAGTATGACATCGGGTGCTTGTCTCAGGGTGTTTTTTAATGCATCGGCATAACAATCGGTGTCAACACCCACCTCGCGCTGATTCACAATCGACTTTTTATGATGATGCACGAACTCAATAGGGTCTTCGATCGTTATAATATGGCCACTGCTATTGGTGTTGCGGTAATCTATTAGTGCGGCAAGTGAAGTGGATTTACCGGAACCTGTGCCACCTACAAACAATATCAAGCCGCGTTTTTGCATAATGACTTTTTTAAGAATGGGGGGCAGTCCTAATTCTTCGGGTTTGGGGATTTGTACACGAATATTACGAATAACCATTGCCACCTGGTTACGTTGTTTGAAAACATTGACTCGAAACCGGCCGACACCAGCCTCGGAGTGGGCGAGATTCATTTCCGGTTTTTCTTCAAACTCCTCAATTTGTTCCTCATTCATTAGAGCGTAAGCGAGTTCTTTTACCCGACCGGCAGGTAATGTTGACTTTTCTATGGGCTTGATAATACCTTCAACTTTGGCACTTACTGCCGCTCCTGTCGTAAAATAAAGATCAGAGGCGTCGTATTTCACCATGAGTTTCAGGAATTCTGGCATTTCCATTGAGACTGCTCCAGTAACTTATTGATATGTAGAATTAAAAATAAATAATCCTACTGGTATAATCGGTCGTTATAAGGGATTCTTTAGCGCCCTATCCCAGTGCAACTAGCGAGATCTACGCCAACGAATACTGATTCTGGGAAATTAAATTCCGCACCGGGCAGTTGCCAGCTGACAACTGCAGCCAGGTTATAATCGGCACATAACGCAAGGGGTTTAATCGGTATATGAGAGAGATTGATGAATTTGAAGCGCTTATAAAGGCGCAGTTAACCGCCTATTGCACTGACACGCAGCAACGGGTTTTGCGGGATTGCCGGACTTTGGCCGACGGTGTTGCCGTTGATGTGACAGGCGTTGCCTGGCTCACACAGCAATTAGTGCCACATTTACCTGCAATGGTGAAGGTTTTTGCTGCCAGCCAGTTTGTCGCTAACGGTTGTACGCGTAACCCGGCGTTGTTGGTGGACTTGGTTAATTCCAATGACTTATTTAGTTGTTATGCTTCGGATCACTACATAAGCGCACTGCGGCAAAAGCTTAAGGATTTGGAAACTGAATCGCAGTTGCACCGTCAATTGAGGATGTTCAGAAACCGGGAGATGTTGCGCATTGCCTGGCGGGATATTGCCGGTTACGCTGGCTTGCAGGAGACGATGACGGCATTATCGTCTCTGGCTGACGCCTGCATTGCAGAAACACTGTCCTTGTTACAAAAGTGGCTACAGGGGGATTTTGGTGAGCCGCAGGGCGCTGATGGTAAAGCACAGCAATTAACGGTGCTGGCCATGGGGAAACTGGGTGCTTATGAGCTTAATTTTTCCTCCGATGTTGATCTGATATTTGTTTACCCGGGTCCGGGCATCACCGTGGGCGGCCGCCGCTCAATGAGTAATGAGGAATTCTTTAACCGTCTGGCGCGGCAGTTTATTCGCGCCTTGGATGAAGCAACCCCAGATGGATTTGTGTTTCGCGTGGACATGCGTTTGCGACCATTCGGCGAAAGTGGTCCATTAGTCACCAGTGCTGATGCAATGGAAAATTACTACCAGACACATGGTCGAGAGTGGGAACGTTACGCCATGATCAAGGCGCGGGTCGTCACCGGGAACCTGGAGACCAACACTGAAATCACGAAAATGTTACGGCCCTTTGTGTTTCGCCGTTATCTCGATTATGGCGTTTATGACTCATTGCGGGATATGAAAAATCGTATTGTGGCAGAGGTGGCCCGTAAGGGCATGGTTGGCAATATCAAATTGGGTGCCGGCGGAATTCGCGAAATAGAATTCATTGGCCAGGCATTTCAATTGATACGGGGTGGGCGCCAGCCGGAATTGCGGCAAAAGCAAATTTTGACGGTGCTGTCGGTGTTGGAAAAGCAAGACCTGTTACCAGCATTTGTCGTGAATGACTTGGTCCAGGCTTATGTATTTCTGCGCAATACAGAACATCGACTCCAGCAGTTTAATGACCAGCAAACGCATCAATTACCCGATGATGCATTGCATCAACAGATACTGGCGGTGTCAATGGGGTTTGAGTCCTGGGACATTTTTCTGCATCAAATGGAGCGCCATCGCAAACATGTCAGGGATTTTTTCCAGCAAGTATTTGAATCACCTCAGATTGAGCAAAATGAAAATGTTGAGGCAAATGATAAACCCCGGCAGTTGTGGCTTGCCGTGCTCACTGATGAGGCTGCGATAGAAGCGCTGAATGAGCTGGGTTATGGTAGTGCGGCAGATGCCCTGGCGCAATTAACGTCGTTAAAAAGCCTGGCCAGCTACCGGGCGCTTACCGCGCGGGGGAAATCTCGCATGGATTCGTTAATGCCACTGGCGATTGCTGCGATTGCTAATCATGCCAATGCCCATGAAGTGCTAAAGCGGGTATTGAAAGTCGTTCAAGCCATTTACCGGCGTACCAGCTATTTGGCGTTATTGGTGGAAAACCCCATGGCGTTGTCTCAGTTGGTAAAATTGTGCGCAGCCAGCCCTTGGCTGGCCCAACAATTAGCGCATCACCCCTTGTTATTGGATGAATTACTGGATCCACGTGCGTTATACCATCCACCATCGCGGGACGTGCTGGTGCAGGAGATCCGGCAGCGGTTGGATAATGTCGATTCAGGCGATCTTGAGCAGGAAATGGATGCATTGCGGCATTTTAAACAGACCAATGTGCTGCGTGTTGCGGCGGCTGATGTTTCCGGCGCCGTCCCCCTGATGGTCGTCAGTGACCACTTAACCTATATTGCTGAAGTGGTTATACAGGCCACCCTGGCATTAGCCTGGGCACATCTTACCACGCGTCATGGGTACCCACAGCGAATGGAGGGTGCCCAGGAAGATAGTGGCACATCCGCAGAGCAAGGTGGATTCGCCATAATTGCTTACGGTAAGCTGGGCGGGATCGAACTTAGTTATGGCTCTGATTTGGATTTGGTGTTTTTGTATAACGCTGACTCAAATGGCATTACCGATGGTGCCAAGCCAGTTTCCAATGCCGTGTTTTATGCGAGGCTGGGGCAGCGCATTATCCATGTCTTAACGACGTTTACACCCGCCGGTGAGTTGTATGATGTTGATATGCGTTTACGCCCCAGTGGCGGTTCAGGGTTGTTGGTCACTCATGTCGATAGTTTTGAGGATTACCAAAATAACAAAGCCTGGACCTGGGAGCATCAGGCGCTGGTACGCGCCCGGGCTGTGGCCGGTGATCGCCAGGTGATTCAGAGATTTGCTGCTGTACGTATTGAGATTTTGTCTCAAACGCGTGATTACGCGCTGTTATGCAAAGATATTGTTGAAATGCGCGAACGCATGCGCGGCGAACTATCGCGGGGTGACGATGTGCAAGCCGTATCCGGCACCGGACAACAGGGGGAGCCTGCCAATGGGCCACGTTTCGATATTAAACAGGGTCGTGGTGGTATCGCTGACATTGAATTTATGGTCCAATATATGGCCCTGAGGTGGGCGGCGGACTACGATAATATGTTAACCTATACGGATAACATTCGCATTCTATTGGCCATTGCACAAAATAAATGCATGAGTATCGAAGAAAGCGAAGCGTTGGCCGATATTTACAGAGCTTACCGCAGCATAGTACATCAGCTTGCGTTGCAGGAACAGGCGGCAGTGATTGATACCGGGCCGTTCGCAACACAACGAGAGACCGTGAACAGGATTTGGCATAAATATATGCTTAATGACCTGGGCACTAGTGCCGGCGTTAACCCGAATGTCAGCACTGACATTAACGCCGATTAGGTATGGGAGCGTGATCGCAGGCCCAGCCTTCTTAATAACAAATCGCTTTTGAAAGGAGAAGCAGTATGTCGTTTGATGACCGTGACGGCGTCATCTGGATGGATGGAGAATTCGTGCCGTGGCGCGAGGCAAAAGTACATGTGTTAACACATACATTGCATTATGGTATGGGTGTATTTGAAGGCGTACGTGCTTACAAAGCGGAGCAGGGCACCTGTATATTTCGGTTACAGGAGCATACCGACCGTTTGTTTCGTTCCGCGCATATAATGAATATGAAAGTGCCGTTTGACAAGGCAGAGTTAAACGATGCGCAACGAGCAGTGGTGCGTGACAATAAACTGGAATCCGCCTACCTTCGACCGATGCTGTTTTATGGTTCAGAAGGCATGGGGCTTCGTGCTGATAACTTGAAAGTGCATGCCATGGTTGCTGCCTGGTCATGGGGCTCCTATCTGGGCGTTGATGGCCTGGAAAAGGGGATACGTATCAAAACCTCTTCCTTTACCCGACATCATGTCAATATATCCATGTGCAAAGCCAAGGCGAATGGCCATTACATCAATTCGATGCTGGCGCTCCAGGATGCCTTAAGCTGCGGTTACGATGAAGCGTTGTTGCTTGATACTGAAGGTTATGTGGCGGAAGGCAGTGGCGAGAATATTTTTATCGTCCGGGATGGCATTATTTACACCCCTGAGCTTACCTCAGCACTGGATGGTATAACCCGGGATACTATATTCCAACTGGCCGCTGAATTGGCCATTCCCATCAAAGAAAAACGCATTACCCGTGATGAAGTTTACATCGCCGATGAAGCTTTTTTCACAGGAACAGCGGCAGAAGTTACTCCCATACGGGAGCTGGATAACCGCACCATTGGGGCTGGAGGCCGTGGCCCCGTGACTGAGGAATTACAAACGCTTTATTTCGACGCCGTACACGGCAGACTCGAAAAGCACCAGGCGTGGTTAAGTCCCGTGAGCTAGCCAGGAATGCAAACTTTATTGGAGAATAAGTGACACGAATTTACGTTGGCAATGAATATCATAACTCATGTTTTTAAAGCATGACTCATTGGAGAGAACCATGGCAATTGATAGAACAGAATCGGATCGGTCACAGCAGGCATCGGGCAATTTAAAAGAAGCCAATGCGCAAGGCCGTTACGAAATTAGCAAAGACGACTTGCCATTACATTGCCCCACGGATGATATGACACTCTGGAATTCACACCCCCGTGTGTACATACCCATGGATACTGGTGATGGAAAGTGCCCTTATTGTGGCACTGAGTACGTGCTTAAGGGAGCATGATTCAGTAATGCGATTCCGCCCACGAATAGGGTGTACCGAACGGTCTGCAATCCTGTTGTAGGGAACCCCAGTGCGCGGAATGTGGCTCGCCGCAAATGGTGGAGAGTGGTCGTTGCTCCTAAGCCCTGGAAGGTTGCTTCCAGGCGGCGGGTGTTTATTTATCAACAACCATAAAAAATAATAATTACAATAACAATTACCAAATCACAATAACAATTCTTTTCGTGTGTAATTTTCAGTATGTCTAATGTTGATCGTTTAGTAGCGTCAAAATACCTGTTTTGGTTGTGTGGTGCTCTGGTGTTTTTGTATCCGTTGTTGGCGCTGGTGGTCGACCACGGTGGTAGTACAATCTATTCACTTTTGGCCTTGCTGGGGTTGGTTTTAGCAACCTTTCAACGACGAAAGGAACCATTGAGCCGCGATGAAAAGCGATTGTTTTTTAGTGTCGTATTTTTCGTGGCGGCGGCGGTACTTGTGATTCTGCTTGGCGACAATATGGCGCAGGGCACCGGGAAGTTAAGTAAATTTGCGAAATTGTTACTGTTAATTCCGGCGTATTTGTTGCTAAGAAACACAACCTTGCCGCAATCGGTATATTGGTACGGTCTGGCGTGCGGCGCCATTCTCGCCGGCGTGGTGGCAATATATGAAATAACAGCTGGTTTGGTTCTGCATGGTCATGTTGGCCGCGCCAGTGGTGCAACACATGCCATCTTATTTGGTAATCTGTCTCTTATGATGGGCGTAATGGCGCTCGCGGGGCTGGGGTATTTTCGAGCCAGGAATAAATGGCTGATTATCCTGCCCATTGCGGCTATTATCTGTGGATTGCTGGCCAGCTTATTGTCCGGTTCACGGGGTGGCTGGCTGGCGATGCCTGCATTAGTCGTAATCGTATTTTGGTATCTACGTTCACATCTTTCCCGTTGGCAAATCCTATCTTCTGTGGCGCTTGTGATCGTCGTGCCACTGCTGGTTTATATGGTGCCCGGTAGTGGTGTTGCCAAACGCATGGACGATACAATTAATAATCTCAAATTATATGCGCAAAGCCCCATTAACGATGGTGTTCGGGGCACATCGGTGGGAACACGGCTGGAAATGTGGCAGGCTTCATGGACTATTTTTAAAAATAACCCCCTACTGGGTGTGGGCTGGGGAAACTACCAGGACAATGCCAAAGCCCTGGTCGCCACCGGGGAGCGGCATGGTTCAGCGGCCAGCTGGGGACACCCTCATAACGAATATTTCTCAGTGCTGGTGAGTGGCGGGTTGCTTGGTCTGGTTGCGTTATTAGTGCTGTTTTTTATTCCGGCAACGTTGTTTTTTGCGGCGATGAAAAATCAAAACCCGGACCTGCAACGATTGGGGTTGTCGGGTTTATTGCTGGTGGTGGGGTACATGCACTTTGCGATATCCGAAGCCATTTTTGAGCGCAGCTTACCCATCAATTTTTATGCATTTTATTTGTTGGTGATTATGGTGCTTATCTCCCGGCAGCCCCGACGGGTTGACGGCAGCGTAACCTAAAGCCACCCCGGTGATTAAACCGCTTAAGCCGTTGCTGAATGTGCCATTTTCCCATTGCCTGATGTAAGATACCGCATATGATAAATCAATTACCGCCGTTTGCTGATACGCATGTACTGGTCATTGGTGATGTGATGCTGGACCGTTATTGGACTGGTGCCACTTCCCGTGTTTCCCCCGAGGCGCCTGTGCCCATCGTCCAGATTCAGAATTTTGAGGAACGCGCCGGCGGTGCTGCAAACGTGGCGCTTAATGTAGCCGCATTGGGCGGTCGGGTGTCCTTGCTGGGCGTTGTTGGGCGGGATGAAGCCGCTGTTAAG
>Ga0316204_10003599_pt1 | contig 30381 bp, 39 predicted proteins | sample 6monrhotite_MG_2_FD_205661 | JGI IMG/M metagenome (GOLD analysis project Ga0316204, IMG submission 205661) | Microbial mat bacterial communities from mineral coupon in-situ incubated in ocean water Damariscotta River, Maine, United States -... | ecosystem: Environmental > Aquatic > Marine >...
TGTGCAATAGCATAAATTCTTCCGTCCGCACCCTTGAGTGGCGCCATCAACAAAGTTCCTCCTCTCAAGCTTTTGGAATTGGCAATGGAGGACACCGTAACATCAATAGATAAACCAGGTTTTGCAAACGGTGGTAATTCTGCATGCAACGAAACAGCAGCAACATTTTTAAGTTTTGGGTTTGCTCCCGCAGGAACGGTAATACCAAATTGTGACAGCATACTTTTCAGGCTTTGCACAGCATAGGGAGCTTGGCTAGTTTGATCCCCCGTACCATCAAGCCCCACCACCAGCCCATAACCTACTAACTGATTACTGCGCACACCGGCTATTGATGCTATGTCTTTCAAGCGTTCTGCATAGGCATTACCTGATAAGATAATACATATCAAAAGTAACAAAACGGTACGACAATTTTTGAGATGCCGGTTTAATAATCGTATGTGGGTACGCTTCATAATGATTCCACTATTTATTTTCGTTTGTTTATTTCTTTGAAAAAACTATAACTCTGTTAGTCAGTTAAAAAGGCCACCAATTGCTATCAAAAACACGCTGTAACCAACCCTTGCTATTGGCATCTGCCAACACACCCTGCCCACCATAAATAATTTTTGCATTTGCCACCTGTGATGAAAGTATCGTATTTGACGGTGTAACATCGATTGGACGTATAATCCCGGAAATACGTACATGCTCTGACCCTTGATTCAAGGTCAACAATTTTTCACCTCGGATCAACATATTTCCATTCACATATACCTCGGCAACCGTGACGGTAATCTCGCCTGACAAACTGTTACTTTGTGTACTGTCACCTTCCCCCTGAAAATCACGTTCAGCATCAATGTTTGCACTCAGAATGGCATCCCCTCCGTATGAAACCCCCCGACCAAACAGCGTAGGCGCAGCAAGAGTAACGGCGGAATCTTTTGCCGTGTTAGTGCTGGCCTTTTTGCTGGCATTGGTTTTTTCCTGCAAAATCACTGTAATAATGTCACCTACACGATGCGCCTTTGTATCCTCAAACAATGCCAGGGAAAACCCGGCTTTATAAATCGCACCATCACTGATGGGTAATGGTTGTGCATTGACAGGCCGGATAGGCGCATATTCAGGGTCAGAAACTGCCTGATGTGTTGTGCTGCAAGCCGAGATCAATAACAGCACGACGACGAGGAGTAAAAAATGGGGGTTACATTTTTTCATAATGATCATCACAAGTTGTTATTCAAATATTGCAACATCTGGTCGGCTGTTGAAATTGCCTTTGAATTCATTTCGTAGGCACGCTGTGTTTCAATCAATGAAACAAGCTCTTTGACAGAATTCACGTTTGATGATTCCAACGCACCCTGCACCAGGGAACCAATGCTGCTTAATCCCGGTGTACCTGTTGTTGGTGAACCACTGGCACCACTTTCAAGAAACTGGTTTTCACCAATGGGTTGCAAGCCCGTAGGGTTGGCAAAATCAGCTAACTGGATATTGCCTATCTGCGTTGGTGCCGTAGCACCAGCCGTGCTCACGGAAACGGTGCCATCTGAACCAATGGTGACACTTTGTGCATCTGTTGGAACCGTAATGGCTGGCTGTACGAGGTAACCACCTGCGGTCACCACTTCACCTGTGGCACTCAATTGAAAGGAACCATCGCGGGTATATGCCAATGAACCATCGGGACGTAATACCTGAAAAAACCCACGCCCCTGAATAGCCAGATCCAGTGAGCCTTCCGTTTGTACCAGGTTTCCCTGAGCATGGCTTTTCTCCGTAGCCACAGTGCGAACACCAGTACCAATCATTAAACCTGATGGTAGTTGAGTACCTTCCGAAGACTGCGCACCAACCTGACGTACATTTTGATATAACAAATCTTCGAAAACGGCTCGACTACTTTTGAAGCCCATTGTGTTGGCATTGGCTAGGTTATTGGATATTACTGACAGTCGGGTTTGCTGCGCATCTAACCCCGTTTTTGCCACCCATAATGCTGAATTCATGTTATGTACTCCTTAATTGGCATTTTTAGAGATCAGTTTGACAGGCTTAATAATTGTGTTGCTGCATTGTCTGTTTCTTCAGCCGTCTTCATCATTTTCACTTGTGTTTCGTATTGCCGTGCCAGACTTATCAAGTTCACCATAGCTTCCACAGTATTCACATTACTGGTTTCCAGTGCCCCAGAAACGACGTTTACAGTTGCATCCGGGGCTATACCGCTACCATCCTGGGTTCTTAACAAACCATCTTCTCCTTTAACCAACGATGCACTATCAATTTTTACTAATTTGATACGATCCAGTACTGTCAGAGCATTGGGGGTTTGACCGATACCCTGAATCGATACCGTGCCGTCAGCACCAATCTCGATTTTTTCTGATGGTGGTATGGCAACAGGCCCACCATTACCTAACACGGCAAGTCCTGATGCTGTTTGGAGAATACCTCCATCTGCAATACGCAAACTACCGGTACGGGTATACGCTTCACTGCCATCCGGGGCCTGTACAGCAATCCAACCTTCACCTTTGACAGCGATATCCAGATCGCGACCTGTAGAATTAATCGTGCCACTCGTGGTATCAATACCGACACTTTCCGTCATTGCGTACACTCGCGTTGCCTCACCAGCTCCATAAACCGGCATACTGCGGAATGTCGCTAAATCAGCACGAAACCCATCCGTATTAGCATTGGCCATATTATGGCTGTTTGCCGTTTGTGCCAGCATGGTTTGTCGGGCACCCGACATTGCGACATAAAGCATGCGATCCATAGTTATTTCCTGTATTTAACTAATATCTAACTAATAACTCACTATATATTAATGATGGTTTGCGTCACTGTGTCAGCTGCACTGATGACCTGCGCATTAGCCTGAAAGTTTCGTTGTGCTGTGATGAGGTTGACGAGGCTGGCCGCAATATCAATGTTGGAAGCCTCCAGCGCACCTGACTGAATCAAACCGAAACTGGCTGTATTAGCCTCACCCAGAATCAAATCACCAGATTCAAAACTTTGTGCCCAGGCCGTATTACCTTGTTGACGCAACCCACCAACATTGGGAAATCCAGCCAAAGCGATTTTACCCAAGGCACTCGATTGACCATTAGTGAACCGGGCAAAAATCACCCCTTCGTCATCAATGTCGATACCGCTCAAACGCCCTGTGGAAAAACCATCTTGCGATAAACCGTTCACGGCAAATGAACTACCAAACTGAGTGGTATTGCTATAGTTAACACCCATCTGAATAGGCAATGCACCCGTACCGGAAGGCACAGCATCATAAGCAATGCTCGATGGCCCCGAAAGGGTACCATCAGAATTAAAAGTAATACTGACAGGTGAAGCACCACCGCTGGCGACAACATTGCCATCAACGTATTGATAGGTATCCCACTGATTTGCCACCGCAGATTTCACGTAATACAGTGTCGATGTGTGTGGTGAACCCAACGAGTCATAAGTCACCGTGGACGTAGAATTATTAAAACTCGTGGGGTCCGCAGGATCAAAAGGTACTGTGGCCGGAACCGAATCAGATGAACTCAGATTTAACGTTGCCGTTATTGTTGTTGTTGCCTGCGGTGGACCATCAGATGTTGACAATTGCACATCACTCAAAACACCCGTGTTAAAGCCACCCCCGGTTATCGCCGGAAATGCCTGTAATCTTTGTGTGGCTTGATTCACGATATAACCACTACGGTCAACATTAAAAGCACCCGCACGTGTAAAAGACTGTCCGGATGCATCATTCACCACAAAAAACCCTTGACCACTCACAGCAAGATCCAGATTACGCTCGGTAAAATCAATATTACCTTGAGAAAAATTCTGTGTAATGCCGGTTACCGCAACACCGTTTCCAGTAGCCAAGCTACTGATGCCTTCAAAAGCAACCGCGTATACATCAGAAAACTCAGTGCGCGCACCTTTAAAACCGGCAGTACTGGAATTGGCAATATTGTTACCCGTGACCGAAAGATCAGTTTGTGCAGCGTTCAATCCACTTAAAGCAATACGAAATGGCATAACTATCTCCTTAACTTATACAGTTGTTTTGTTTACTTGCATCTAATTCTGTTAAATGACTATTGAATTGCACGCACACTGGAAAAGTCCACGGCGTTTCCATCGGTTAAATTAAGCTTGAGGCCTTGTCCACCCTGACCCAGCGTAACACTCGCCACCGAAGCTGCCATTAAGGTTTTAAGTGCTACGGTTTCATCACCAATTTTGGCATCAGCATTAACAAAATACTGACCTTCCGCGACAGCCTTACCATCAATATCAGTACCATCCCAGTTAAAATAAATATCACCGGACGACTGTGTTCCCAATTCCAGGCGACGTATCACCTGTCCAGATGAATCTGTAATAGTGACGCCTACTGAACTACTTGATTCTGATAATTCAACGACACCGTTAACACTTTCACCGCCAACCAAAGTCGCTTCTTTCGATGGAATCAAAACTGTACGACCAACTAGGCTGGATGCCTGCAATGCCTGATTCGATTGCAATGATGTTGCCATTTGTTCAAAGGATTGTTGCAACTCCGCAATCCCTGTAACACTGCTAAATTGCGCCATTTGGGAAATAAAGTCACCATTTTCCATCGGGGCAAAAGGATCCTGGTTTTTTAATTGAGCAACCATTAATTTCAGGAATTCATCTTGCCCCAACTGGTCTGATCTCTTTTTTATATTATTTGCTGACGAACCAAGGCCCAACCCATCAGTAATTGTACTATCATAGTTTGCCATAATATTTCCTGCTCTATTGTCCCAAGCTCAGGGTACGCATAAATAATTGTTTTGATGTTTTTGCCACTTCAGCATTAGTTTGATATGAACGGGAAGCGGAAATCATATTTGCCATTTCTTCTGCCATGCTAACGTTAGGTAGAAAAATATAACCACTCTCATTTGCCATGGGATGCCCTGGCTCGTATTGCTGGCGCACAGGTGCTTGACTTTCCACAATACCGTCAACCTGCACGCCAACCCCTGCGGGAGACTCACCTAAGGCTTTCATCACTGCTGAAAACACTGGCTGACGTGCCCGATAAGCTTCAGCACTACTACTGCTCACACTTTCGGCATTTGCCAGGTTACTGGCGGTAGTATTCAAACGCAGTGCCTGTGCGCTCATGCCAGAACCTGCGATATCAAAAATATTAAACAAAGACATTTTAAAACCTTTAGTGATACCAAATGGGTTGTATTAAATGATTACTCACCTTTCAAAGCCGATTTAAGGTGTTTGATTTTGCCGCCTAAAAACTGCAAATTCGTTTGATACAACAACGCATTTTCCATGAATGCAGCCTTGTCTTTTAGTGAGTCAACCGTATTGCCATCCAGTGACGGCTGGCTGGGTATGCGATACTTCATTTCACCTAGCACATCATCAATACGGCCTGGCGATGTACCTGCAGAGTTTATGTGGTTCGGGTTGGTCGTACGCAATGTTACGTCACCCATACCGCTTTTTACCTGTTGCAATGCGGCCTTAAAATCAATGTCACGCGCCTTGTATCCGGGAGTATCGACATTGGCCAGATTGCCCGCCAACACTTCCGCACGGCGTGAATGAATTTTTAACGCCTGCTGACTAATACCAAAAAATTTGTCCAGGCCAAACTGCATGTGTCACTCCGTCATGGTTTATTGATTCTCACCAGAAACAGAGCAAGCCTTGTGCCACATTACTTTTTCTTCTTAAGTACAATGAGTTACATATTATGGAAGAGGATTTCAGAATCGCTTTAGGATTAAAAAGCGGCAATGCAGTACCGACTAACGGCAAAATCATGCGTAGAGGCTCCCCTTGTGGGTGCCCCAGGGTGTACAAGGTTCTTGGGGTGTCCAAAACCAGGGTAGCCACAAGGGCTGCCCCTACCGTTTTGAAATCAAGGCTTCAGCTGATAGATAACGCCATTGCGCCAACGAATCAAATTAAATTCATTGGAATAATTGGTGATGGATTCCGAACCACCGAGCACTAAAAACCCACCAGGGTTAAGGCAACTTGCCATACGTGCCAGAATGTCACGTTTCAATTCTGTGGAAAAATAGATCAGCACATTGCGACAATAAATAATGTCAAAACGGCCAAGTAATGTGTAATTTTGCATGAGATTCAATTCACGAAAGTTCACACGTTTTTTAATATCAGCATTGACCTCCCAGCCAGCACTAACTTTCCGGAAAAATTTAGCCTTTCTTTCCTGCGGCAAACCACGGGAAACCGCAACACCTTCATACACACCTGATTTTGCAACAGCCAAAACAGAGGGAGAAATATCAGTACCGATGATCTGTACAGCATCCGTCGATAGACTACCCGGCTTTGATTGCAAATATTCCTGTATCATCATGCTAAGCGAATAGGGCTCCTGTCCGGTTGAGCACGCTGCGGACCAAATGCGTATTGTTCGTGGCTGTATTTTTACCCGTTCTGGTATTAACTTTTCTTTGAGGATGTCGAAGGGATACACATCTCGAAACCAGGATGTTTCATTAGTGGTCATCGCATCCATAATACGATTGCATAACTTGCCATCAGTTTTCATTCGTTTCATCAATGTGCCGAACGAATCGATCTCACTATCAGAAATAAGTTTCGTCAACCGGCTGGTGACTAAATATTGCTTGTTATCACCCAGCACAATACCACTGACATCTTCCAGAAATTTCCTGAAAGATTGATAATCCTCTGTTGTTATCGTATTAGGCACCCACTTCTCTCATTTGTTGTTTTTCCAAAAATCAATGCCACTTCAAGACTGAAGTTCATCCTGTTTAGCAACGGCTTCCAGAACGGCACTCGCTAATTCATCAGCATCAAACTTGGCAATAAATTTATTGGCACCCACTTTCTCAACCATCGTCTGATTAAATACGCCACTTAACGACGTGTGTAAAATCACAAAAAGGTCTTTTAACCGTGAGTCTTTACGAATCTCCGTGGTCAACGTATAACCATCCATGTTAGGCATCTCAACATCAGAAATAACCATTGTCAGATGTTTGATGATATCTGGGTCTTTATCCGCCCAGTCTAGTAAAATATCCAAGGCTTCTTGTCCATCTTTTACCAACGTGGAATCAATACCTAACTGATCCAGTGTACCTTTAATTTGTTTTCTGGCGACACTGGAATCATCTGCCACCAAAATAGTAGCGCCCGCCTTTATACTATTTTCATCAATAATTTTATCAGATATTTTTTCTGTGACACCGACCACTTCGGATAGAATTTTCTCAACATCGATGATTTCTACCAGCTTTTCATCGACACGCGTCACTGCTGTCATATAACTGTTTGCACCCGACCCTTTCGGTGGTGCCAAAATTTCTTCCCAGTTCATATTGACAATACGTTCGACACTATCTACCAAAAACCCTTGGATTGTACGATTATAGTCCGCAATAATAACGAAAGCATCTTCAGTCACCAGAGTTGCTGGGCCACTCAACGCAAGACTTAAATCAAGCACTGGAATGGTACGCCCGCGCATATTGGCAATACCTTTTACAACGCTGTTGGAATTTGGCACATGTGTTAACTCCGGGCAGCGAATCACTTCCTGTACCTTGAATACGTTGATCCCGTATACCTGTGGGCCTTTCAAACGGAATAACAATAACTCCAGGCGGTTTTCACCCACCAACTGCGTTCGTTGGTCAACACCGTCAAGAATTCCAGCCATAAAAATGCTCCCACATTAGATTTTTTCCGGACGAAAAAGGCCAAGATGCTCACCTATCGACAAACTGATGTACTTTCTGAAGAGCCTGATATCAAAATACCCACCTATTCATCCACCATGTGCTGGCATAGGTATTGCTTGATTACATCAAGTGTAATGTCTCTCCTACTTTTTAATAAAAAATGGTTTACGCTGGAAATATACCCGTGGTGTTTGGGATTTAGGTTTAAGTGTGCGTCATATTTGCTTCATGATGCCACCAAAAGTAGGCGCCCTGAGGCGACAGTAGGCGCTTTTAGGCGAGGCGGAATCACGCGTAATAGTCTCGGCTCTATTGCAAGGAATTTCAACGCAGTCATGGAGTCAATAGGGCGTGCAATTAGACCTAAATTTCAATCACAACGAGTATATGTGAAACCTTACAGCCCCCCCATGCACACAGCGTCAAAAAATCAATTCACAGAAATTTCAATCATTTACAAAATAAACCCTAAAGTCGGCCAATTTTTTGACGATAGGGTACACAGACGGCAACACAGGCATTACGCAGCATGACAAATATGCACACAAACAACCCGGCCGATATCGGCCAGTAAACGGCAATTTACCGCAGGAAAGACCATGGCCCAGCTCGTTAATAAAATATGTGCTTCCAAAAGTTGGTTCGGTCTGCAAATGAATGCCTGTCTGGCTAGCGGGCTTTTTCTCCTAATGGCACCCGTTGTCGCAGGTAATCAGTCCACGGAAAGTCTCCGGCAAACTGTATTGAGTTTTTTACAGGCCCAAACCGCAAATCGCACTGAGCAGGATATCGAAATCAGCGTGGGCCGCATCGACCGCCGCCTGAAACTTGTGGCATGTCAAAAATCACCCGTAGCCTTTCTCACGACAGGCACAAAGTTGCAAGGAAAATTAACTGTTGGTTTACGTTGCGCAGGTTCGAAACCCTGGACAATTTATGTACCCGCACAAATCAAAATATTTGCGGAGGTGATCGCAGCTACGCAGCCATTATTCCGTGGCAGAGAAATTTCGACAACAGATCTTATGCTCGTGCGCCAGGAACTCAGTCAACTACGCAGTGGGTATTTCACAAAAACAGAGGGAGTGATCGGTAAAATTCTCACCCAAAATATTGCCGCAGGACATGCTATCACCCCCAAGAAAATCAAAGCAGCTTTTCTCGTACGTCGTGGAGAAAAAGTGACTATAGTCGTTTCCATTGGCGCATTGAAAGTCAAAGGAAAAGGTGAAGCATTAAAAGATGCCGCACGAGGTGAACTGGTGTCCGTGCGGAATAGCCGATCGAAACGTATTGTTCAAGGTATTGTCACAAAACCCGGCACTGTCAATGTGAGAATGTGACCATAATCATACAAGACAAGCATTGGAGCACAGATAAAGAATTTGCCGAAAAGGCCGATAAATTAACGTAGAAAGCATAGGAGAATGGCATGGCCGCCGAAATTACAGGCATGACGAAAACACCGTTATCAGACAATAAAATCGATAACAGCAAAGCTGCTTCGAGCAATATCATTGGTAACAAAAATCAGAGTCCAGAGCACACAAAAACCATAGTTAATACCATTACACCTGCCCCGATTGACAAAATCACCTTAACACAACAAGCGGAAGAATTACGCATGATTGAAAAAAACATTAATAACCAGACAGACTTCGACGATGAGCGTGTCGAAACCCTGAAACTGGAAATTGATGCTGGCCGGTATGATATTGACGCACAACGTATCGCAGAAAAACTCATTGCATTTGAAATGATGTTTGTTGCATAAACATACTATATAAATAACCAATCAATATTGAAATAAAAATATCACAATGAAAAAAACTACAAGCTATTTTACTGAAGATATTCAAAACCTGAAAAATGTTTTGAATCAACAACACACTCATTTACTAGAAATGCTTACTATTCTAGAACAGGAACATCAAGCCTTAGGAAATAATAACTTGACCCAGTTTGAAGAAACGGTACAACGAAAACATCAACAGGTAAAAAAACTCGAGAAAATACAACCTATGTTGAGCACCGTTGAAAAAACAGTGGGTGGTATACTTTCAAAATCGACATTTTCTGCATTTATTCAACGCATGCCGAATGGCGAAGAAAAATCTGACATGGAAATACTGTGGAGTAAATTCCAGGAAACGCTAAAACAATGTAATTTGCAAAATAAAATAAACAATCGAATATTAAATGCTACGTCAATCAATCTGAAACAGGCGTTGAATATTTTACGCGGCAATATTGATCAACCCACATCAAATATTTACAGTAAAAGTGGGCAACAACAGAACAAACTGCAAGGCCAGTCTATTGCCGTTGCCTGAACTCACTTAAACTATGCCATAGGTCGCACACATGGTAGATCACTCCCCGGTTGACAACGATTATACTCAGCAATATGAAACCGTTACCTCAACGGCAAGAATTTCGATGGTATTGCGCCCTTTGATGGAAAAACATGCCATCATTACCGTTACACTCCCTGGCTCCAATCATTTTTTTAATACTGCATTGCTCTCAATTGATATTCAGGATGCCACTATCACTATCGACGGACTGCATCCACCAAAGGGGCACGCGCTACTTTTGAAGACTGGCAGGCTCACCCTGCACACCACCTACGAAGGCGTTGAGGTAAGCTTTACCGTTAATCTGAAAAAATCAGATTCAGAAAATAACATGGCTTTTTATATCCTTGATTTCCCGGAAAGTATTCGTTATTTACAACGTCGTAATGCATTCCGTGTTCCTGTCAGTGCAGCGAAAGAAATCATTGTGGAAATTAAAACAAATGATGGGAAATTATTTTCCGGGGAATTGAGTGATATATCAGCGGGTGGAATGTGTGTACGCTTCCCCAAAAAAAAGGAGCTTGATTTATCAAATTATACGGATGAAACACAATGCTGCATTTATTTACCCGAAAAACGCGAAATTCGCTGTATTTTTAAAGTATGCCATTCCAACTATTTTGACACGGGCAACAGCTTATATATCGGTGGAAGTTTTGAACATCTCGATAAAACACAACGCCGCACCATTGAACGGTTTGTTATCGAGCTACAACGGCTCGCGCGCAAAAACCAGGCTCGATAGACATACCCGTAGTAATTAGACCTAAATCCCAAACGCCACGGGTATATTACGATAAATCCAACGTCTTCAGATACGTCTGAAATTGCTCATCCAACACTATATCATCAGTGGCAGCCTGCAATCGTCGTAAGTCTGCCACATAATCGATATCCCACAGCGGCATTAATGTTTCAACCTCTCCCGTTACCCGCGCCATTGTTTCTGCGTAAACTCGTGACGTTCCCCAAGGCATATCGATAAATAATCTTTCTTGCAATTTATTCATAGCTAACAACACATAACCACCATCCTCTGCGGGAACAACGACGGTTTTATTTTGACTGGCTGCAGAAAGAGCCGAATGCAAATAATCAGCCGTTAGTGCCAGACAATCTGTACCGACTAATACAACCAGCGCATGATGTTGTAAAGTTTCTCGCACAGCATGTTGCAAGCGTTGCCCTAAGTCATCGCCTGTTTGCTGTTTCAACGGAACACCCAGGTCTTTGTGACAACGACGAAAAAAATCATGATCAGTATCAGGCGCACACCAAAGTTCTACCGGCGCCACAGAAAAATCCAGCATCTGTTGCAAACAATGCCGCGCAAGATATTCATGCACCTCTTTTGCTTCTGTTTCGCCAATACTTGTAGCCAAGCGTGTTTTTACGTTTCCCACCTGAGGGGCTTTGCAAAAAACCAGAATTCTTGCATGAGGATACTGCACTAACGGTATTGACGTGCAAGAGTGGCCGGATCAACGCCCAACCAATACGCCAATCGTAAACGCCACATCAGCCAGATGGTTTTAAAAATTCCGCCCAGTTCCCAGCGTCGACTTGAAGTAATCACTCGTTGCGACAAACAGACTGGAGGATGGATTTTTTTCAGTCGTCGACATATTTCTACATCTTCCATCAGCGGAATATCCGCAAAACCGTGTATGCGCTGAAATAAATGGCGAGTAATAAATATGGCCTGATCACCGGTAGCAATACCTGATATCCGCGATCGCCAATTCATCATGGTTTCAATCGCCCGAAAAAGTTTCCTGCTTCCTGACAAACGCACATCGAAGCGTCCCCAGACATCTTGATCGAAGTTGATATTATTGATGATTGCGGCAATACCATCATCCGGCAAAAGCGTATCAATATGTAAAAAAAGGAATACATCACCGCTTGCCACTTCCGCACCTTTGTTCATTTGTAATGCACGGCCACGCTTTGACATAAGTAAGTGATCCACCTGTGGCTCTGCAAAGCATCGACTCTTATCTTCGCTGCCACCATCGACTACGATAATTTCGTGGCCTTGCGCACGCACTGATTGTAATTTTTTCAAATGAGTTGCCAGCACCTCTGCTTCGTTCAAAACAGGAATAATAATCGAAATACGCATGAGGTATCGGGTTTAATTTAACGCGCCACTACAGCTACTGCCCTGCCCTGCTGTACAACCATAACAATGGTCACGCACCACGATGGGTGTTCCCGACACGTCCTGATTCAATACATCACGCAGGTGCGACCTTTTTATGTTTGCCAATTGCATGGGCAAATCCAACATTTGATTAAAATCGCAGTCGTAAAGATAGCCCTGCCAATCAACACTGATAAGGCTGCGGCACATCACGGTTTGCAGATTTTCATCTTTATGTGCCGTTTGCAAAAGCCTCATATAATCATTAAATTGCCCTGTCGAAATCAAGCTGCTCCCAAATCGTTTAATAGGCATATTGGCCAAAGTCAACAGTTGTGTAAAAACAATGCTATGTTCTTCGAAGAGTTTCTGTTTGTAATCTGCTTCCAATACATCCTGCGGCGGTGGCAGAAATGGCCCGGTAGGGTTATACACCAGATTCAATTCCAACTGAGTATCTGTTCGTCCATAACCCAGTTGATTCAGTTTTTTCAGCCCTGTGATACTCTTGTCAAAAACTCCTTTGCCGCGTTGGCCATCCACGTTTTCTTTTTGATAACAGGGTAACGATGCTGTCACCTGCACACCCTGTTCGGCTAAAAACTCCGCCAGATCTTCCTGGCCTGGTTCGTCCAAAACAGTGAGGTTGCAACGATCAATCACCTCGACGTTTCTGGCTCGCGCCGCCTTGACCAGTTCACGAAAATGGGGATTCAGTTCGGGAGCACCTCCAGTAAGATCCAGCAACTTCACATTCGATGCGTCAAGATAGTCAATAACACTTTGAATGTTATCTGCACTCATTATCTCAGTTCGCTTGGGACCGGCATTTACGTGGCAATGCAAACATTGCTGGTTGCATAAATAGCCGAGATTAACTTGCAGCGTGGACACCGTTTCGCGCTGCAATGCAGGAAAAGTGGTTTTTTCCAACAAGGGTAATGTTTCTAACATGCTTCCGATTATCTCCTATAAAGACTTGGCAGAACCTTAACTTAACTGTATTTTACTATGCAACTATTTCACAACTGACTGACAGACCAAACACGCAATAATTCAACCCGATTCTCAACGAATGATAAAGCAAGCGGTTACAAGAGCCAATGTCATGGGCCTGTACATCATCTGCTGCTTGCTGGAACTCTGACAAATCGGCAGAATACTTCCGCTGGACTCGACTCTTAGCCTGTCGTTACAAATAAAATCCAATAATTAAAGGTAACCAAGTGGCAACCCCTCCGCTTCCCAGTGATAATGAGCTGATTCCCAAGCTCTTGGCCAATGATGAAACAACCTATGCTCAGGTTGTCACAGCCTATCACGGGCTTATGGTGCATTTAGCGAGAGCCATTGTAGGTGAAGCCATTGCTGACGAGGTCGCACAGGAGGCTTGGGTCGCCGTGATTCGCGCTTTGCCCAAATTTGAGCGCCGCTCCAGCCTGAAAACCTGGATTCTGCGCATCGTCAGCAACACCGCCAAAAGTCGCATACGTTATGAATCCCGCACAGTAAGCCTGGATGAATCGCTTGAGGAAAGCCCCATTGTTGACCCTGCACGCTTCAAACCCAACGCACACTGGGCCAGCCCACCTGCCATGTGGCATGCTGATACGCCCGATGCCCTGCTCGCCAGCACGGAATTACGCAGTTGCATCAACAATGCACTGCACACACTACCACCGCTGCAACGTGCAACCATCACGCTTCGAGACATGCAGGGGTTAAGTATGGAAGCAATTTGTAAGATTCTAGAGGTTTCGGAGTCTAACGGTAGAGTTTTGCTTCACCGAGCCAGAAGTCGTATCCAAATGGCCATTGAGGAGCACGAAAGACAATGATGCCTAGCTGTAAAAACATTACCGAACATTCCAGCGATTATCTGGATCGCAACCTGCCCTGGTGGAAGCGCCCAGGTTATTGGTTACACCTCGCCATGTGCGTGCATTGCCGACGATATGTCGAGCAACTCAAGTTGACTATTACCATCATCGGTAAATCGCCCAATGCCATCCCTCCCAGTATCAGCACAGACGAGCTGCAAACAATTGTCGAAAAAATGAAACAGTCGACAAAAAAATGAGGATTGCTGGAAGCTTGCCGGGCAAAATCCCCTCAAAAGCAATCCTCTGGCGATATCTGCCTCACGAATGCTACACTCGGCGCCAGTGATTATTAAGGAGTTTGGGGCCGTAGCTCAGCTGGGAGAGCACGTCGTTCGCAATGACGAGGTCGGGAGTTCGATCCTCCCCGGCTCCACCAATTCACGTTTTTACGCCGTATCACCCTTGCCCCGGTAGCTCAGTTGGATAGAGCAATCGCCTCCTAAGCGATAGGTCGGACGTTCGAATCGTCTCCGGGGCGCCATATTAACGCTCTTTCAAGGTGATATTTTAGGGTTCAGCATACCTGTGGTGTGCTTTACCGAGTAACACAGAACACAGGCAATGACTATATCTTTGCACCCCGTGCTTTGTATCGATAGAAAATGCCCCATGAAGCCCAAAAAAAGGCCGACAATGCAATGGCTGTAAAAATAGCCGGCTTCGGATCATCTAACGTGCTGACAGAACCAGCGTATGCCGCAATAGCGACATACGGATATGAACTAATTACCCATGCCAAAAGAAATTTATAAATTGGCATACGGGTTAAACCTGAGAGACAGGCCGTCGTCTCAGGCAAAATGGGAAGCGCCCTTGAAATCAAGATCATCACAAACCCATGTTGTTGGAATGTGGACTCCATATCCTCTAATTTCTCGTCCTCACGAACAAATTTTTCCAGTAAAGTTCTACCCATTGAGCGACTCAACAAGTGACCGACGACTCCCGCAAGAGTGACTCCAATAGTCGCAAACAATGCACCAAAACCCGCACCCAAAAAATAACCAGCTAATATACAAACGGTCATTGTTGGAATCGCAATGAATAAATCAGCAAACAAAAGCACAACAACTAACAACCCAATATAAAGGGGTGATATTTCTTTGGCAGCTTCTAGCCAAGACTGAATATCATCAATCGTAAGTAAATCGAATAATTTGATAATTACAAAAGTCAATGCAAAAAATGTTGCAATAATAAGGAACAATTTTATCAGTGTTTTCATATGATGATTTACCTGAAACGCTTTATCGAAAAAATAATATTTTATGGGATATCATTCGGCTATGGGTAAACGATATTTAAGTCGACACCGGTCAAGGCGCTTTCCCTGGAAATTTTTGCTTGCATAAAAGATGGCGGGCCAAACATACCCATTGACTTTCCATTGGAAAAACCCAACCCTTCATGCGGCCAGATACCCGTCCAGTCTTTTGTGACTCTATTATTTAAATCTTCATCATGCAGAACTTTGATAGCGAGTTCCTTTTTTTGCGGGATAGGAAAAGTCACCATCATTGTTTCTTTTGAAACATTTATTGTCTGAGTAACAAGCGCTTCTTTATGTTGAATAGGAAATCCATTATTGCCAAAAACAAGGATAATCAAATTTCCACCTCTATTAACATCAACTGATGTTACCTTAACCACTACTTTATCCTCTGCCATAACGGTAATAGTGGGTAGAAGAAAAATAATAAAATAGAAAAATTGCTTCATAATCAGCTCCTTTTTAAAATATTTCCGGCCAAGACTGGAGATAATCGGTAAATAATTTTTAATAGCTTGGATTTCCCGATGTAGTTATCAGAGACTTCTTTTTCTATTCCACGGGCTATGGCAGAAACCGCTTTTTTTACAGATATTTTTCCTGACCCACGCTCAATGGTCATTGGCGTATCTACCAATGGCACCATTGCCTGTAGAACTCGAATATTGGTAGACTCCAACTGATACCGTAACGACTGAGAAAAAATGTTTAACCCACCTTTAGTGGCACAATAAATAGCAGAGTTTTTTTTGGGAGTTAATCCTATCACTGAATTCACGTTTAAAATAATTGCCTGTCTCCCTTCATCTAGCAGAGAAGGAAGCAATAGGTAAATTAGTGAGCAAATAGAAGTAAAATTGATATTGATTTCCTGGCTAATGGTTTCATAGCGAAAATCATCATCAATAAACGTTGGTGTATATTGGACGGCCGCATTATTGATAAGCAGATCAATTTTGGAGTGATTTTTTGCGATCAAGTCCGCAGTGTTGGCAACATCATCCAAGTTTGCAAGATTACAGAGATAAGGAGTGATTTTGGGATGGCATTTCACCAACTCCTTGAGCTTCGATTCATTTCTGGCGATCACTATTAAGTGATTATACGGGGCTAATTGATCAACCATCCCTCTGCCAATACCTGAAGTACCTCCTGAAAGGACAATGACTTTCTGCTTCAATTGCATAATAACTCCGGCCTACGTTTTGTTGTACACTTTCCCCTATGCTAGCCAACCATTCACGCCAAGTAATTAACCTCGGTTAAAAAGTCAAGGATAATGCGGCAAAATAAAATGGAGTGATTTATGGACCTGCTTCCATATTTTGAAAAAATCAGTCAGAAGTGCCAATACGATAAGGGTGATACAGTATTCAAGCAGGGTGGCTATAGTGACAGCCTTTATTATGTAGAAACAGGATTGCTTAAAGCATTTTATGTAACACCGGATGGCAAGGAGTTCGTAAAGTCCTTTATTAAAGAAAATAATATAATCGGAAGCCTCACCGCACTGGTATCAGGAAATACCTGTTCGTTCAGCTTAGTTTGTATTGAACCCGGGGTTTTATTCCAAATAAAATATTCCTACTTATTGCAGCTCGCAGAAAATGATATCGAAATTGCAAATACACTCATAAAATTGGTCATTAATTTTGCCCAAAAAAAAGAACGGCGTGAATATGAGTTTCTTTGTCTTTCTGCTGAAGAGCGATATCAGGTTATCAAAAACCAAACCCCTGATTTATTAAATCGGGTCACTCAAAATGATATTGCCCGCTATCTAGGCATTACGCCAGTAGCCCTTAGCAGAATCCGAAATCGCATCACATCAAAGTAACTTCGGATGTAGGTCCGCTCACCCCCGTTACTCCAAACTTGATCCAGAAATGATTTTTTATAGACGATGTGCAGATTTAGGCAGAGTTTTACCTCAGAAGTATTGATTTAAATTCGATTATCAACATTGCACTTTGGTGAGTTTGCAGGAAACTACATATTGCTGTTCATCATTAGTTTCGTTACGCATAACAATGCCCGTGGCCGAGAATGCTGGCACGATTTTTTGACTACCAGGTTTGATTTGTAGTGAAATCTCGGTACCAACGTCCAGCTTGCTATCACAAACCATACTAATGCCCGTTGCGGAGAAGTCCACCAATCTGGCCACCTGCCAACGTTTGGCAGGTGGCCTCAAATACAGCACAGGGCAGGTCACGGCAATACGTGGAAACGCCCGCTGATTTTGCTTGTCATTGTCGATGGCACTAGACATCCTCACTCCAATTCGATTTAAGCCATGATACACTTGTCTGGTGTCGCAACAGATTTGCGACTGACCATTGGGTAACATGTAACTCTGCTAATGAACTGAAAACCCACTAAAACTTCATCGGCACAAACGAGAAAAAATTGAGCGTATTCACTGATATAGTCCGTAATACCAATAAGCTTTGCGGCAGCAGTACGCACTGATAACCCACGGCGCTTATTTATTCTTGCCCACTCATCGTTGGAAACAGGTTATGTCGAAAATCACTGTCGAGCACAATGTCTCACCCGCCAAACTGGACGCTATGCATGTGGATAGCTGGGCTACATGGCACAAGGAGGTTTCCACCTTTGAGTGGACATATGACGCAGGCGAAATGTGTTACATCCTGGAAGGGGAAGCCGTGATCACGCCCGATGACGGCGAATCAATAAGCATCCAACGCGGCGACTTGGTGCAATTTCCAGCGGGCATGTCCTGTACCTGGGAAATTATCGAGGAGATAAAAAAGCACTACGTCTTTAAATAAGAAGTCTGCACATACATTCGCAGCCCTGTTATTTCACCACACGATTCTGATCAACAAAAGCAGTCTGCGTTTTCACCAAGCGCTTTACCATTTGGTCAAACGCCTTACCGGCCGGCGCATAATTCGCCGCCTTAGCTCGCCCCAACCATTTTAAAGCCTGCGGCTCGTCACGTTTGATGATTTTACCGGAAAAGAACAAGCGCCCCAATTCGTACTGAGCCGGGGCATACCCTGCAAGAGCCGCTTTTTTCATCCAGGGAAATGCCTGTTTGGGGGATGCATCGGACGGAAGGCCGCTATCATATAGGTAAAGATAACCTGCCTTGTAGGCAGCCTTGTTATGCCCCTGTTTTGCCGCCAATAAAAACCAGTATAAGGCCTTCTCAGAATTTTTTGCCGTGCCACGACCACTCAAATACATGTCACCAACAGCATATTGGTCTTTTACCTGATGGTCAGACCGCGCTTTCTCAAGACTTGCCTTAAAGCGCGCCTCCCAAACGTAATCCCCTTCGAAAGCCATGGCCTGCTGTACATTTAATGACAAAATCAATGGCAACACTGGTAACAACAAAATACGCATTATCAACCAGTAACCTTTGTGCATTTTGTCCATTGGGCCTCCTAGCCGTCGCATCCATACTCTACAATCCGTCGCAACCTGCCTGATACTATCCACTCGACACAATCGCTATACTCAACCATAGCAAATTACCAAGTCTTTTGCGTAGGCTTTAGATTGGGTAATAATCAGTATTTATAGTTATTTTGTAGAAAAATGCACAAAAAATACGCATTCCTGCAATGGCAAACTTGATTCAATGAAAAACACCCATATTGAAAACGGTACCACATCATACAAAACAACATGATTATCCCTTATCAGAAATTATCATCAGATGCCTTACAGGCTCTGGTGGAAGAGTTCGTTACCCGCAGCGGTACCGACTACGGCTGTGCCGAAACTTCGCTCGCGGAAAAAGCGCAGCAGGTAATGTGCCAACTGGAAAAAGGCGAAGCAGTGATTGTTTATGATACGGTATTGGAAACCTGCAATATCACCACTGCCGTACAGGCGCGGGCTGACACTCCACCAAAAACAGACTAGAAGGAGGCAAAATGTCACACACAGGTTGCAGTTCCGAAGGCATGGAAGCCTTTGCTCTACGCGTTATTGGCGATAGTATGTCGCCTGCTTTCGAGGATGGCCACATCATTGTAGTGGACCCAGGTTATCCGCTGATAAGCAACAGCTACGTAGTACTGGTCAACAAATCCGAAGTACTGTTTGGCCGATACGTACGTGATGAAAACGGCAGTCGGCTGGAATACCTGAAACCCGGTGAAACACCAGTAATGCTGGAAGATGATTTTCGCGTGAAGGGGATCGTTACCCAACGGAACGGACGTCGGCGTAAAGACATTGTGTATTTTGAATATCCGCTGGCAGCTAACCAAACGCCACCCTAATGTAAAAAATTAATTATTGGGTGTACTTACCTGTTTTAATTGAACTAATGTGAAATCAGGCACGCTCATCAACATAGCGCCCCACAGTGGCGGACTCATCGCGAGAGCCACCTAAAGTACCGCTATGCCCTCCCGTATCAGCCTGCGGATTATTTTGCGCTGACTCGCCCTGCGTTGCTTCAGGCACCGCCGTTTGCAGTTGGGCATCGCGAGGAGGTTCTGCCCTTACTTCCGGCACCACCGGAATTGGAATATTGTTAATTTCCATATCCTGCTCCTTCATTCACTTAACAAGTGGACACGTTAGAAATAACCTTTTAACCAATTAAAAACAACATCTTCAACAAAAAAACACTATTGCAACTCCATTATCGTCCAGCACCCACCCAACTTGAATGGTTTTTGTACGTTTTACAACCAGCTTGATCACTGAACTTCCTCTTGTCAGTCCGTTTGCTGCACTGCATTGCACAGGCAAGCCGGACAGGTATACTGTGTGCCGCAATGCGATACCACACCCCACATGCCACAGATACCATTAAGCAATGAACCCTGTTCCACTACTGATTGTGATGGGTACGCTCCTGACCCTGCTGGCCATGCAACGCTGGTTGATCCGCATAGGGTCACCGCAAAGCAGAAACCTGCATAAAGAAAGCATTCCATCTCATAAGGCATCTTCGAAGATACAAACGATCACGCAGCCAAACCACGCACCACTGCATCAACACGGTCATAAATTAACCGAAGGACTATCCGTGACCGGGTTAGACGAACGAGGTATGGAGAGCCTGAAAGCACTGATTGAAAAAAGAAATATTAATGCCACTACCACCTTTCTAGCTTTCAATCGTCCAGGTTTCGTGGAAATTGATGCCTACTTAGCGCAGCAACGTCGGCCGAGGAAAAACACAGCCTCTCCTTCATCCACACAAGCACTGCCCATAAAGCTACTGGAACCGCTCACCAAAACGGAGCGTAAACTGCTAGTGGAATTCAACCCGAAATCGACACGACTGATCTCCCGGGATTTGATGTCCCGTTTTGGCGGACACGAATTCAACATTTATTTCAACCACTACGCAGCCCGCCCGCACTCCGTTACTCTGCACATTCCGCCATTTGATCCGGACCGTAAAATTTTGGAGAGTCTGGCAAAATTCCGCATTGCCCTCAAGGGCCGGCACATTCCATTAAGTGCACGATTGACCGTATTAAAAATGAGTCAACTGCGACAAATGGCTAAAGACCTCAATCTGGATAAAAAATTTACCCGCAAACAGGCTGCGGCAGAAACACTGGCAGCCATGCCCGGTGCCGCCGTACTGCTTTCAATGCAATACGTGATCGATGATTTATTTATGTTAATGCCGATCAAAGAAGACATTGTCCTTGTCAAACATGAATGGTCGTACCTCCAAGCCTATGCGAAAATGCTCAACGATTTGAAACTGTGACACGTTCAAATCACCGACTCAATGTAAGTCCACAATTGTTTTATAACTATTCATGCGGCCTAAGCAAACTTACGCAAGCTGCTAACCACGAGATCTTTTAATGAGCGCATCCACAAGCACGACGCAAAAAATTCCAACCCACTCAGGTTTTCATCATCTTCGCCGGAAGTTCGTCGAATCACTGAACCTGAGCATTGACGAGTTTGAACACATCGACACTGGTGCACAACATTTCCACCTTACGGCAAAGAACAGCGAAAATGTTTTTCTGGTCAGCTTGCGCACCGTACCTACCGATTCTAGCGGCGTTGCTCACATCCTCGAACACACCGCCCTTTGTGGCAGTCAACGCTATCCGGTACGCGACCCGTTTTTTATGATGATCCGGCGCTCTCTCAACACCTTTATGAATGCCTTTACCAGCAGTGACTGGACAGCCTATCCCTTTGCCAGTCAAAACCGCAAAGATTTTTTCAACCTGCTCGATGTTTACCTTGACGCCGTGTTTTTTTCCAATCTGGATGAACTGGATTTTGCTCAAGAAGGTCACCGCATTGAATTTGCAACACCAGACGACCCCAATAGCGAATTGACATTTAAAGGGGTGGTCTTTAATGAAATGAAAGGCGCCATGAGTTCACCCGTCAGCACCCTATGGCAAGCGCTGACAAAATATACATTTCCTACCAACACTTATCATTTTAACAGTGGTGGTGAACCCGCAGACATCCCCGACTTAAATTATGCCGAACTCAAAGCTTTTTATAAAAAACACTACCATCCCTCAAATGCTATTTTCATGACCTACGGTGACATTCCCGCAGTGGAATTGCAGCAACAATTTGAAGAACGAGTATTGAGCCAATTCCAACGATCAGACGCACATATCTTTGTGCCCGACGAAAAACGTTTTATGGCACCACTTAACGTAGAAGAGTTTTATGCCTTAGATGAATCCGAACAGGATGGCGACAAAACACATATTGTGGTGAATTGGTTGTTAGGCTCCTCCACCGATTTGCGCACTGCGCTCACCGCAGAATTATTGGAAGGTGTATTGTTAGAAGACAGCGCATCTCCTCTACAGCATGCACTAGAAACCACGGACCTCGGCACTGCGCCCTCTCCTCTTTGTGGCCTGGATAACTCCAATAAAGAAATGACCTTTATTTGCGGCGTGGAAGGCAGCAATACAGACAACATGCAAGCTGTTGAAGACCTGATCATTTCAACCCTGCAAAAAGTGGTCAATGATGGCATTCCACAACAACGTATTGAAGCCGTACTGCATCAACTGGAATTACAACAACGTGAAATTACCGGTGATTCCTATCCTTATGGACTGCAACTGATTCTGGATGCACTACCCACTGCAGTACACTATGGCGATACTCTGAAAGCTTTTAATCTGGAGCCCGCGCTCAAACAATTACGCTCAGACATTGAAGATCCAACATTTATCACCCGTTTGATTCAGGAACAACTGTTGGACAATCCGCATCGTGTCCGCCTGACGTTAAAGCCCGATGCACAATTGAATGCCCGTCGCGATGCTGCAGAAGCAGCCCGTCTGGCAAAAATCAAGGCCAACCTCAACGAAGAAGAACAACAAAAAGTTGTGCAACTCGCCGGAAAGCTTGAAGAACGCCAAAACCAGCAAGACGATGAAAGCATCCTACCCAAAGTTGGATTGGAAGATGTACCACATCAGCTCAATATCGCCACTGGCAAAAAGACCACGATACAGGGACGGACAACTCACAGCTTTGAGCAAGGCACCAACGGCCTTGTTTATCAGCAACTGATTGTGGATCTGCCCAAGCTGGATGATGAATTGCTAGCCATTCTGCCCTACTACACCAATTGCCTGACAGAACTCGGTTGTGATAAACGCGATTATCTCACCATGCAGGCAGTGCAAAGCAGTGTGAGTGGCGGCATTGGCGCGTACACTGCGTTACGCGGCGCTATTGATAACGAGCAAAACAGCAGCGGCCATTTCATTTTATCCGGTAAAGCACTTGCACGTAATCACCACGCATTTAGTGAACTCATGCGTGATATTTTCCATAACACACGCTTTGATGAACACGAGCGCATTCGTGAACTCATGGCACAGTTGCGCGCCAGTCGCGAGCAAAGCATTACCGGTCGTGGCCACATATTGGCTATGCAAGCCGCCGGTTCGGGAATGAGTCCAGCTGCAGCATTAAAATATCGTCTGTCCGGCCTGCTCGGTATCAGTAATATCAAGCAACTGGATGATAGTCTTGATGATAAAGCCGCATTATCTCAACTGGCTGAAAAAATAACCGCATTGCACAACATAATACAAAGCAGCCCCAGTCAGTTTTTATTAATCGGTGAAAATGAAAATCTGGATGCCTTGCAACAAGACTGCAATGCACTTTGGGCCTCAGACAAACAAGAAAACCCGGCACCTTTTACCTTGTCGAACAAACGTGAATCCGTGAAGGAACTCTGGACCACCAGCACATCAGTGAATTTCTGTGCCAAAGCCTATCCAACAGTGCCTGTTGCTCATCCTGATGCAGCCACTCTGGCCGTGCTCGGCGGTTTTTTACGCAACGGATTCCTACATCGTGTTATACGTGAACAAGGCGGCGCCTACGGCGGCGGTGCCAGTCACGACTCCGACAGTGCCAGCTTTCGCTTTTACTCCTATCGTGACCCACGACTTACGGAAACATTGAATGACTTTGACCATGCAATTGACTGGTTATTGACTGAAAAACACGAATGGCGCCAAGTGGAAGAAGCCATCCTTGGTGTTATTGGTAGCCTGGACAAACCCTCCTCCCCTGCAGGTGAAGCCAAAGACGCCTTTCACAGCGCACTTTACGGCCGTACCCCGGAACAACGTCACCAGCACCGTCAACGTATTCTGGCCGTAACGCTGGAAGACCTGCAACGAGTGGGAGAAACCTATTTAAAACCGGGACTGGCCAGCACCGCAGTAATCTCCAACCCGCAGTCGGGTACAATAGCCGATGAGCTGGGTTTGACATTGCGTCAGGTGTGATAAAAGATACCGATAGCGTTTTTTTGGTTGAGGACGCTATTACGCAGAGTGCGTGTGACCATTGTTGTCGTATTCGTTGACTTTTTTGAAGCGTTTTTCGCTTCAAAAAACCCTGTGGCAAACAGTTAGAGTTAAGCAATTTATCAAAGCACACGATATATTCATGGCCATATTCTGAGATCAGATATTTCCTCTATATCTGCCGAATTACATGGCCCATTTTTGCCATAAATTGTTATCTCTTTATTTGCCATCAACGCGGCAAGAATAGTGCTATGTTGTGCATTATTGATAATAGCAAACCCATTGTATTGGTTCGTACCAGAGCAGGGTGAGCCAGTAATATTATTGACAAGGTGTACGGTATTGAATGGATTACCTATATCAACAACTTGCATCTTTAAGTGCATCCTGTCACCGGCTGCCCTGCTGGGTTATATGGTTTAGCTAAGCACGACAATCCTTTTATTCAACATTACGCCCCCCAATAAAGCAATGCAGAACATATAAACCAGATTATCCATTGCGGCAAAAAAAGATATGTTGTTCTTTTACTTTTGAGCCAAAAAAGCTGGACTAACCAAACAATGCCCCACAACAAAAAGATAAGACTTAAAATTTTAGTTAGCTCGTACTCGAAAGAAATCATGTCCGTTAAAGCAATGATAAACAAAACGACCATAACCACAAGCAAATCTATGCTTAGCATCTGAAATGCGCACATAGCTTGTTTCCAGTTTAAAATTAACTTGTCATTTTCATCACCAGGGAAAATGCTTGCGGTTTCTTTTGTACCACCTAGCAGATGAGCTATAAATGCTAGCAACATAACGCAGGCTACAACTAATACTGGTATATTCATTCAACATCCTCTCAAGCTTACTCCTGCCTAACACTTTTACAACTTGGCGCTATGGGATGCCGCCTGCTTTATAAGGCCGCAGCTCATGGTGACCAGTTTTATTTGACAGTTATATTATATTCATGCACACACTTCAAATTCACAAAGGTAATTTTTTCGCATTGAAGTGTAACCTTTGTGTGAAACTATAAGGTGATCTACAACCGGAACATCTATTACTTTTCCTGGGTCTTCAGAAAAAACTGTGGGTGAAATATTGAACATTTAGGTAGATTTGTATCGCATTGAGTTTCGTATCATGATGTTAGTTACCAAGCCATCATCAAAAAAATGGAAACCCAATGCGAATAAGAACCCTACTGAATCAATGTCAAAAATACAAGTCATTTTCGTTCGTCAAAAAAACCATTGAAGAGATTAAAGGGAAGTCGGCACTGATTGTTGAAATTGATGCACGAAAAAATGGCAAACCGATTTGTAGTTGTTGTGGAAGACCAGCCTCACAGTATGACCGAATGCCGACTATACGAGATGATTAATTCATTCCAATATGAGAATGTCAGGTTTACTTTCGTTATCAACGACGACGAGTAAATTGTAAAAAATGCGGCGTAAAGGTTGAGCAATTTCCATGGTGCGATGAAAAACAGAAACTGACCAAAGACTACAAAGTTTTTCTTGCTCAGTGGGCGAAACGCCTATCCTGGAAGGGCGTTTCTGACGCCTTCCATACAAGCTGGGATAATGTCTGCCAATCTGTAAGATATGCTGTTTCGTTTGGCATGGAGAATAGAGACATGGACAACATTGAAGCCATTGGCATAGATGAAGTTCAGCAGGGTAAAGGTCATCAGTATATTACGCTGGTATATCAGCTTGAAGAGGGGAATAAGCGACTGCTTTACGTTGGAAAAGACAGAACCTCAAAGACTTTGTTACGCTTTTTTTCACACTGGGAAAAGAGCGGTGTAAAAAAAATAAAATATGTTTATTCCGACATGTGGAGAGCTTATTTAAAAGTCATCAAGAAGAAAATACCCCAGGCATTACATATACTGGATCGTTTCCATATAGTGGCAAAGCTCAATGATACGGTAGATGAAGTTCGGCGAACTGAAGCAAATCGACTAAAAGCTGATGGCTACGAAGAGATCTTACAGCATACCCGATATTGTTTTCTAAAAAATGAAGAAAATTTGACGTACAAGCAAAGCATGAAGCTTGACGACATACTTCAATACGATTTAAAAAGTGTCAGGGCTTATCTCTACAAAGAGAGTTTTCAGGCACTTTGGGAATATACATCACCTTATTGGGCAAATCTATTTTTAAGGAAGTGGTGTGGAAAAGCAATGAGATCTCAGCTCGACCCGATTAAGAAATTTGTTAAAACGATCCGTAACCATCAGTCGCTTATAATGAACGGGCTCAAGGCAAATAAGCGGTATTCATCAGGTACGGTTGAGGGTCTGAATCGCATAGTCAATTTGGTCACCAGAAAAGCCTTTGGTTTCAGGGAGTATGAAACGCTTAAAATAGCGCTATTTCACACGATGGGAAAGCTTCCTGAACCAAAATCAACCCACAGTTTTTTCTGAAGACCCATTTTTTTCTTTAATAGTTTTTCACAAAGATGGAATCCGATGAAACCGGACCCTCGGTGATCAAAATTCGTTTTCGTTGATACCCCATCATACCTGGGATAATGTTCCTCCAACGTTAATTTTCTCGTTGAATTTTTCCGGGATCATTGTCCCTAAAAATACCTCCATCTCGCAAACGTGGCAATTGTCGTTTTAGTGCCTTAAAAATTCTGTTTTCTTTATCGTTATTACCTGACGCCCTAGCAAGCATCGCAGCAAATTCATCCCGTTCAGATTTCGTACTGTGCTGATCCAATAAATCGAGCATGCGTTCATAACCCATTGCCCTGTTCGGAGTGAGGGCTATTGCTCGCCTGGCAAAGGTTTTCGCATCGGGAAAAAAACCTCGTCGTTCCAAAAGCGACGACAATTCCACCCAGGCCTCAAGCCCGGGGTTATCCACCAACTGCCGCATGAGCTGGTAATAGCGCTTCTCTTTTTCCAATCTTTGCACTTCTTCTGCCAGGAAGCGATCACGATCTTTAGCCCATCCAGGGCCGTAGGGAATGAGGCCATTCAGCATCCATGTGCCTCCGTACAAACCCAGAACAAGTGCGATGCTCAAAGCAATTTGTTTTCCTGAACGATGTGAAAAAATATTCCATACGCCATATGCCGCAACCGGGACTAACAGAATAATCAGGCTCAATCGATAACGTTCCGCAACAAAAAATATCCATACCGATAACGCGTAGAGTATCGAACCAGAAATCAAAAACGCTACTCCTGGCTCCCGAAGCCTTGAGCGTAAATAATACAACCCAAATCCCGACAATATCAGCATCAAACCGGTATCAATGAATGCGATAATTAAAGCGGGCCTCTCCCAGCGCCATACATGATACTGTTCCGGTACTCCCTGAGAGTATTGTGCAACCAGCAGTCCAGCCTTTCGCAATTGCAAAATAGCGTATTCCTGCGGATGACTCACATAGTAATCGAACGATTTTTTAAACCAGTATTGACTAACCCCCCAACGGCTCAACGACCTCCCTGATTTGTTTTCAATAAATTGTTGTGGCTCGGTACGATGACCAATAATGTCATCATGTATACCTTCCACGATCGTGTAACCACCCCAGGAACCGGGTGAATTCCCAACATAAAAATTAAGCCCTACCGGGGAAAACATCTTGGGCTCAACCTCTGACGGATTCCAGCCCGAAATAATAAACAGCAAGGAAATAGCTGCTAAACCGGCCACACCAATGGGAATCAGTTCCTTTTTTGAGGCGGTTCGCCACCCATGCAGAACAATAAGTACCATAGCCAAAATAACAAGCAACAAAAGGTTTTGTCTCTCCATTGCCGCGAGGCCGAGTACGAATATCGCAGCAAAGGCCCACCAAAAACGTGTCTGCTGAAAGAAGCGGATAACGAGATAACAGGCCATTGCCAATAAAAACAACACCAGATTCGTTTTAACGGTAATTCCGGCAAAGAAAACAACAGGGCCTGCAAGCGCCAGCATCATCCCCGCAATCCAGCCTGTTTGCTCCCCAAACAAGCGTCTTGTGGTCAATGCACTAAAAACCGCTGTAAAACTCACCAATATTATATTTACCAATAGAGGCACAATATAATGTGGGCCAAACACCTTATAGGCAGCGGTCTGCAACCACACATATGGAGAAGGCGACATAAACTCACCAGCAAATCCGCCACCGGTATCTATAAATGCTGTAAACCATGCCTGGTATAAATAAATATAAGCGTCAGAGCGGGGGTAAGCTGACTGGAGGTCTTCCCCCCACCCTGCCATGCCCAGGTGTATAAGGTGGATAGCGAAAGCCACCCCGAAAATACCCACAGGCATTTTCGCCTGTTTCCAGAAAGAATTAACGGGAAATAGTTGGATTTGTTTCAGGGTCTTGTGCATTAGGCGTATTGAACTTGATTCATATTCCAGAAATTATTGTCTAAAAAACCGGTGCTTAACCAGTGCCCAGCAGGCAACAAAACCATCTTTCCAGCCGATTTTTTTTCCTTCCCATTTTGACCTTGCACGATACTGTATGGGGACTTCCTGAAAACGCACAGTATTTTTCAACAAATGAGCCGTCAACTCAATGTCGATACCAAACCGATTTTCGGTTAACTTGTCAACATTGATCAAATCACGTCGAAACAGTTTATAACAGGTCTCAACATCTGTGATTTTTCGTCCAAAAAAAATACTTGCCAATGCGCTTAGAAAGCGATTTGCTGCCCAGTTAAGAGGATGTCCCCCGCTCCCCCCACCCTTAAATCTGGAACCGTACACTACATCCATATTTTTCACATCAACGAGTTCGAGCATCTGCCGCCAATCGGAAGGATGATATTCATTATCTGCATCCTGAATTAATACAAGACCATCATTAGCTTGTGCCAGACCAGTACGAAGTGCCGCACCTTTTCCTCGATTTTGCGGATGTACCATCAGCGCGAAGGGATATTTTCCATTCAGGGAACGAAGAATATGAAGCGTGTCGTCCGTAGAACCATCATCAATAATAATGACTTCTTTTTGGTATCGTCCCGTGGGTGTTGTAAAGACTGTTTCAACAATCCGGGCAATGGAACCCGCTTCATTAAAAACAGGGATAATGATAAACAACTGAATAGCATCTGTTGAAAGGCAATGCTGTTTCTTAACACCTTCACCCATAGAATAAACTGCCTTTTTTCTGATAAAAATCGTTAACGTTTGACTGGTATTTTATAAAAAATAAGGAAAAATAAGAGGACACAATCGGTAACTGATCAACCAGTTGGTGGGTAACTTCTTTAATATTGGTTGATCGCATGGCAGTCATTCCCATTGTGGGCAAATAAAGAAATAAGGGGACACAATACTTATTTGTTATACTCATCGCCCTTCGGACCCGGTTTTTTCTTTTTCAAATCCCTTTGCAAAAGACGCCCGGCTTTTTCGATAAAACGATCACTGCCCAAAGGCCTGCCCGTTCGCCCATGCTGTTCAAATTCAATTCCTGAACTGCCTTGAGTATTCTTGCAGGTAAGTTCTCCAGTCACCGGTCAGAGAAAGCAGTTTTTCCGGCAGGATAATTCCCCGGCTGTCTTTCCCAGCCAAATGAGCATGCACGCTACTCCAGCGATAGTCCCAGGCTTTTTTCACTATTCCCGCTTTCACCGGATTTAATTCAACATACGCTGCCGCTTTTAGCAACCAGCCCTTATCCATCGGGTATGAGGAAAACCTCCCCTGCCAGAGGTAGCCTGTCCAGTTCTCCCGTAGATTGATCATCTGGGTGTATCGACGATGGACTTCACCAATGGCTTTTCCCAGATTTGATTTCTTTTTGGGTTTGACGATGAGGTGGACATGATTCGCCATCAAACAATAGGCCCAAATTTCGATACCTTCATGCGCACACCATTCAACCAATAACTCAAGATAATGTTCATAATCACGATCAGTGAAAAACACATCCTGACGGCGGTTGCCACGCTGGGTAATGTGGTGTGGATACCCGGGTAATACCACTCTTGCTAATCTGGCCATGGACGGAGGATAACATAATTAAGTATTGTGTCCCCTTTATCCCTGTCCCCTTTATCCCAAGTATTGTGATCTTACCCCGATTTCACGCACACTCAGTTAAGCAACAAAGCGTTCTTCAAAGTCTACCGGTGATTGGTAATCAATGTAAGAGTGCTTTCGTTGACGATTGTAAAATATTTCTATGTAATCAAAT
>Ga0316204_10003600_pt1 | contig 30373 bp, 24 predicted proteins | sample 6monrhotite_MG_2_FD_205661 | JGI IMG/M metagenome (GOLD analysis project Ga0316204, IMG submission 205661) | Microbial mat bacterial communities from mineral coupon in-situ incubated in ocean water Damariscotta River, Maine, United States -... | ecosystem: Environmental > Aquatic > Marine >...
TTCGCCCGGATCGGCCCAGCCCCAGACGGCGACCTGGGCGTCGCGCTGCAAGACCATGTGATCGCTGAAGATCGCGGGCAGGCGAACGTCGGCCGCGGCCCAGGGCGCGAGCGTCGTGGCCAGAAGAGCGAGGAGCGCGGAGCGCTGGAGCTTGGGGTGGATCATGGGGGAGAGGATAGCGGGAAAGCGCGCGCCTTCGCGACGACGGGCCGCCGCTCCCGGGCGCGCGTCGCTATCCTCTGCGCCATGAAGGTCATCGCCGATATCTGCGTCGTACCCGCCACCGGGCGCACGAGCGTTCGCGAAGAGGTCGCCATCGCGCACGGCATCCTCCGCGACACGGGGCTCCCGGTGCTGCTGCACGGCTACGGGACGAACATCGAGGGCGACTACGACACGATCTTCGAGGCCCTCAAGCTGGTGCACCAGCGGCTCCACACCATGGGCGCCACGCGCATCTCGACGACGATCCGCCTCGGATCGCGGACCGACAAGGACCAGGGCATCGAGGACAAGATCGATGCCGTGCGGTCGGCGCTCGACGGCTGATCGAGCGAACGCCTGCCCTCCATGAACGACGTCCCGTACTGGGGGGAGATCTGCGCGCTCCTGTCGCCGCTGGCGTGGTCGATCGCCGTCATCCTGTTCCGCAAGACGGGCGAGCAGGTCTCGCCGCTCGTGCTGAACTTCTTCAAGAGCGTCGTGGCGCTGCTGGGGTTCGGGGCGCTGCTCGTCGTCACCGGAGAGATGGCGCCCGAGGGCGTGGACGGCGGCGACTACGCGCTGCTGCTCTTCAGCGGGCTGGTCGGCGTCGGCCTCGCCGACCTGTTCTTCTTCATGTGCCTGAACCGGGTCGGCGCAGGGCGGCAGGCGATCGTGAACACGGCGTACTCGCCGCCGATCATCCTGCTGAGCTGGCTGCTCCTGGGCGAGCGCCTGACGGTCTGGCAGCTCGTCGGGGTGGGCTTGATCCTGGTCGCGGTCCTGCTCGTCGGGAAGACGAAGGGCGCGGCGGGGGAGAACGTCGTGGCCGGCGTCTTGTGGGGCGTCGCGGCCTGCGTCTCCCAGGCGATCTCGATCGTGATGGTCAAGCCGTTCCTGGACGACTGGCCGGTGGTCTGGACGACCTTCTGGCGCATGCTCGGCGGAGTCATCGGTACGACCACCATGCTGGCCTTCGCGCGGGCGGAGAACCGGCAGCTCGGGCAGCTGCGTCAGCCCGCGGTCTGGCGCGTGATGCTCCCGGCGACCTTGATCGGGAGCCTGCTCTCGCAGTGGCTGTGGATGGCTGGCTTCAAGTACGCGGACGCCTCGGTCGCGGCGGCTCTCAACCAGACGGCGACGCTGTTCACCTTCGTGTTGGCCGTGCTGATCCTGCACGAGCCGGTCAACCGCCGGCGCCTCGCGGGCCTCGCCTGCGGCATGGGGGGCGTGGCGCTGGTCACCTTCCTCGGCGCGCGTGGTTGACGTCGGGACCCCGGCACGGGCGCCACGAGGGCCGCTGCTTCCGCCCCGGGGGGCGCTCGGCGCGGTTCTTGCCGTTAGGCTGAGCACCCGCGCCAACACGAGTTCCGACGATCCGTTTCTGCACCCATGACGCCTCGCGCCCCCCGCTCCGCACGCTCCCTGCTCGTTCTCGCACTCTCGTTCCTCGCAGCCTGCGGGGCCGAGCCGCCCGAGGGAGGTGGAGCCTCGACCTCCTCCACCTCCGCGGGCGCGCCGACGTCGCCAGGCCGGCTGGCCGCGGCGAAGATGGTCTTCGACGACGCGATCCTCGACTTCGGCAAGGTCCCCGACACCGAGGACATCGTCGGCTCCTTCACGTTCACGAACACCGGCGACAAGGCCCTGATCATCGGCGAGATCAAGCCGAGCTGCGGCTGCACGACCGTCGAGCTCGACAAGAACCGCTTCGAACCCGGTGAGGGCTCGACCATCGACCTGGTCTGGAAGCCCAAGGGCTTCGGCACCCAGTCGAAGACGATCCTGGTGCACTCGAACTCCTCCGAGCAGCCCATCCTCCAGCTCGTGATCCGGGCGGACATCGAGCCCTTCGCGCGCTTCCAACCCAGTCCGCTGCGCCCCGGCTTCCTGCCCGTCGGCCGCGATCACCACTTCACGGTCCTCCTCAGCTGCGTGGACCCGGAGTTCGAGCTGGTCGATCTGAATCCGACGCACCCCGCCGTGACGGCGACGCCCGGCGAGCGGCGCCCCGACGGGATCCAGCCCATCGACGTCGTGATCGACGAGAGCGCTCCCTGGGGAGCGTTCAACTGCGCCGTCCGGGTGACCCTTCGCGGGAAGGTGGAGCCCGAGTCGGCGACCATCCAGCACGTGGTCGACCTGTCCGTGAACGCCTCGCTGTTCGGTGACCTGCGCGTGCAGCCGACGATGTTCGCGGTGGGGCAGGTGCTGCCCGGTCGCACGTTCACCCGCAAGATCGAGCTGCGCCACATCGATGGCGACCCGTTCGACGTGACCTCGCTCGAGGTCCTGAACTCGCAGCCGCCCGGGATCACCGTTCGCCAGGAGCTGGTCAACCAAGGGACGGAGCAGGGCTGGACCCTCGTGATCGACGGCGACGCGGGCGACTACCTCGGGCTGATCCGCGCGACCGTGCGCTTCGAGACGAGCGTCCCCGGTGAGGCGCCCCGCTCGATCCCGGTCATGGGGATCGTCCGCGAATGACGGAAGGCTCGCAGCGCGAGTGGGTGCCGCGCCGGCCCGACGATCGGCGAGTTCCCTGGCGTCGTCGCGGCGCGCTGTTCGCGCTGGCGCCGCTCGGCTTCGGGGTGCTGCAGCTCGCCGCCGCGCGCCCCGAGCTCGTGGAGGAGCACTATTCCGCCGGCCTGTTCCCGCGCGTGCGCGATGCGCTCCGCGGGGTGGCCGGCGCCTTGCCGTTCCACCTCTCCGAGGTGCTGCTCCTGCTCGTGCTCGTCACGGTGCTGCTCGCGCTGCCGCGAGCGCTCGCGGCGCGCGTGCGCGGGAGCCGGAGCCTCAGGAACCAGGCCGCCCACGCGCTGACCCGCGTTCTGGCGGCGGCCGGACTGATCTACGCCCTGTTCCTGGTGTCGTGGGGACTGAACCACGCGCGTGAGCCCTACGCGGTCCACGCGCAGCTCGAGAACTCGGCCGTGGACCGCGACGACCTCGAGGACGTGCTGAGGTGGTTGGTGGCGGAGTGCAACGCGCTGCGGGAGCAGGTGGAGCCCGAGGACCTCGCGCTGCGTCCCGGCCCGGGTGGCGTGGACCCGCGCCTGCTCGCCGGCTACGCGGCGCTGGCCGCGGACGTCCCCGCGCTGGCGGGGGGGGAGCCGCTCCTGCGCCAGGCGTTCCTGTCCCCGGCGCTCTCACGCCTCGGCATCTCGGGCATCTACTCGCCGTTCACCGCGGAGTCGCACGTGAACGGGGAGATCAGCTGGTGGGTGCTGCCGTTCGCGTCCGCGCACGAGCTGGCCCACTTCAAGGGCTTCGCTCGTGAGGACGAGGCCAACTTCATCGCCTGGCAGGCCTGCCGGCGCTCGCCCGATCCGGCGATCCGCTACGCGGCGACGCTCGTCGCCCTGAGCTTCACGACCGGCGCCGTCCGCGAGTACGACTGGCTGCAGGCCGAAGTCCTGCGTTTCGACCTCTCCGAGGCGGTTCTCGAGGACCTGGACCTCAACCGGAAGTTCTGGGCCTCGAAGCGCACGGTGGTCACGGAGGTCGCCGAGGCCAGCAACGACGTGTACCTGAAGAGTCAGGGTCAAGCGGCGGGCTTGAAGAGCTATGGACTGATGGTCAACCTGCTCGTGGCCGAGTGGCGCGGGAATCTTCTCTCCGAGGATTCGTAAGCGCGACCGCACCGCCCCTCTCTCGCGCGCCAGCTCGGCGTCCCACGGGAGTGTCACCGTTCCGCCTGGAGCCGCCATGTACCGCGCTGTCCTGATCGTCTTGATGTTCACCATGACCGGCGTCGCCGGCTGGTTCACTTACAACCAGCAGCAGCACGTGCGCGACGCCGTCGAGCTCGAGAGCGCGAAGGCGGAGATCGGCAAGCTGACCGGGGCGCTCACGGCGACCAAGGAACAGCTCGTCCAGACCGAGGCCGATCTGGCCGTGTCCGAGCGAGAGGTCCAGGAGCTGACCGTGCGTCTGGCGCTGCTCAAGATCGATCACCGCGTCGCGCGCATCGAAGTGGTCAAGCAGGAGCCGTCGAGGGACGACCCGACGAAGCTCGTCACGACGGTGCGCTTTCTCGAGTTCGACCGCACCGGCGAGCGGACGGGGCCTGAGCAGGAGATCGAGATCGAGGGCACGCGGCTCTACCTCGAGACGCTCGTGATCAAGTTCGACGACCAGTACGTCGAGGCCGGCGAGTTCCTGCGCGGCACGTCCCTGTGCCTGTTCAATCGTGTCTTCAGCGAGAGCGTCGCCCCCGAGGACGGCGTCGAGATCGACCAGCCGGGCACGCACCCCACGCCGTACTTCGAAGGCGACACGGCCGACGAGCTCTACCACACGGAGCTCTGGACGCAGTTCTGGGAGTACGCCAACGACCCCGAGGCCGCAGCGGCGAAAGGCGTGCGGGCGATCCACGGCGAGGCTCCGTTCATGGAGGTCCGCCCGGGCAAGTCCTACCGCGTCGAGCTGCGCTCGTCGGGCGGGCTGTCGATCCAGCCCGAGTAGCCGGCGCTCGCAGATACCGGGGCAGCAGCTTGCAGCTCCAAGAGCTGCGCGAACACCTCGTCGGCGGCGATCTTCTGACCCATCACCGATGGGTGGAAGTCGTCGATGGAGTGGTAGACGGGGAACTTCGACCTCGCGTAGGCGGGGAGCAGGTCCAGGAACCGCGCGCCCGACCTCGTCACGGAGGTGCGGATGCGAGCCTGGTAGCGCGTCCGGTCGCGGAGCTCCGTCTCGGAGAGCGGCTCCTTCCCCGTGAAGTGCATTCTGAGCTGCTGCACCTGGGCACGCCGCGGGAAGACGGCGACGAGCAGCTCCGCCCCATCGGCGTGTGACTCGGCAGCGAGTTGCTCGAGGGCGAGCATCGACAGTCTCCAGTACCCCGAGGAGATCGGATCCTCGGGGCGCTCCTGGATCAGGCGGCGGTTGGCTCTGTATCGCCGGCGCTTGCGGTGATTGATGGTCGTGTCTCCGTACTGATAGACCCCGGCCTGCTTGAACATGTGGGTCCGCAGGGCGCCCACGGTCGCGCTCGATCCGATGACGTACTCGAACTTCGCGAACTTGCTGACCGGGCCCAGCGTTTCGGGCATCAGGTCGTTCTCGACGTAGCCGAGGACGACCAGGTCGGGCTCGAGCTTCCGAGCGATCTCGCGGTACAAGCGGAGCTCGTTGACGGTGCAGTAGTCGGGGAGCCCGAGGTTGATCACCTCGACTGCGCCCGGGCCCTCGGCTTCGTCGTAGTGCCGTTGAAGCTGCTGGGGCCAAGCCGCTACGCCGGGGACGCCCCAGCCGAGCGTGAACGAGTCGCCCAGGCACACGATGCGCCGCACTCCCTCCTCTCTCTCGACCTCGAAGGAGGGGCCGCGGAACCCCCGGTCATTGGTCTCGAAGCCGCCGAGGTCCTGCCCGTTGCGGAGCATCCTCCGGCTCTGGTTCGGGAAGTAGCGGATCCCGATCGCCGGGTCGTAGTAGACGGCGGGCTTGTTCGCGTAGCCGAGCCCGCGGAGGAGCAGCTCGGCGGCGAAGAGGCAGAGGACCAGCGTGAGCGCCGAGATCGTCAAGCCTCGCCGGAGCCCCCGGAGCCGGCTGGTCGAGCGCTCGGGCCCGGAAGTGCTGAGTCTCGACGTGGGCATGGCAGGGGAACTGTGCGGCCCCTTCGAGACGATGGTCCCCAGGGAGTGGGGCCGGGCGGGCACCTCTGCTTCGGAGCCCGCGCCTCAATGGCGAGGTCGCAATAGCCAGAGCGGAATTCGGCCGAGGGGCCGCTGCATCTTGAGTTCGAAGTGCTTCTCGGCCGCGGCGCGGATCGCGCGGCCGTCGTAGCCGCCCTCCAGCCCGAGCTCCGCTGCGCGCCGTTGGATGTGGCGCGGCAGCACGTCGAACTCGATGCGGTTCGAGAAGATCAACCGCTCGGACGTGACGCTGGCCATGCGCCGGAACAGCTCGTCGTGGTCGGGTACGTGCTCGTCGCTGCGGTCGCTGCCGAAGAACAGGTAGGGGTACGTGTTGACGAGGAGGGTCGTCTGGAACGGTCCACCGAACTCGCCGATGCGCTCCGCAAGGTCGGAGAGCGTCAGCTCCTCGAAGCGAGCGCCCCGGAGGCCGAGGTGCCCGGCGACGGCGCGGCTCGCGTCGAGGTCGGGGGCGTGGATGTCGATGCCGAGCGCCCGCTCGCACGTGGGCCGCTGCGCGGCGTCGAGCACGAAGAAGCCCTTGCACGACGAGAGGTCGAGCAGCTCCCGGAGCGGCTCGGGGTAGAGCCGCTGGAGGCGACCGAGCCGGCGCCAGAGCTTCCAGCGCGGCTTCAGCTTCCCGCGGACCACGCGGTAGTCGTGGTTGTGCGGGTAGGAGCTCGCGATGTAGGCCGCGACCTCCGGCGAGAGGGGCGTGGTCACGACGCCTCGGCCTGCGCCTCTTCGGAGCGCAGCGCGCGCCACAGGAAGACGGCGCCGACGGCCGCGAGGAGGCCGGCGAGGGACGCTTCGCCGCCGCGCTCGAGCAGGGCCAGGCCGAGCCCGAGCATCGATCCGTAGACCAGCGCGACGCCGCCGAGGATCCCGAACAGGACCTTCGCGCCGTGGCGCACGGGGGTGATCTCGGGCGCGAGCTGCGCGATCGGGCCCCACCAGCCGGCGGGACGGACCTTGCGGTAGAACGGCAGCACCGACTCCGGTGAGGGCGGCGGCAGGAGCAGCGTCACCAGCAGCGAGGCGGCGAGCGACACGCCGACCACCATCAGCAGCCGGCCCTCGGCGAGGAGCTCCCCGTTGTCGGAGAACGGCCCGAGGTGCCACTCGATGTCCGCGAAGGTCAGGACGATCGTGGCTGTCGCGCTGGCGATCATCGCGGTGATCTCGGTCCAGGCGCTGACGCGCCACCAGTGCCAGCGCAGCACGTAGACCGGGCCGACGCCGGAGAGGAACGCGAGGAAGAAGAGGAACAGATCGGAGATCGAGCTCGCCTGGGAGGCGAGCAGCCCCGCCAGCGCGAGGATGACGACGCTCGCGATGCGCGCGACGCGTACGTAGTGGCGCGGCGCGGCCTCTCTCACGAAGAAGCGCCGGTAGAGGTCATTGACGAAGAACGAGGCCGCGAGATTCACGTGCGTGTCGATCGTCGACATGAACGCCGCGAGGAGCGACGCAACGACCAGCCCGAGGAGACCGACCGGCAGGTACCGGCGCATCATCACGACGTACGCGCGCTCGGAGTCGCTCTTGGAGAGGAGCTGACCCGCGGTGACCTCGTCGCCGGCGGTCACCTGCGGCTCGGCGCGCCAGTCGTCCGCGGTGCCCGGCGGATCGAGCTCGACACGAACGAGCTTGCCGCTGGCGGTCTGCAGCGTCGCCTCGTGGAACTCGAGCGTGCTGGAGGGCCCGCCGTCGATGCCGGGCACGACGACCTCACGGGTCGCGACGGCCTGGACCTCGCCCGCCACCGGCGCAGTCACCTCCAGCCTCGGAAGCACGACCATCGACGCCAGCGCGACCAGGATCCACGGCCACGGCCGCAGCGCGAAGTGCGCCACGTTGAACCACATCACGGCGAGCACGCCTTCGCGCTCGTTCTTCGACGCGGCGATGCGCTGCACGGCGGTGCCGCTGCCGTCGACGTTCTCGACCGCCCACCAGGAGACGCCCAGGTAGACCGCCAGGGCGGCGACAGGCGTCGTCCAGAAGCTGGCGTCGAAGACGCCGCCCTCCCCCGGTTTCGGGAACAGGCGCAGCGTGTTCTCGGTGAACGGCGCGCCCTGCGCGGCGGCGGCCAGGATGGCTTCACCGCCCCCGACGGCGGTCCACGCCAGCCAGGCCAGCGCGATCGCGCCGATCATCGCCATGGCGAACTGCACGAGGTCGGTCATCACGACGCCCCAGAAGCCGGCCATCAGCGAGTAGACAAGCGCGATCACGCAGCCGAGCACGAGGGCGAGGTCACCGTCGATGCCGAGCAGCACCTCCATGATCTTCTTGGCGGCGAGCAGCACCCAGCAGAGCGTGATCGTGTTCGTGATGCCGGCGTGCATGAAGCCGAGCGTTCCGCGCAGCACAGCAGCGCTCTCGCCGCCATAGCGCAGCTCGGCGAGCTCCGCCTTCGTCATGACGCCGCCGCGTCGCCAGCCGCGCGCGAACAGGAACACGGACAGCATCCCGCCGCCGCAGTAGCACCACCACAGCCAGTTCTTCCAGATGCCGAAGTCGCGCACCCAGCCGGTGATCGCGAGGGGCGTGTCCGCCGCGAAGCTCGTGGCGACCATCGAGGTGCCGGCGATCCACCAGGGCAGGGTTCGGCCCGAGAGGAAGTACTCGTCGACGTCCTTGCCCGCGCGCTTCGCGTAGATGACGCCGACGCTGAGCGCGAACACGACGTAGCCGGCGACGAGGAGCCAATCGATCGTGTGGAGCGCCATCGCGGGAGTGTAGCGGCGCGGATGCCGCGATCCAGAAGCGCCTGAGCGGGCTGGCGCGGCGGGCACGTGGCTCGCGGAGGGGGCAAGGGGCTGCGCGCCTCGAGCCGGGGGGATACAACGGATGGATCCCCGAAACGACTTCCCCCGCGCTGCCATGCCCTTCACCGCTCGCCTCCGCTCGCTCTCCCGCCTCGCGCTCCTGCTCGCAGTCGGGGCCGCCTGGCTCGGAGGAGCCGCGCTCGCCGGGGGCTCCGCGGAGCACGCCGTCCTGGTCGTGGACCCGACCCATCCGGACGCGCTGTGGGCCGCGAACGAGTACGCGCGTCGGCGCGGGATCCCGTCGCAGAACCTGATCCACATGCGCCCGGGCGCCGCGAACTTCGCCGACTTCGCCGCGGTCAACCTCCCCGCGCTGCAGGGCGAGCTGCGAGCGCGCGGACTCGAGGAGCAGATCGACTACGTGATCGTGATGCCGACCGACGACTGGTACGTCCCGGCCTCGGGCTACCTGTCCGACGGCTGCGCCTCGGTGAATCGGATCGCGATCGGCGGCGCCTACACCTTGGCCTTCAGCGCGCAGGACGTGCTGGGCGGGGCCAACTCGTCTGCGTTCGCCAACCGCTTCGCCTCCGGCAACAACGTGGCGCTCGGGTTCGACAGCCAGACGTCCTGGTTCGGCGGGAACCCCTCCACGAGCGCGAGCGCGCGGCGCTACTACGTCGGCGGAATGCTCGGCTACACCGGCGAGCGCGGCAACACGATGCCGGAGCTGCTGGCGATGATCGACCGAGGCGTCGCCTCCGACGGAGCCTTCTCCGCCGGGACCTTCTACTACATGCACACGACCGACGTGGCGCGCTCGTCGCCGCGCCACGGGGCCTACCCGAACATGGTCAACGTGTTCGCCAACCTCGGCGGGAGCGCGGTCGAGCTCTTCGCGAACCTGCCGCTCGGCAACCACGACGTGCTGGGCGTCATGACGGGGCTCGCGAACCCCGACATCGACGGAGGCGACTTCACGATCCTCCCCGGCGCGTTCTGCGACCACCTGACCAGCTTCGCCGGCCGCTTCGACACCTCCTCGCAGACGAAGATGTCGCGCTGGATCGCGAAGGGCGCGACCGCGACCTCCGGCGCCGTCGAGGAGCCGTGCAACTACCCGGGCAAGTTCCCGCACGCGCGGATGCACGTGTACCTCTTCAAGGGGCTCTCGATGGGGGAGGCCTGGCTGCGCTCGATGGGCTTCACGCCGTTCCAGAACCTGTTCTACGGCGATGCGCTCGCGCGTCCCTTCGCCGACCTGCCCGTGGTCGACCTGGCGGACGCGCCGGCGTCCCCGGTCACGGGCAGCGTGCTCGTTCACCCGACCGCTGTCGCGATGGCGCCCGGAGCGGGGATCGACTCGCTCGAGGTCCTGGTCGACGGCGTGGTCTACCGCAGGATTGCGCCGGGTGAGCCGGTGGCGCTGCACACCGCGGCGCTCGCGGACGGCTGGCACGACCTGCGCGTGCTGGCCTACGACGACACGGAGGTGCGCAGCGTCGGGCGCTGGCTCGGGAGCTTCGAGGTCGCCAACGGCGGACGCTCAGCGAGCCTCTCCACGGCGGCGGCGACGCCCGACCAGGGCACGGCGATCGACGTCACGCTGTCGGCCGTCGGCGCGCCGACCGAGCTGCGGCTCGTGCAGGGTGGCCGGGTGCTCGCGGCGACGACGACCTCGGGCGGCAGCGTCCGCGTCTTCGGACGCACGCTGGGCGCGGGCGAAGCGCGGTTGCAGTGCGAGGCGCTCTACGCGGACGGCGCGCGGGTGCGCAGCGCGCCCCTCGCCATCCCCGTACTGGAGACGGGCGTCGGCGCAGGCGGTCAGGCGCCGCTCGCCTATGGCTACGAGCGGGCGCTCGTCCCCGAGCTGGCCCAGGTCGTCGCGCTGCCCGCGGCCTTCGACGAGGCGCTCGATGCGGCGAGCTTCACGCTCGTGCAGCCGCCGGCGCAGGCCGCGGTCGCGCCGGGCGCGAGCGGCGGCTACCTCGTCCTGACGCCGAACCCCGGGGCCACGGGGACGGACAGTCTCGTCTTTCGCGTCACGACGCCGTCGGGCACCTCCACCGACGCCACGGTCACGCTGCGCTACGGGGATCCGAGCTGCCCGCAGCCGACGAACTACTGCGCCAGCCAGCCGAACTCGAGCGGTACGAGCGCCACGATCGGCTGGACCGGCTCGACGCGGCTGCTCGACGACGACTTCACGCTCTCGGTGTTCGGGGCGAAGCCGAACCAGTTCGGCCTCTACTTCTACGGCCCGGGCCAGGCGCAGCTGCCGCTCGGCGACGGCTTCCTGTGCGTGGCGGCCGGCGGCCTCGGGATCTTCCGCCTGCAGCCGGCGGTACAGAGCGGCTTCTTCGGTGAGAGTGAGCGGCGCGTGGAGTTCACGCAGGCGCCGGTCCTCATCGGCCCTGGCCAGATCGAGCCGGGGACGACCTGGAACTTCCAGTTCTGGTATCGCGACACCGGCAGCGCATCCGGGCTCAACCTCTCGGACGCGCTCGCGGTTCCGTTCTGTCCCTGAGCGTGTTGCCAGCGGGCCATCGCACGCGGACAATGATCGCCCCATGGCTAAGTTCCAGCGACACGTCTTCATCTGCACCAACGAGCGCGCCACCGACGATGCGCGCGGCAGCTGCCTCGCGCGCGGCGGCACGGAGGTCGCCGCAGCCTTCAAGAAGAAGCTCTACGCGAGGGGCCTCAAGCGCATCGTGCGCGCCAACAAGGCGGGTTGCCTCGATCAGTGCGCCAAGGGCTGCGCCATCGTGGTCTACCCCGAGGGGACCTGGTACGGCGGCGTCACGCCCGAGGACGTCGACGAGATCATCGAGGAGCACGTGGTGAACGGCCGGCCGGTCGAGCGCCTGGTGATCCCGGATTCCGAGCTGACGGGCCGGACGCCGGACGCCGTCTGAGCCGCGGGGACGGTCGGAGGGACGCGGTCTCGCGTCGAGTGCCGGGGTAGGAGGGCTCGAGCCCGAGCGGGATTTCACGGGGGGTCGGTGGTCGCGGCGTCGCCCCGGATGAGGCAGTCTGTGGGCATGCCGAACACGCGACTGAACGAGGAGGAGCAGGGGCTCCTGCGCAAGATCCTGCGGGCGCTCGCCTACCGCCAGATGATGGCGACGAATCTGCGCGGCCACGGCTTCAAGTTCCTCGTCGACCCCGAGGGCCGCCTCGGCCTGGTGGACGACATGCGGCACATCCTCAAGCAGGTGACGCGCGTCCAGGAGCTCTACACCTCGTTCGGCGGCGGCAACATCCGAAAGGAGGCGCACGTCAAGATGGAGCGTATCCCGTACCCGGGGACGCGCTTCGAGCTGGCCGCGTTCCTCGTCGTGTCGGATCCGGCCGAACGGCTCGCGATGCAGAGCTACGTCGACTCCAAGTGCACGGAGCTGGCGGACATCGCGCGTGAGGACCTGGCGACGACGCGCGTCGCCACGAATCGCGGTCGCGCCCTCTTCGACGAGTTCGCCGCAGACCCCGAGCAGAAGCCGCTCGTGCGACAGGTCCTCCACCGCTGGGTCACGATCGTGCTGCTCTCGCTCGGCCGGCCGGGTTCGGCCGGGGATCGCCGCGCCGTCGAGCTGGGCCTGCGCACCCGCGGCGTCGGCGAGATCGTCGAGGACTACCTTCGCGAGCTCGGGCCGACGATGGAGAGCTGCGGGCTCGGGCGCGACGAACTCGCCGAGGCCGGGGTCGTCCTGCCGTAGCCAGCGGAGCTGGCTGGAGGGGAATTCACCGCTCCGGACCGGCCCCGACGCGACGAACGCCTCCGGGTGGGGTAGGGTGCTCGCCGGATTCTCCGCCCTCGACGCTCGCTAGACGAACTGCACGACTCATGTCCGATCGGCCGCTCACTCTCTTCGACCTGACGCCCGGCAAGGTGATTGCCGAGCGCTATCAAATCCAACGCTCGTTCCGCCAAGGCGGGATGTCCGCGACCTTCATCGTTCAGGACGTCGAGGCCGACGCGGAGCGTGAACTGCAGGTGTTCCCCGCTGCGCTGTTCGATCAGCACGAGCAGGCGGACGAGTTCGCCGAGCTCCTGCGCCGCTGGCGAACGGTCGACTCCGACGCGGTCCTGCCCGTGCGCGACGTGACCGTCCGCACCGACGGCACGCTGCTTCTGGTGACCGACGTCCCCCAGGGGCCGTCCCTGCGCGACTGGATCACCGAGAACGGCTGCATGCCGCTCGCCGACGTGATCGCCCTCGGCAAGCACCTGTTGGACGGTCTGCGCAAGATCCACGGAGAGGGTCTGGTCCACGGCGACATCAAGCCGCACTCCGTTCACATCGACGGCGCGCCGTCCACGACCGTCCTCGTCGACGGCGGCATCACCTCCGGGCTCTGGAAGGCGAAGCATCTCGGCGACAAGACCGCGCTGATCGGGACGCCGTTCTACGCGCCGGTCGAGCAGTTCGGCGGCGACTCGCCGGACGTGCAGTCCGACCTCTACAACCTCGCGACGGTGCTCTACGAGCTGTGCCTCGGCGTCGTGCCGTGGGCGGGCTCGAGCTTCCTCGAGATCTTCCAGGCCAAGCTGGAGAAGACACCGCCGAAGATGCGCACGCGCTCGAAGGACGTCGAGGTCCCCGCGGAGCTCGAGGCGGCCATCGCCGGCGGACTCCTGGCCGATCGCCGCGAGCGCTACGCGAGCGCCGAGGACTTCCTCGAGCAGCTCGGCGCCGTCGTGCTCGAGGACTGAGGGACTTCGGAGGGCCAAGGATGACGGAGCTCGATCTCGAGCGCCTGCGCCACGGCCAGGCGGCGGAGCGCTTCCACGGGCGGGCGGTCGCCCTGTTGCCGATCGGCTCGACGGAGCCCCACGGCCCGCACCTGCCGCTCGACACCGACACGGTGCTCGCGCGGGCCCGCGCGCGACGCGCAGCCGAGCTGTTCCACGAGCGCGGCGTGGACGCGCTCGTCCTGCCGGCGCTGCCCTACGGCGTCGCGCGGCTCGCGCAGGACTACGGCGGGGGCATCACGCTGCGCCCAGGGACGCTGTGGGCGTTCGTCGAGGACCTCGTGATCTCGCTGCAGCAGGACGGCATTCGCCAGCTCGTGCTCGTCAACGCTCACCACGAGGCCGAGCACCTGCGCATCCTCACGAACCTCGCCGTCGACTTCTGCGAGCGCGGCCGCGGCCGCTGCGAGGTGCTGTTCCCCGACGCGCCAACGCTCGGCGGGGGCTTGCTCGAGGAGTTCGACTGTCACGGCGGGCGCGAGGAGACGAGCCTGATGCTCGCCGCCGCTCCCGACCTCGTCGACGACGAGGTGCGCCGCACGCTCGCGCCGGTCGAGCTGGACCTGCCCGACGCCGTCCCCGGCCAGAGCCGCAGCCTGGTCGACCTCGGGATCCGCGACGCCTACCTCGGTGCGCCGGCCGAGGCCACCGCGCAGGAGGGCGCCGAGCTGCTCGATCGCCTGGCCGGTCTCGTCGTCGATCGCTGCGCCCGCGCCTGGCCGGACCTCTTCCGACCGGACTCGCGCCCCACGCTCGGGCCGTCCTGAGATTGTTCGCGGGCCGAGGTTGGGCCCCGGGCCGGGTCTGTCGATGCGTTGGGCTCGGCCGGTCCATCCGTTAGGCTGCCGACCCACCAGGAGCACCCCCGTGAAGATCAGCGACCTCTACAAGACCGGCAAGCCGGTCTACTCCTTCGAGTTCTTCCCGCCCAAGACCCCGCAGGGCGCCGAGAACCTGATGCGGACGGTCGCGGAGCTGGAGGGCAAGCTGCACCCGGACTTCGTCTCGGTCACCTACGGGGCGGGGGGGAGCACGCGCGATCGCACGCTGCAGGTCGTCTCGCGCATCCAGAACGAGCTCGAGATCACGGCCATGGCGCACCTCACCTGCGTCGCGTCCACGCGCACCGAGCTGCGCGAGAACGTCGCCCAGCTCGTCTCCGAGAACGTCGAGAACATTCTCGCGCTGCGCGGTGACCTCCCGCAGGACGAGGAGGACTACAAGACGCCGCCGGATGGACTCGACCACGCGACGGACCTGATCGAGATGCTGGCGGGGGAGTTCCCGGTCGACATCGGCGCCGCGTGCTACCCCGAGAACCACCTCGAGTCGGCGAGCGCCGACGAGGACCTGCACTACACGAAGCGCAAGCACGAGCTGGGCGCGAAGTTCTTCGTGACGCAGCTCTTCTTCGACAACGCGTACTACTTCGACTTCGTCGAGCGTGCGCGCGCGGCGGGCATCGACGCGCCGATCGTGCCGGGCATCATGCCGATCACGAACGTCGCGCAGATCGAGCGCTTCACCAAGATGTGCGGCGCATCGATCCCGGCCGAGCTGCACGCGCGGCTCACGGCTTGCGCGGACGACCCGGCGCAGGTGATGGCGTGCGGGATCGAGCAGGCGATCGACCAGTGTCGGGGGCTGCTCGAGGGCGGCGCGCCGGGCCTGCACTTCTACACGCTGAACAAGAGCGCGGCGACGCGGTCGGTGCTCTCCGCTCTCGCCTAGGGCGAGAGGGAGGGCGCAGATGTGCGGGAGGGCGCCGAGGCAGAGGGGGGCATTGAGGCTCTGTAGCGATGGATGTTCGGGTTCGGGGGTTCAGATTCTTCGCCTCAGAAGTTTGAAACACAGAGAACACAGAGGGCACAGAGACCAGAGGGTTCGGCGGTCCTGATGGGTCCGGGTGGTTGATGCTCACGGGGGCCGGGATGGCGAGACTCTGCTCTTGGACGTCGGCTCGTCCGAGACGATCCGGCGAACGCCGGAGATCAAAGTCGGCGCGTGGAAGTTGAGCAGCAGGCCGACGCGAATGCCGCTCAGGCGCAGGTAGGTGAGGAGCTGGGCCGAGTGGATCGGGTGCAGGTCACGCACGGCCTTGACCTCGAGGATCAGCTTGCGGTCGACGATCAGGTCGACCCGAAACCCACACTCGACATACTCGCCTCGGTAGCTGAGGGGCAGGGCAACTTCAGACTCCACCTGGAGTCCAGCCAGTCGAAGCTCATGCGTGAGGCACTTGCGGTACGCAACCTCCAAGAGCCCGGGCCCCAAGGATCGGTGAACCTCGATGGCCCCGTGAATCACTCTCGCGGAGAGTGGATCTCTCTCGGACATCACTCGGGTGCTCCTGCCGTCCCTGCTCCTGCTCCTGAGGTCAGGACGGTCCAGTCGACCGATGGTCACGCGATCGAGCAGTGATTCTCGCGCAGTACAGCGAACTCGCTTCAAGGCTCAGAACATCGAACCGCCCGTGCCGGGCCGCTTCGCGGCCCGGCACGGGCGGTTCCGACTTCAGGTCTCTGTGTCCTCTGTGGTTCAACCTCGGCGGCGGAACGCCCCGAGCCCTGCCACCGCTCACCCAGGGCTGCAACGAGCCCCGACCCCCAGTCCGGACTCTGTGTCCTCTGTGTCCTCTGTGGTTCAAACCTCCGCGGCGGAGAGCTCCGAACCCCGCCCCCGAACACCCACCGCTCCCGAACCTCTCACCGCCCGAGCCCCTGCGCCCGCTCCCGCGTCGCCTCGGCCTCGTCGTAGCGCTGCAGCCCGTCCAGCGCCTTGACCCTGTCGAGCAGCGTGTCGTACTCGAGCCGCTCCCGCGTCGCGCCCGCAGCCGCGATCTGCGCGTCCGTCGCCGTGGCGATCACCTCGAGCGCCGCGTCGCAGTCCGCGAGCGCCAGCTCCCAACGGTCGTTGCGCTGGTGCACCTCGGCGCGCCACTGCAGGGCCTTGATCGGCGCCTCGTCGAGCTCGATCGAGCGCGTCAGCGAAGCGATCGACGCGTCGTCCTCCCCGACGCCGAGCAGCGCGAGCCCCAGCGCGTAGCGCAGCCACGGATCCTCCGGCCGCAGCTCGATCGCCGCACGCGCGTGATCGCGGGCCTTCTCGTAATCGCCGAGCACGGTCCACGCGTGCGTCAGCCAGGTCTCGGTGTCCGCCCGGTCGCGCTCGGTCGGCAGGTCGCCCAGGGCCGCCTCGAGGATCTCGACCCCGACCTGCGTGTCCCCGGCCTGGATCGCCGCGACGCCTTCGAGCAGGCGCGGGTCGGGAACGAACTCGTCGGCCGCAGCTTCAACGGTGTCGCCGCGCGTCGCGGCGTCCTCCGAGATCGCCGAGAGTTCGGCGTCGGCCTCGGCGTACACCTCATCCGCCAAGGCCTCGGCAGACGACAGCGCGGCGTCCTCCGGGCTGCGGCAAGCCGAGGGAGCGAGCACCGCCAGCCCGAGGGCGAGCGCTAGGGGCAGGGTGCGAACGGTGGAGCTCATGGCTCGGTTGTACGCGGTCCGCCTCCGGGCGCCAAGCCGCCCGTCAGGGCCCGGAACGAGCGCAGGGGGCGCCGCGGATCTCCGCGGCGCCCCCTGCGTCGATGTCGACCTTCGTCGGCGAGCCCTACTGCAGGATCGGCAGCGAGAAGGCCTTCATCGCGAGGCGCTGCGCGAACTTGCCCGCGACCTCGCGGAAGCGGTCGGCGAGGAGCGACTGCGGGGCGCTGACCACGACCGGGTCGCCGCCGTCGCCGCCGACGCGGACGGACGGGTTGAGCGGGATGCTGCCGAGCACCGGGAAGCCGAACTTGGCCGCGAGGCGCTCACCGCCACCCGAGCCGAAGATGTCGACGACGGTGCCGAAGCGGCCTTCGCCGTCAACGGCGACGGTCTCGGTGTGGTCGCCGAAGCGGAAGTCGATCGAGGAATTGGCGGCGCCGGGCGCTGCGCCCTCCACGGCGAAACCCGCCATGTTCTCGACGATGCCGAGGACCTCGACGTTGACCTGCTTGAACATCGCGACGGCCTTCGCGACGTCGAAGGTGCTGACCGCCTGCGGCGTCGTGACGAGCACGGCGCCCGAGAGCGGCACGACCTGCGCGAGGGAGATCTGCGCGTCACCCGTGCCGGGCGGCATGTCGACCAGCAGGTAGTCGAGCCCACCCCACTCGACGTCGTTGAGGAACTGCTCGATGAACTTGTGGATCATCGGACCGCGCCACATGATCGGCTTGTCGTCCTCGACGAGGTAGCCGATCGACATGGTCTTCACGCCGTGGCGCTCCTTCGGCTGGATCTTCTTGCCGTCGGACTGCGGCTGGCCGGCGAGGCCCATCATCATCGGGATGTCCGGGCCGTAGACGTCACAGTCGAGGATGCCGACGCGCGCGCCGGTCTCGGCCAATGCGCAGGCGAGGTTGACCGTCACCGTGCTCTTGCCGACGCCACCCTTGCCGGACGACACCGCGATGATGTGCGCGACTCCTTCGGGGAGCTTCGAGCCGACGCCGCCGCTCTGGCCCTTGACCACGGCGGTGAGCTCGATGTTGACCTCGGTGACGCCGGGCACGCTGCGGATGGCTGCGTCGGCGTCGCCCTTGATCTTCTCCTTGAGCGGACAGGCGGGCGTCGTGAGGTTGATCGTGACGTCGACCTTGCCGCCGTCGACCTCGTTCTTCGTGATGAAGCCGAGGGTGACGATGTCCTGGTGCAGGTCGGGGTCTTGGACGACGCGCAGTGCGTCGAGGACCTGGGCGGTGGTGGGCTGAGACACGGGAGGGGCTCCGGGCGGAGAGGGGGGCGGACGTGAAATTCGCGGGCTAGCTTAGATCCCGAGGTCGCCGGGCGGAAGGGCGACACTGACGTTCACGGTAGCTTTGTTCGCTCGAGGGTCCGGCGCGGAGGCGCGCGGTCCGGTACCTTGCGCCCGCCATGTCCGCCTCCACGCCCCCGCCCGCCGTCTGCCTCCTCTCCGGGGGCATGGACTCGGCCGTCTGCCTCGCCGAGGCCCGCGCCGCCGGTTTCGCGGTCCACGCCCTCTCGTTCCGCTATGGCCAGCGCCACGCGGTCGAGCTGGAGGCCGCCCGGGAGGTGGCCCAGGCCGGCGGCGCGACCGAGCACCGGATCGTCGACCTCGACCTCTCGAGCCTCGGCGGCTCCGCGCTGACGGACGCGATCGATGTCCCGAAGGGCAGGGCGCCCGAGGCCATCGGCGCGGGCGTGCCCGTGACTTACGTGCCCGCGCGCAACACCGTATTCCTCGCGGTGGCGCTCGGCTGGGCCGAGACGCTCGGCGCGCGCGACCTCTTCATCGGGGTCAACGCGCTCGACTACTCCGGCTACCCGGACTGCCGGCCCGAGTTCCTGAAGGCCTTCGAGGCGCTCGCCGTCGTCGCGACGGCGGCGGGGGCGGAGCGCGGCGAACGCTTCCAGGTCCACGCGCCGCTGCTCGAGCTGACCAAGGGCGGGATCGTGCGGCGCGCCGGCGAACTCGGCGTCGACCTCGGCCTCACGCACACCTGCTACGACCCGGTCGTGCAGGCGAACGGCGGCGTGCTCTCCTGCGGAGCGTGCGACGCCTGCCTGCTGCGACTCAAGGGCTTCGACGAGGCCGACCTCACAGACCCGATCGCCTACGCCCGACCTCTGCGGACGCAGGACAAGTAACCCGACAAGTGAATGGAACGCCGATGAGCACCCCGCGCGCCGCTGCCCTCGAGAAGCTCTTGACCGTCGTCGACTCCCTGCGCGAGCCGGACGGTTGCCCTTGGGATCGCAAGCAGACCGTGACCACGATGGCGAAGTACGTCCTGGAAGAGGGCTACGAGCTCGTCGAGGCGATCGAGCAGGGCGACGACCTCGCGACGCAGGAGGAGCTCGGCGACCTCCTGATGGTGCTCGCGATGATCTGCCGCATCGCGTCCGAGGGAGAGCGCTTCGACATCGAGCAGGCGGCGGAGACCGTCGCCGAGAAGCTCGTGCGTCGCCACCCGCACGTGTTCGGCGACCAGGACGCGGCCGAGGACGCCGAGGCGGCGCTCGCGAGCTGGGAGTCGGTCAAGAGCGCCGAGCGCGAGGCGAAGGGCGTCGACGCGAGCGCGCTCGCTGGCTTGCCGCTCGGACTGCCGGCCCTGGCGCGCGCCGCGCGCACTTGCGAGAAGGCCATCGGCTCGGGCTTCCGCTGGGACACCGCGGCGGGGGCCTTCGCGAAGGTGGAGGAGGAGCTCGGCGAGCTGCGCGCCGCGCTCGCGCCGGTCGACCTGGACGCGGTCAAGGTGCGCCCGGTCGGAGCGGACAAGGACCACGTCGAGGCCGAGCTCGGCGATCTGCTGATGGCGAGCGCCTTCTTCGCGCGCTACCTGGGCCTCGACCCGGAGGCCTGCCTGCGCGAGGCGCTGCGCCGCTTCGAGTCCCGCTTCCGCGAGATGGAGTCGAGCCTCGACGGCCCGATCGCGGAGCACGACCTCCCGGCGCTGATGGCGGCGTGGGAAGCGGCGAAGACGGCCACCGGCGCCGCGCCGGCTCGGAACCTGACGGACTGACGGAAGCCGGGACTGGCGGAGCTGACTCCCGGGCCCAGGAGCCGGGGTGGGTCGGCCCTGCTTCGGCTCCCCGGCGTGCGGGAGGCGGAGGCCAGGGCCGCTCTCCGCTCCCAGGACTTTTCCGGCTCGGGCTGGACGGGCCCCGTTGGGTGGCTATACTCCCCACCCCGAACACGCGGGGATGTAGCTCAATTGGTTAGAGTGCCGGCCTGTCACGCCGGAGGTTGCGGGTTCAAGTCCCGTCATCCTCGCCACTTACAAAGCCCTTCGCCTCCCGCGGAGGGCTTTGTCCTTTCCCGGCGACGTACGTCGCCGGGGCGTCGCCGACCCCCGTTCCCAGCCCGCCCACGATGACCTCCGACCTCCCGCCGCCGACCCTGATCGAGACCCAAGCGGCGCTCGACGAGCTGGTCGAGGTCCTGGAGGGCGAGGATGTGATCGCGGTCGACACCGAGGCGGACTCGTTCTTCAGCTACCGCGAGAAGGTCTGCCTGATCCAGGTCACGGTGTGCGAGGTGGACTACCTCGTCGATCCGCTGGCGGACATCGACCTCTCCGTGCTCGGGCCGATACTGGCCGATCCGACCAAGGTCAAGATCTTCCACGACGGGGAGTACGACGTCCTGATCCTCGGTCGCGAGTACGGCTTCCGCTTCGCGAACCTGTTCGACACGCGCATCGCCGCTTCGGCGCTCGGCGCCGAAGCGCCCGGCCTGGCGAGCGTGCTCGAGAGCGGCTTCGGCATCGTGCTCGACAAGTCGATGCAGCGCTCGAACTGGGGGGAGCGGCCGCTCTCCCAGCGCCAGATCGACTACGCGCGCCTCGACACGCGCTACCTGCACGAGCTGATGGAGCGCCAGGTGGCCGAGCTGGAAGAGACCGGCCGGCGCATGATCCTCGACGGAGAGTGTCGCCGCCTCGAGCAGCTCGAGCCGACGCCGCTCGAGTTCAACCCCGACGAGTGGGTACGGCTGAAAGGCGCGCGCGTCCTCGGGCCGCACGCGCGCCAGGTCTGCCGCGAGCTGTTCATCCTGCGCGACCGCCTCGCGCGCGAGAGCGACCAGCCGCCGTTCCGCATCATGAACAACCAGGCGATCGTCGCCGCGGCTGCAGCGGACCCGCGCAACACGAACGACCTCGCCGAGATCCCGGGCTTCTCCTGGCGCCAGGTGCGCAAGATAGGAGATCAGATGCTCGACGCGTACGACCACGCGGACGAGCTGGGCCCGATCCAAGACCTGCCGCGTCTGCCTCCGAAGGACGGCACCGGCGGCCTGGATCCCTACCAGCTCGAGCTGTTCGACCGCCTCAAGTCCTGGCGCCGCAACCGCGCCGAGGAGGAAGGCTTCGACGCCTCCCTGATCCTCAATCGTCACGCTCTCGTGAAGCTCGTTCGCGTCCAGCCCGAGAGCCTCGAGGCGCTCGATGACGTGGACGGCCTGGTCGAGTGGCAGATCGACCGCTACGGCGACGAGCTGGTCGACTGCGTCGAGCGCTTCCTGGACGACAAGGAGGCCGGGCGCATCGAGGTCGGACCGCGGCGGCGCGGCGCCGGTCGTGGTGGTGGTGGAAGGAGAGGCGGTTCGTCGGCCCCGCGCAGGCGCTCGCGTCGCTGAGAAGCGGCTCGAGGCGGGGTCCCCGACCCCGAGCCGTGGGATCGCGCGCAGCGCGAGTCGTCCCACTCGGAGCTCTGGCCCCGCTACGATTCGAATCGTAGCCCTGCCACAGCCCACGATCCGGAGTTCGTAAGGACACGACGTGGACCACACGCGCAGCGCGATTCCGCCACGTCGGCGCCGGACCCTGGGCTATCCTGCGCCCGTGAACGTTCGAGCTCTCCTCCTTGCCCTCCTCGTCTCGTGGCTGCTCCCCGAGCCGCTGCAGAACCCGCCGCTGAACGACCGCGACCGCATCGCTGTCGCCATGAAGAAGCTGCGCGACCGCCGCTCGACGGAGCAAGAGCAGGACGCGGCGATGGTCGAGCTCCTGTTCCTCGGCGCCGAGGGGCCGAAGTCCCTCGCCAACTGGCTCGAGCGCGACTTGAAGGTGCGCCACAAGGAGGGCGCGCGCGAGGAGCAGCAGCTGTTCGGGTCGTTCGAGAAGCGCGCGAACGCATTGCTGAAGGCGCGGCTCGATCAGAAGGCCTGGTCGGAGATCGGCGACAAGCGCAGCATCGTCCTGCGCAACGCCCGCAACCAGCAGCTGACGAAGGCGCAGATCGAGGGGGAGTCGGACCCGGCCGTCGAACGACTCGAGGCGTTGCTCACCATCGGCGCGAAGGAGGTCTGGGACGCGGACCCGGAGCTGTTCGAGCGCTGGGACGTGCTGCTCGCGGCGCGAGACCGCGACTACGTCCTGATCGAGACCTGGGACGCAGCCAAGGCCGCGCTGAGCGTCCACCCCGAAGGCGGCCCGCGCGCGGGGAAGAAGCTGCAGGAGCCTGAGTTCCCGCCGACGAGCGAGGAGCTGCTCGACCGCGCGGACTTCCTCGCCGAGCTCGCCACGCCCATGTCCGGCGGCGACCGCAAGATCCTCGAGGCGAACGCCGCCATCGAGACGGCCACGGGTCAGCTGACGCAGGAGGGCGAGCTCGGGCCCGAGGAGCAGCGCGGGATTCGGGCGTTGAACCTCCGTCGCGTGCTCCTCGGCCTCAACGCGCAGCGCATCGACCTCAAGCTCTGCCACGCCTGCCGCGACCACTCGAACGACATGTCCGAGCACGACTTCTTCGCCCACGAGTCGCCGGTCGAGGGGAAGAAGACGCCGTGGGACCGCGCCTCACTCGCGGGCACCAGCGCGAGCTCCGAGAACATCGCCCGCGGCGCGCAGACGGGCCCGGACGCGATCCGCCAGTGGTGGTACAGCCCGGGGCACCACCGCAACATGCTCAGTGGCGGCGGCCGCACCGGCCTCGGCCGGCACGGCAACTTCTGGACGCAGCTGTTCGGGGGCTGACTCCGGGGAGCTCCCGATTCCGATGGGAGACCGCCGTCCCGCGCAGCCCGCGGACGCGGGGAGGGGTCGAGCGGCTTGACCGCTCGACCCCTCCTCGCGTTCACAGACCCGGGCGCGGCGCACGCCCCTCCGGTCCGCCTTCGCTACGGCAGGTAGGTCAGCTCCAGCGCCGGCGAGGTGTTGAAGCCGTTCCCGCACGGGCCCGCGTTGTCGCGGTACCAGACCTGGAAGCGGCGCAGCGTCCCGGCAGTCCAGCCGTTCGTCGCGGCGAGGCCGGGGCCCCAGGCGCCGCCGCCGCCCGCGTCGGAGACCACGACCCCGTGGCGGACGAGCTGGCCGCCGACGCAGCGCAGGCCGTCGCCGAACAGGCTCGGCGCGATCGCCGTGGGACCCGAGAACAGCAGCGAGGGCTTGCCTGCCGGGAGGCCGGCGCCGGTCAGGCCCAGGTTGTCCGCCGCGGCGCTGGCAGTACCGGTCGCCGCGATCTGCGCGCCCGCTCCGGTCGAGTTCGCGCAGCCCGCTCCGCCGTCGTCGTTGCCGCAGGGGCAGCCGAGGCCGAAGCAATCGAGCGTTCCCAGCGAGCCACCGAGGCTGCCGTCGGCGCGCACGTTCTGGCCGAGGATGTCGCCTGCGTCGAGGTCTTCGTCCTCCCAGGCGACCAGGCTCTCCCCGGCGCTCGAGGTGCGCGCGGTGAGCCGCAGCTTGTTGCTCGGCGTCGAGCCGACGTCGAACGGGCCGAGGGCGAAGGCGCCCGCGGCGTCGACGCTCGCGCCGCGGATGACGTCCTGACCGAAGCCGGCCGAGGAGCTCCAGAAGACGAAGGTCTCCGCGCCGTTCCAGAGCGTCTGCACGCCGGTGATCTTCGTGGAGGAGAGTCCGAGCAGGGTCGTTCCGTTCGCGCCCCACTGCGGTGCGCCGGTCGCGTCGAAGCGCTGGCCGGAGAGTCCGCTCTGACTCTGTCCGCCGTTCTGCTCCTCCCAGAAGAGGAACGTCGAGTTGCTCACCGCGTCGAAGGCGACCGAGGGCGAGACGCGGATCTGCGCTGCGTTGGTCGAGCCGGGCGCTCCGTTGTGCGGGAAGGCCTCGCTGCCGTTCGCGAGGATACGCTGGGCGTAGCACTGCAGAGGACTCACGCCGTACCAGGCGAACAGAGCGCCGCCGCTCCCGTCGCTCTGGAGCGTCGGGAAGTTGCCGATCTGCAGAGAGCCACCGTCGAAGACGGCGACGGGGGCCGGGCCCCAGAGAGCCGCGCCGGTGGCGTCGAACTTCTGCGCGACGATGTGCTTGGGCGAGGAGAACGAGCTCCCCGTCTGGTGAACGATGCCGAGGATCGCGTCCGCGCCGCTGTCCTGCAGGTCGCTCGCCGAGTACCGGCCCGCCGCGGGCGTCAGCACGACGTCGCCGAGCCACACGGCGTTGCCGAAGCCGTCGAGGCGCTGCACGCGCGTGTCCGAGTCCTCCGTCCAGGCGACGACGGCCTGGCCGTCGCTCGTTCCGGCGATCTTCGGCGCGGCGACGAAGCCCGTCGTGTTCGTCAGCTGCACGCCGTTCGGTCCCCACAGCGAGGCGCCGTTCGGCGCGATCACCGTCGCGGTGATCTGCGTGCCGCCGAAGCGGTCGTCGCGGAACGCGAGCAGCGCGTTGCCAGCGGCGTCCACGTCGAGCGCGTAGTCCTGCGTCGAGCTGAACCCGCGGTCGGCGACGAGCACGCCGTTCGCTCCCAGCATCGCATTCCCCGCGGCGTCGAGCCGCTGAAGGCGCACGTCATAGCCGCCGGATCCATTGTCGAACCAGCTGACGTAGGTGCCGCCGTCGCCGGTGGGGGCCAGCTTGGCCTGCACCTGCTCGCCCGCGCCGCTCGCGATGCGCAGGTTGACTGCGGGATCGGAGGACCACTGGGCCATGGCGGGGCCGGCCGTGCCGAGGAGCATGACGGCGGTGGCGAGGAGGGGAGTGCGCATAGAAACAGGACGGGGCTTGGGGGGAGACGAGACGTTCCGAACGAATCAGCCTAGCGCAGCCCGCGGATTGCGGGCGGGGCCGGGAGGGTTCCCGTGGCCGATGACGGCATTCGAACAGGGATCCGTGGCCGTGCGGCCCTCTACACGTCCTAGTCGCCCTCGGAGACCGGCGTGGCGCGCGAGGCCGCGGCCCGCGTCGGGCGCGGGCGGCGCCGGAGGGGCTCAGCGTTCGCTTCTCGGCCAGCGGTCCGGCGCGCCGCGGTGGGGGGGGCGACGCAGCAGCGGTCCCGAACGGGAGCCGCCCAGCCCCGAAGGGCTGGGCGGTGTACGGTGGTGGAGACGAAGGGGCTCGAACCCTCGACCTTCGCATTGCGAACGCGACGCTCTACCAGACTGAGCTACGTCCCCACTGTGGCGCGAAATTCTAGGACCGTAGGCTCGCCGTTGGAAGCCCAGACCCGTACGAAGCACCGACGGATCGGAAAGTCCATCGAGATCGCCCTCGCCGCCCGCATGCCCAGCCTCGCAGCCCAGCTCGCCGTCGCCCTCCTGGCGATCCCCGCCCTCTCGCTCGCATCGGGCGCGACCGCCGTGTCCGGGGTGCCCCTCTCGAGCGGCCTCGAGGGTGGCGCGACTCCCCCGGGGCCCGGTGGGGCCAGCCAGCAGCCCGGCGCTCCGCCTGTACCGGTGGAGCCTCAGGGGAAGCTCTGGGAGACGGTCGAGCTGCCTGTGGGCTTCGTCCTCGACCTTCTGAGCGGTCTCGTGACCAGCCGCCCCGAGGGCGAACGACCGACCCTCGAGTACACGCGCGGCCGGCTCGGTTCGCGCAGCCCCCTGCGTCGCTTGCCGCCGAGCCTCGCGGCGCCGCGCGCCCGGATCGAGCGCGACGGCGGCGAGGCGGTGTCGGGCGTGACGCCGGAGGTCGGGCAGGAGCTGGTGTTCGACTGCTTCGATGCGGCGTGGGGCTACCTGCGCGTGCTCGACGTGACGCCGGAGGCCGTGACCCTCGAATACCTGCTGGAGACCGACCTCGAGCAGCGCGAGCTGCTCCGGGCGCCGGCCGCCTTGACCGCCAGCTCCGGCCCCGAAGGCGTGACGCTCACCTGGCCCGCGGATCCGGGCGCGCTCTACCGGGTCGAGCGCCGTCGCCTCCCCGGCGCGCCGGGCGAACCGGCGGGGCGCTGGGAGTCCCTCGGCGAAGTCGGCGACGGGAGCTTCCGCGACGACCTCGTCGCCTTGAAGTGGCTGAGCGAATACCGGGTCGCGCTCGTCGGTGACGCCGGAGGCTTCGGCTCGAGCGCGCTCGGCGCCGCGGGCCTCGAGCCGCCCGGGATCCGCGCCGAGGTCGAACCCGGCACGGACCTCAACCTGCTCAGCGCGACGAGCGACGAGCTGCGCGTCGACCTGACGGTGCAGTACGTCCGCTCGAACGGCGTGCAGATCAAACCGGGTGAGGGCGTCGAGGCGCGCAACCTCACGCCTGAGGAGGAGCGCGGCTGGGTGCTCCCCGAGATCGAGCCCGACGGCTACTCGAACCAGTTGTTCTTCGTGCAGGCCGGGCGCGTCCTCGCGCTGCGCCTGCCCGAGGGTGTGCACGCGATGCTGCGCGTCGAGGAGCTGCGTTCGAGCTCGGTCGTGCTCAGCCGGCAGGTCGATCTGACCGGCGAGCGGCTGTTTCCGCCGCCCCCGGCGGAGCCGACCGCGAGCTGGGAGCCCGGGCGCGGCGTGGTCTTCACGTTCCCCGAGCCAGAGGGGCTGCCGCCGGTCGGCGAGCCGCTGCTCGTCGTCGAGCGCGAACGAACCCTCGACGCGGGGGACTGGGTACGATGCGCCATCGGCGAGCCGGGACAGCGCGAGCTCTTGGACCGTGACGTCGGCGAGGAGCTGCTCGTTCGCTACCGATTCCGGCAGGGCTTGACGATCGCCCAGCTCTCGCTCTCGAGCGCGCCGCTGACGGTGCTCGCGGGCGGCGACAGCGACGACGCCCGCGCTGCGCTGCTCGAGCGCGCGATCCTCGACCTCGGCTCCGAGGACTACGATCGCCGCGGCCGCGCGCGGGCCGTGCTGCGGGCCCTCGGGGAAGGCGCCTGGCCGCTCCTGCGCGAGGCGCTGCGTTCCCAGAACCCGGAGCTGGCCGAGTCCGCGCGCGAGCTTCTGCTCCGTGGACTGCGCGAGGCGGGGGAGGCCGACGCCGAACTGAGCGGTGGCTTGGCGCGCCTGCTCCTGACCATTCGCGCGGAGGAGCTCGGTTACGAGGCTCCGCCGCACCCGGACTGGACCGCGCCGGAGCCGGGTGCTCGCGCCTCCGCTGCGCTGCGTGGACTCGGCTGGCGCTCGAGCACGGACGCGCGGGTGGCGGCCTGGCGACGCGTCCTCTCGGAAGCGGATCCGGACGAAGCGGTCCAGCGGGTCGCTGCGCTCGCCGAGCTGCTGGAGGCGGAGGGCCTCGGCCCCGATCTCGCGCCGGTCTTCCCGAGCCTGATCGACGAGCCAGAGGGTGGCGACGTCTGGAGCGCGGATCCGTGGACGGATCCGTCTGGAGCGGGCCGCGCCGAGGACCCCTGGGCACGCCTCGTTGCGCTCCAAGCCGCGCACGAGCTCGCGGCGCACCGCGACGCATCCAGCACGGAGTTCGAGCTGGCCGTCGAGCACGAGCAGCTGGCTCGTTACCTCATCCAGCACTACACGCGTAACGGCGACGCTCTCTTCCTCGACGCTGCGCTGCGCACGATCGAAGACCCGCGGGCGCGCCTGCGGGGCGCGCTCGATCTGGCGCGCAGCCGGCGCCGCGAGGGCTTCAGCTCGTCGGGAGCTCCTCCGCGCGTCGCGCGGCTCGAGACGCCCGACGGCGAGCAGCTGTTCGCCGCCATCGATGCGCTCGCCGAGTCGGGAGAGAGCGGCGTCGAGCTCGTCCTGCCCGCGGGGATCTACGTCGCTCCGGAGGGCGAGCGGCAGCTCACCCTGGAGGGTCTCGACCTGCGCCTGCGCGGCGAGGGGGAGGTCGAGCTGCGCTTCGGTCTGTCCGTGCTTCAGGGCAGCCGCCTCGTGCTGGAGAACGTGACGCTCGCGCCGGCGATCGGCATGGGTCTCAACGTCGTCTCCTCCGAGCTCGTCCTGCGCGACGGCCAGGTGCGCGGCGGGAACGTCGGGCTCCTCGGCACCGACGCCGTGGTCGAGCTCGAGCGCTCGACGATCGTCTCCCCGCGCAGCGCGGGCTCGAACGCCGGGGGCATCCGCTTCGGCGGTCGCTCCATTCTGCTCGCGGCCGAGTCGCGCATCGAGAGTCCGGGCGTCGCGATCTACGGCGCGCGCGCCGCCCTGCTCGACCGCTGCGTGGTCGTCTCGACCGGCCGACAGGCGATCGAGGGCTCGACGGGCGCGGACCTGTGGGCTGTCGCCTCGCTGATCCGCTCACAGAAGACCCCGTTCCTGCGAATCGAGCGCGGCCTTCTCGAAGGGGTCGTCCTGGTCGACGGCGTCGACAACCCGTTCACCGGCGCGCCGGGCCTGCGGGCCTGCGCGGAGCACCTCCACGGCGACTCCGATCCGGCGGGGATTCCCGCGGAGGCGTGGATCGACGGCTGCGCGCTCGGTCGCTGAGAGCCGCGCATGCAGGAGGGCAGCGATGGGGTGGAGGAGAGCGACGTCGACGACGGCCGACGTCCCCCGCGCTCCCTGGCGTGGCGCCTCGCCCAGGTCGTCCTCATCGCGGTGAGCCTCGGCGCGACCGGACTCCTCGTCGACTTCCTCGCGACCTGGGTCGAGGCCGAGCAGATCCGCAACGGTCCCCACGGCAACCTCGTCGAGCGCATGGAACAGGCGGGCGTGATCGGACGTCCGCGGCCGGGGATGCATCTCGCGAGCCACGACGGCACTCGGGCGGCCCATGCCGAGGCGACGCCGAAGGAGCTCGAGCGTGCGGAGGCTCGGCTTCGCGATCGCCTCGGCGAGCCGTTCACGGTCTCGCGAGAGGGACTACGCGAGCTGAGCGAGCGCGGCTTCACGCGCGCGGGCTTCGCGCTGGCCATGTGCCCGACGGCGAAGGACGTGGTCGCCTTCCAGTGGGGGCACGGCCCCCGCTCGCCTGGCTCCGCCGCCTACTACGAGCTGTACCTTCTCTCCCGTGACCAGCGGGGCTGGTGGGTGCTGATTCACGGCGATGAGGAGCTCCACGAGCGCCTCCAGCCGGCGCCCGCGCCGCGGTGAAGCTCGGGCCCTTGGACCGCTCGAACAGGCGTCCGTCCGCGAGAGCTCGCTCAATAGTCGGACGCCCGGCGCGCTTCAAACGCCGGGCGTCCTGGAGAGATCCTTCTTCAGTACTAGGAGACTCTGCTTCTCACAACGTGCGCCTCGCGGCGCGGAGAACGGCTGTTCAGTTGCGGTCCGCTAGAGAGTCATCAGGACCCCCGTTCCATTGGTGAGGTTGAATCCGGAGCCACCCGCAGCGATGTCGCGGAACCAGCCCTGGAAGGCATAGGACGAGCCCGGCGAGAAGAGCGGGAACATCGGGCTCTGCTGGTTGTCGACGGCGAGGCTCATGATGCCGGTGTTGTTCGATGTGACGACCGGGGCGAGGCGGCGCAGGCCGTTGGTGCCGACGCACCGGAACCCGTCACCAAAGGGTGTTTGATCGACGTCGGGCCCGAAGAAGAAGATCCCCGGGACGTTGGTCGGGACCGGCCCGGCGAACAGCACGAGGTTGTTGGCCGTGAGGCTCGAGGAGCCGCTCGCACCGATCTGCGCCGCTCCACCCGAAGAGTTTGGCGTGCTGATGCAAAAGTTCGTCGAGAGGTCCGGCTTCGCATCGATTGTGAAGATCCGGTTCAGGCAGACGAAGGCGTTGTCGGCCACGTCGATCTGGATCAGGGGGAAGTTGCTTCCGAAGTTCGCCGGGTCGGCGTTGCTCTGGAACGTCTGGACCGGCCCGCCGTCGATCGAGAGGTCGAGGACCATGCTCTGAATCGGAAGGACCTGGTTGGCGATCGTGTACGTGCCGCTGCCGACCGCGGTCGAGATCCCTCCCTGATTCAGGTTCGGATACGTGATGACGATGTTGCTCAGGTCGTAGACGTCGAAGTTCAGCGGCGTGAACAGACGCGGCGTCAGGTCGAAGCCACCCTGCGCCGGCACGATGCCGATCGCGCAGAGGCACGGCGGCAGGCAGCCGAAGGTCTGAACCGCATCCTGCGTGAGCGTGTAGTGGATCGCGGGCGGGTTGAACTGCGCAGTGGCTTCCGGAGAGGCGACGGCGAGGGTCCCGAGGACGAGGACGGCTGACGTGACGAGAGAGTTCATCGGTATCGCTTCCAAGTGGGAGGGAACGCGCAGAAGAGCTGCGCAGGATCCTGACGAGCAAGAGGGACACGACCTGGACTCCCATTCAGGTCGCAACGTCTATCTCGACACTACCCCGTGGTGACGACTTACAACGACAGCGTTGCGTAATGCGTCGAATCACTACGGTTCGGGAACATTCGCCGAACCGCTACGTGTGTAAGGAATCGAAGCGCGCGCTCCGACAAGACGGAGCGCGCGCGATTAGATTTAATTAACCGACATCA
>Ga0316204_10003601_pt1 | contig 30343 bp, 22 predicted proteins | sample 6monrhotite_MG_2_FD_205661 | JGI IMG/M metagenome (GOLD analysis project Ga0316204, IMG submission 205661) | Microbial mat bacterial communities from mineral coupon in-situ incubated in ocean water Damariscotta River, Maine, United States -... | ecosystem: Environmental > Aquatic > Marine >...
CCTTTGATGCTTGTGGTATTGATATCCTTGCTGTTGATGTAACAGAGGTAACATGTGCTGATATAGGAACACCTATCTTGGCTACTGTCTTTGCTGCAGATTCAAGTTTGAATTCATCAGTATGTCAGTCAACGATCACCGTAGTAGATCTTCTTGCACCAGAGATTACGTGTCCAGCAGATCAAACACTTGATCCAGGACCAGGGAATCTCTTTATTGAAGTTCCAGACTACTGGGCTAATGGAGAGGCTACTGCTACAGACAACTGTACAGATCCTCTAACTATCTTTACCCAAACTCCTGCTGCAGGTGACTTACTCTCCGATGGAGTGTATACTGTAACCCTTACAGCAGAGGATGAGTATGGAAATGTAGCTACCTGTGATTTTGAACTTACTGTAGAGAGTATCTTAGGTGTAACAGATCAGGCCCTTGATACAGGGATCACGATCTATCCTAACCCTGCTCGTGATATTATGAATATCGCTAACCAATCTAACATCTTGTTAGAGAAGGCTACTATATTTGATATCAACGGTAGAATTGTACAAACTATTGACCTTGCAGATATGACTACTGAGAAATCAGTGAATGTATCTCAATTGGCCTCTGGAACATACATGGTACAGATCCAAGGTGAGAATGCTTCTACTGTGAAGCGTCTTGTTAAAGAATAAATACAAGAGTTACTTCTAAGTAACCAACCAATCCCGCCTGTAAACATTCGGGCAAGTAGAAAGCCCCTTCGCAATAGCGAAGGGGCTTTTGTTTTTACCGTAGATTTCCTCTTCCAACTACGTAATTCTACATATATCAAAAAATTACGTAGTTTTACCTATAGCAGAATACACTTCCCCACTATACTTTAGTATTCTAAATTATTACATACGCCAAGGCGTACTATATTATCGCATGTATTTTATCAATTAAATTAATTATAAACCTTAAAACTTAAGTATTATGAATCCATTTATAGGAGAGATTATTCTATTTGGTGGCAATTTTGCACCGAGAGGTTGGGCGTTTTGTAACGGGCAGTTATTGCCTATCGCTCAGAACACCGCTTTGTTTTCAATTTTAGGTACCACCTACGGCGGTGACGGAAGAACCACTTTTGCCCTACCCGATTTAAGAGGGCGTGCTGCCATTCACCCTGGAAACGGTCCTGGCTTATCCAGCTATCGTTTAGGTGAAAAAGGAGGATCTGAAACTAACACGCTTACTGTAAATCAGATACCTGCTCACAGCCATTCTATTGGCGCAAGTGAGGAAGCCACTGCTACTGATCCAAACAGCGGCTACGTTGCAGGAACAGGAGCCGCAGCATTTGCTACATCCACAGATGTGCAATTGAAGCCAACGGGTAACACCGGAGGTGGACAGTCGGTCAATAACATACAACCTTATGAGTGTGTGAACTTTATTATTGCATTGCAAGGAACGTTTCCAAGCAGAAGCTAATTTTTAACTAACTATTCAAATTTAAAACAACATATTATGGAACCATTTATTGGACAAGTAATAGCATTTGGAGGCAATTTTGCCCCAAGAGGCTGGGCATTTTGCGATGGGCAATTATTAGCTATAAATCAACACGACGCGCTCTTCTCAATTTTAGGCACCACTTACGGAGGTGACGGAAGAACTACTTTTGGCTTACCAGATTTAAGAGGACGTGTAACGCTACAACAGGGTAATGGACCTGGTTTAACAAACAGAGCCTTAGGTGCAAAAGGAGGAACTGAAACAAACACTATTACTACAAATCAATTGCCTGCTCATGGTCATTCTATCAATGCTAATGAAGAGGCAAATGCTACGGACCCTAGTGGAAACAATATTGCAGGAACAGGAACTGCTTCTTTTGCACCTTCGGCAGACGTATCCATGAATCCAACGGGCAATACTGGAGGAGGACAATCTGTAAATAACATAGAACCCTTCGAATGTGTAAACTATATCATTGCATTGGTAGGGATTTACCCAAGTAGAAACTAATTCAACTAATAATTAAAAAATTTAAAACATAACTATTATGGAACCATTTTTAGCAGAAATAATATTGTTCGCTGGGAACTTTGCCCCCAGAGGTTGGGCATTATGCCAAGGGCAAATATTACCCATAAATCAAAATCAAGCATTGTTTTCATTATTAGGAACCACTTATGGTGGTGATGGCAGAACTTCATTTGCCTTGCCAGATCTTCGTGGTCGTGTGCCAATACATCCTGGACATGGTCCTGGTTTATCCAATTACGATTTAGGTCAAAAAGGAGGTACTGAAACCAATACCTTGACTCCAAATCAACTTCCTTCTCATAATCATAGCATAGGGGCTGCTGAGGAAGCCACTGCTACTGATCCTAGTGGAGGCTACGTTGCAGGAACAGGGGCCGCAGCATTTTCTGCATCCGCAGATGTGCAATTGAAACCAACGAATAATGCGGGAGGTGGACAAGCTATTAATAATATGCAGCCTTTCAACTGTCTTAATTATATAATTTCATTACAGGGAGTCTTCCCGAGTCGTAATTAATATAGTATTTACATTATAGAGGAGCTCGCAAAAGCGGGCTCTTTCTGTTTAAAATCAATAGATTCTTCGGAAAGTTCATCCAAGTAAAAACCGCTTCAAAAGAAGTTGGTCTAAGCTCATTCAAAGCTCAAAGAAAAATACGTACAAACCCGTATTTATAAAACCAGCCCTCCTTCGTATTTTGCTATCCATAAAACAAGTCGTTTATCGATTATTTTAAGAAAAATCAATTGTTTATAGTATTTTTAGATATCAACCAACCGAAATCATGAAAAAGTCTTCACATTATTTGTCGCTATCTAGTGATATTTTATATCTCTTTACCGGTAAATTTAGGTGTTCTTTGCAATGAATCTGTTGAAAGTGTTTTCAATATAGAAAATAGTATATCCCCGCCTTAACAAATTAAATTTAAGATTTAAAGATCATGAAAAAAATTACATTTTTGCTTGTCCTGCTCTTAATGGGCTTTTATGGAAATGCACAAACATCACTATCTGCTGGTGACATTGCCTTTATTGGAAGTAATGTAGACAACGGAGGGCCTTTTAATGATAATGTTACATTTGTTCTTCTAACGGATATTGACGCCGCTACTCAGATCATTTTTACAGATCGTGGATGGAGTGACACTGCCGGTTTTGACAATGCCGCAGGAGATGGTGAATTGACCTGGACTTCTGGTGTTGCAAGAACCGCTGGAGATATAATAACATTAAATTTAAGCGTTGGTGCATTAAATAATGGCGGTGCCTATTCAAATATTGGAGATCAATTATTTGCCTTACAAGGAAGTATCGCATCTCCTACATTTATTGCAGGATTGCATTTCAACGTGCGTCCGGGTGGTCAAACTAATGATGCCAATTGGGATCAAGGAGTTACAGGCGAAGCACTAGTGAACGCATTATCTGCATTGCCTAATGCCTTAATTACTGGAGATACAGCTGTTCGGCTTACAAGCAACACGGGAACCGAGCAAGACAATTTTCGATTCAATTGTATCGCTCTCGGATCACCAATTACAGGTACTCCAGCTCAGATTCGAGCAATTTTACATGATGATGCCAATTGGTCTTTTAATAATACTGCAGGTTTTAATCCAGTAGTAGAAGCGGGATGTACTATTACAGTTATGGCTGCTTCAGACACTACTCCCCCGGTCATCACCTGTGCTTCAACGCCAGGCCCAATTACAGCCGGAATTAATGGTATGGCTGCTATTCCGGATCTGGTATCAGGAAGTTCAGCGACAGATGACATCTCATTGCCTGCTAATATTACTATTACACAATCACCTACTGCGGGTACTATGCAAGGTGTAGGTGTTCACGTGGTAACCGTGACTGCTACAGACGAAGCTGGAAACACTGCCAGTTGTAATATAAATGTAACCATCGTAGAACCTCCCTCTACAGTTTTAGCGGCGGGTGATATAGCTTTTCTAGGAATTAACCATGATGGTAACGATGGTTTTGCCTTTGTTATTCTTCGCGACATCATTGCAGGAACCAATATAAAGTTCACCGATTGTGGCGTGAATAATCCAAATACAATCAATTGTTTGGCAGGTGATGGTAGTAATACCTGGTATTCACCTACAGCCATGACCGCAGGATCTGTGGTTACGCTACAAGGATCAACTTTCTTATTCTCACCGCTAGCTTCATCGGGGGATCAACTTTTAGCCTATCAAGGAACTCAGGCTTCCCCTATATTTTTAGCGGCAATTCACTCTAACATTGAAGGAGGCACTACAAATGATAGCGATTGGGATGGAGCTGCCCTCAATAATGACGAATCGGCACTACCCAATCAATTAATAAACGGAGTGAATGCGATTCGTGTGCATGATTCAGAAACAGAAATAGACAACTGGCAATTTGATTGTTCTTTAGTACCAGGTGGAGCACCACTTACAGGTACACCAGCCAATATAGCCGCCCAAATAAATAATCTTGCCTATTGGGTGAATCGAAACGATCCCGAATACGTACCAACCGTGAACGCTAACTGTTCATTTAGTGTAGTGATTTCTTCAGATACAACACCTCCTGTAATATCCGATTGTGGTCCTACTCCTCCCGATATTACCGCCGATGTTTTAGGAAATGCTACTGTGCCAGATCTAACTGGGTCGGTAGTTGCTACCGATGATGTAACTGTCGTAGGTAATTTGACGATTTCTCAATCTCCGGCTGCCGGCACCACCATAACGGCGGGTGTTACCGCTGTAACCTTATTCGTTTCAGATGAGGCTGGTAATACGGCGACCTGTATGATCAACGTGACCGTTGTGAATATCGTCGCAACAACATTAGCTGCAGGAGATATTGCTTTTGTGGGTGTCAATCATGACGGCCCCGATGATTTTGCGTTTATCTTATTACGACCTGTTTTGGCAGGTACTATGATCACTTTTACAGATTGTGGAGTGAATAACCCAAATACCATTGCTTGTATTGGAGTGAGTGATTCTACCAATACGTGGTTCGCTCCTACAGATCTGCCAGGAGGAACTGTTGTTACCTTAAGTGGCTCCTTCCTAACTTCCTTAGGAAACATTGGAGATCAAATATTTGCCTACCAAGGCTCGGCAGCAAGTCCTACCTTTATCGCAGGTGTTCATACCTCGGTAATTGGAGGCACCAATGATGCAGACTGGGATGGATCCAATATAGATGGAGCCACCTCGGCCCTACCTGACCAGCTTACCAATGGTGTAAACGCTATTCGTTTGCACAACGCAAATGCAGAAGCTGATAACTGGCAGTTTGATTGTACGCTGGTACCTGGCGGACTACCTATTTCAGGAACTCCTGCCCAGGTCGCTGCTATTATAAACGATTTACAATATTGGGTATTTAATGATACCACACCCTACAACCCTGTTGCCCTTGCAACCTGTACATATAATTTAGATACCGTGCCCCCAGTGGCAGTTTGCCAAGACATCACAGTACAACTGGATGCCGCAGGTAATGCAACCATTACAGGTGCAGACGTGGATGGAGGCTCTACCGATAATGTAGGTATTGCTTCATTGTCTGTCACACCGGATACTTTTGACTGTACGGATATTGGAACCCCCGTTACTGTTACTTTAACAGTCGCTGATGCCGCAGGTAATACAGACACCTGTACAGCCACAGTAACCGTGGAAGATAATATAGCTCCTACGGCCCTTTGTCAAGATATTACCGTACAGCTAAATGCAGTAGGTAGTGCTTCTATTGCAGCAGCCGATGTGGACAATGGTTCCAATGATGCCTGTGGCATTGCTTCCTTAAGTGTTGCTCCAAATACATTTGATTGTACCGATGTAGGAGCTAATACAGTAACCCTTACAGTAACAGACAACAACGGAAACACCTCAACATGTACAGCAACGGTAACCGTGGAAGACAATGTAGCTCCAACGGCTGTGTGTCAAGATATCACCGTACAACTCGATGCAGCAGGAAACGCCTCTGTTACAGCAGGTGATGTGGACGGAGGTTCTACTGATAACTGTGGAGTCGCCTCACTAGCGGTTTCACCTAGTACTTTTGACTGTACCAATGTAGGTGCTAATACAGTAACCCTTACGGTAACAGATGTCAACGGAAATACATCAACATGTACCGCCAATGTAACAGTAGAAGACAATATAGCACCAACAGCCATATGTCAGGACATTACTGTTCAACTCGATGCTGCTGGTAACGCTACTATTGCAGGAACCGATGTGGACAACGGCTCCAACGATGCCTGTGGTATTGCATCGCTAAGTGTTTCTCCTAACACTTTTGATTGTACCGATGTAGGGAATAATACGGTAACCCTTACCGTAACCGATAACAATGGAAATACATTAACCTGTACCTCTACAGTAACTATAGAAGACAATGTAGCACCAACAGCCATTTGTCAAAATGTTACCGTACAGCTTGATGCAGCAGGTAGTGCTTCTATCACAGCAGGCGATGTGGACAATGGTTCCAACGATGCCTGCGGTGTCGCTTCAATAGCAGTTTCTCAAACTAGTTTTGATTGTACTGATTTGGGTGATAATACAGTAACCCTTACCGTAACTGATGTCAATGGAAATACAGCAACCTGTACAGCAACGGTTACTGTGGAAGACCTAATACCTCCTGTGATAACATGTCCAGCAGATATTACAGTAAATAATGATGCGGGTGTGTGTGGAGCTACGGTTAGCTTTACACCAACGGTAACAGATAATTGTGCCGGTGCGACTATTACGAGTGTACCTCCTTCGGGAAGTGTGTTCCCAGTAGGAACTACCGTAGTAACTGCCACTGCAACAGATACAGCAGGAAACACAAGTACCTGTACCTTCAATGTAACGGTGAATGACACCGAAGCTCCTGTGATTACATGTGCTGCAGATGTTACCGTTAGTACTGATTCCGGGGTATGTAACGCAAATGTGACGGTACCACCGCCTACAGCAACAGACAACTGTATACCACTCACGGTAGCCAGTCCGCTTCAGCCTTTTAACTTTGCTTCAGCGACTGGTGGGTCATTATTGGCAACGGTAACCACTATTGTAGGTTTGACAGCATCAGACGCCGATGTAACCGTAGATATCCAAACAGATGGAGATTTTGATTTCACATCAGAATGTTTCAGACTCGAAGGACCTGATGGAGTTCTAATATTCGATGAATGCGGCCTAGGTGGACAGTGTTCTACGCAAACTAGAAATTTCACAGTGACTCAAGCCACTTGGAATGGTTGGATTACCACATTTGGAAACAACCTCGATTTTACCTTACGGGCAAATAACAACGTTAATAATGGACTAGGCGGATGCCTCAATAACTTCCAATTAACGGCTAATGTGAGCAGTAGTGTTGCCCTTACCAATAGTTTTAATGGTACGGCAGACGCTTCAGGCACCTATCCTATAGGTACCACTGTTGTTACCTGGACAGCAACAGACGCCGCGGGTAATACAAGTACGTGTACCCAAAACGTAACAGTGAATGACACCGAGCCTCCAATAGCCCTTTGTCAAGATATAACCGTACAACTCGATGCAGCAGGTAATGCTTCTATTACCGCAGGTGATGTAGATGGAGGTTCTACAGATAACTGCGGAATCGCTTCGCTAGCGGTTTCACCAGCTACCTTTGATTGTAGCAATGTAGGCGCTAATACAGTGACCTTAACAGTAACCGATACTAGCGGAAACGTCTCAACATGTACAGCGAATGTAACGGTAGAAGACAATATAGCGCCAACAGCTGTGTGTCAAGATATCACCGTACAACTCGATGCTGCAGGTAATGCAACCATTACTGCAGGTGATGTGGATGGAGGAAGTACTGATAACTGCGGAATCGCTTCGCTATCAGTTACACCTAATACCTTTGACTGTACCAATGTAGGTGCTAATACAGTAACCTTAACAGTAACGGATACCGGCGGAAACACCAGCACTTGTACAGCCAATGTAACAGTGGAGGACAATGTTCCACCAACGGCTGTGTGTCAAGATATCACCGTACAACTTGATGCAGCTGGAAACGCTACCATTGCAGCAGGTGATGTGGACGGAGGTTCTACCGATAACTGTGGAGTCGCCTCGCTATCAGTTACGCCAAGTTCTTTTAATTGTACCAATGTAGGTGCTAATACTGTCACTTTAACAGTAACCGATGTTAACGGAAATACATCAACCTGTACAGCGAATGTAACAGTAGAAGACAATATTGCACCAACAGCCATTTGCCAAAATGTTACCGTACAGCTCGATGCAGCAGGTAGTGCTTCTATCACAGCAGGCGATGTGGACAATGGGTCCAACGATAACTGTGGAGTCGCTTCAATAGCCGTTTCTCAGACTAGCTTTGATTGTACCGATTTGGGTGATAATACAGTAACACTTACAGTAACTGATGTCAACGGAAATACAGCAACATGTACAGCAACTGTTACGGTAGAAGACCTAATACCTCCTGTGATTACATGTCCAGCTGATATTACGGTAAATAATGATCCCGGTGTGTGTGGAGCTACGGTTAGCTTTACACCAACGGTAACAGATAATTGTGCCGGTGCGACTATTACAAGCGTACCTCCTTCGGGAAGTGTGTTCCCAGTGGGAACTACGGTAGTAACTGTCACTGGAACAGATACGTCAGGAAACACAAGTACCTGTACCTTCAATGTAACGGTCAATGACACCGAAGCTCCTGTGATTACATGTGCTGCAGATGTTATCGTTAGTAATGATCCCGGAGTATGTAACGCAAATGTGACGGTACCACCGCCTACAGCAACAGACAACTGTATACCACTCACGGTAGCCAGTCCGCTTCAGCCATTTAATTTCACTCCAGGTTCTTCTGGATCATTATTGGCAACGGTAACCACTATTGTAGGGTTGACCGCATCAGACGCCGATGTAACCGTAGATATCCAAACAGATGGAGATTTTGATTTCACATCAGAATGTTTCAGACTCGAAGGACCTGATGGAGTTCTAATATTCGATGAATGCGGCCTAGGTGGACAGTGTTCTACACAAACTAGAAATTTCACAGTGACTCAAGCCACTTGGAATGGTTGGATTACCACATTTGGAAACAACCTCGATTTTACCTTACGGGCAAATAACAACGTTAATAATGGACTAGGCGGATGCCTCAATAACTTCCAATTAACGGCTAATGTGAGCAGTAGTGTTACCCTTACCAATAATATTACTGGTACGGCAGATGCCTCTGGTAACTACCCCGTAGGTACTACTTTGGTTACATGGACAGCAACGGATGCTTCCGGTAATACAAGCACCTGTACACAAAATGTAACGGTGAATGACACTGAGCCTCCAGTAGCTGTTTGTCAGGATATCACCGTACAACTTGATGCAGCGGGTAATGCATCTATCACAGCAGGTGACGTTGATGGTGGTTCTACAGATAACTGCGGAATCGCTTCGTTAGCGGTTTCACCAGCCACCTTTGATTGTAGCAATGTAGGCGCTAATACGGTGACCTTAACAGTAACCGATACTAGCGGAAACGCTTCAACATGTACAGCTACGGTAACCGTGGAAGACAATGTAGCTCCAACAGCTGTGTGTCAAGATATCACGGTACAATTAGATGCCGCTGGAAATGCAACTATTGTTGCTGGCGATGTGGATGGTGGTTCTTCAGATGCCTGTGGTATTGCTTCGCTTGCTATTGACAATGATACCTTTGATTGCTCCAATCTTGGAGCCAATACGGTGACACTTACGGTAACGGATAATAACGGAAACACCAGCACATGTACTAGTACAGTGACAGTAGAAGACAGTATTCCGCCAGTTATTGCTTGTCCTATGGATGTTACGGCTAACACAGATCCAGGAAGCTGTTTTGCTGTGGTGGTCTTCCCAGATGCGATTGCACTGGATAACTGCTCAGTAACTGTAGCACAAACCGGAGGTCTACCTAGTGGTTCTCCATTCCCAGTTGGAGTAAATACGGTGGAATTCACCGCTACCGATGCGGGAGGAAACACTGCTGTGTGTAGTTTCACTATTACGGTCACTGACAACGAGCCACCTGTGGCTGTCTGTCAGGATATCACAATCCAACTAGATGCCAATGGAGATGCCTCTATTGTAGCCGGCGATGTGGATGGTGGTTCTACTGATAATTGTGGCGTAGACACCCTTGCCATAGACATGGACACTTTTGACTGTTCTAATGTTGGCGATAATAACGTAACACTTACGGTAACCGATGTCAATGGAAACACTTCAACTTGTGTAGCTGTAGTGACCGTAGAAGACAATGTAGCTCCAGTAGCTGTTTGTATGGACATCACCGTACAACTTGATGCAGCAGGAACGGTAACCATTACGGGAGCCGATGTCGATGGAGGTTCAACAGATGCCTGTGGTATTGATACCCTAGATCTGGATATTGACACCTTTGACTGTTCTAATGTAGGTGACAATACGGTGACCTTAACAGTGACAGATGACAATGGAAACACAAGCTCTTGTACCGCTATTGTAACGGTAGAAGACAATGTAGCTCCTGTTATGGTGTGTATGGACATTACCGTAGAACTCGATGAAAACGGATTCGCAGCCATTGTCCCAGCAGATGTCATTGATACTATAGATGATGCCTGTGGTATTGACACCACGGCAGTAGATATCTTTGAGTTCTCTTGTGATGATATAGGAACTCCTGTTGATGTTGTCGTCTTTTCTGTAGATGTAAATGGTAACACAGCTACATGTACCGCAACTGTAACAGTGATAGACGCCTTGCCACCAGTAATTACATGTCCGGCAGATCAAACAGTAGATCCAGGAACAGGAAACCTCAACTACGAAGTGCCAGATTACTTTGCAACAGGTGAGGCTACTGCGGTCGACAATTGTACAGATCCAGTGACCATTACAACACAAACACCAGCACCAGGTACTTTATTACCTGATGGAGTGTATACTATTACACTCACTGCTGAAGATGAGTATGGTAATGTAGCTACTTGTGACTTTGAACTTACTGTGGAAAGTATCTTAGGTGTGGATGACAACGATGCCAATATTGGTACCTTAGTATTGTATCCTAACCCTGCTACTGATGTAGTATATCTAAGCAATCCACAAGCGATCTCGCTCAATGAAATGGCCATCTATGACCTAACTGGAAGATTGATACGAACTATCAACCTTACTGATATGGGAACAGAAAAAGCCATTGATATCCATGACCTAGCAACAGCAACTTATGCGATTGTTATTACTGGAGAACAAGGCCAGATCACTAAACAATTGATCAAAGAGTAATAACTCTTATATATACAAAAACCCCGACGCGAAAGTGTCGGGGTTTTTTATTTGTCCATACCTAAAGTTGTACTAGATATCAAAAAGGAGTATTTTTGAACACGAACAGTCTCGCATCCCATGAAACATTCTTTTGCAAAAAAACGAATACTCCTACTAGTTGCTATTGGAATGATAGTCATGTTAGGTTGTACTGATAAAAAGAATGTAAAAAAAACCGAGATGCAACCTGTTGAATCTGACGAAGGCATTGGAGATGGAGCTCCCTCTTTAGATTCGTTATTACAAAAACCTATAGACACCTTAACTCAAAACTAATGTTCCCTTGGCATCAATACATCATGGGCCTCCTATATATTGTGGCCGGCGTTTTTCACTTTTGGAAACCCAACTTATATCTTAAAATAATGCCACCCTATCTACCCACTCACGGGACACTTGTCCAGCTTAGCGGTATTGCTGAAATGGTTTTTGCGCTCATGCTATTGAACGCCGAAACTCAAACAATAGCAGCCTGGGCAATTATAGCTATGCTAGTGGTATTCCTTACGGTGCATGTTCACATGCTTCAAAATGAAGAAGCCTCCTTAAAGCTTCCTAAATGGGTCTTGATTCTTAGAATTCCGCTTCAGTTTGGACTTATGTTCTGGGCGTACCAATATGTCTAATATGAATTTATTCGCTTCAGCAGCACCAGACCCTGTCCCTCTACCCCTACCTGATGCTACCGTTGTGTATTGTTCGCGCTTTTTTTCCGAAGAAGAATCCGTAGTATATTATGACATACTAAAACGAGAAACTCCTTGGAAACAAGATGACATCAAGGTGTTTGGCAAAAACTACAAACAACCCCGCCTTACCGCCCTATATGGTCAGACAAAAAAGACCTATTCCTATTCTGGGATTACCATGCACCCAGCTACTTTTACAGAAACCCTCGAAGAAATTTACAACAAGATTTCCCTTTTTTCAGAAGAAAAATTTAATACCGTCCTTCTTAATTTATATCGGGATGGTCAGGATAGTAATGGTTGGCATAGCGATGACGAAAAAGAACTGGGTGACGATCCCATTATTGCTTCGGTAAGTTTTGGAGTCCCTAGGGTTTTTCACTTTCGGAATAAAAAAGACCACACATTGAAACATAAAATGGTCTTAGAAAATGGTAGTTTGTTACTCATGAAACAAGGCACTCAAATCCATTGGCAGCACCAACTACCAAAATCAAAAAAGGTGGAAGGACAACGCATCAATCTTACCTTTCGGAACATCCTTTAAAAAGTACTATCCAAAGATATCATTCAAAACAGAAGCCAGGCGAATTCCTCCTTTTTGTAGCTGCGAACGGAGGGTATTGAAATAGACATACATATAGCGATAGCCTAGTTTTTCTCCCGACTTGGTGTTTGCGTATACATCGTTACACAAATCTCTACTTTCGTTCATCCAATCTGTGATAGACCCGCGTTTTAATTGTTCAATCTGCGCTTTGGAGAGCACATCTCTATTTGCAGCCAATTCCATGTAAGACATATTATAATTCTCGATCATTTTGGTATCCCAAACGGTATGAAGATTGCTCCCTTCACCAAACCATTGCACCTGAAATCTATTACCTCCTAGGTCTTCAGCTTTCCCCACATGAAGCGGTTGGTGTAGATCTCCTAAAAAGTGAACCAGCATTTTAAGGTAAAATGCTTTATCTGCTTTGGAAGAAGTTTCGTCCTTAAGTACTGTAATGCATTTATTGATCGCCATTACAATATCTCCTTTTTCACTTCTAGGGTGTGTATCGAAGGTTTTATCAAATGGAAAGTTGACATAGTGCCACGGGCCAAATTCGCGATAGGCATTATCACTTTTAATTTCATCACCATAGGTAGAGACGATGGCTAGCGATTGTCCGTTCAATAATTTCCGAATCTCTCTTTTGGCTTTTCTGCTTAAATGTTGCTCTGCAATCTCTCCGGTGGTTCGGTGTCCAGTCTTCCCCCAATCTTCTGAAGCTTGGAGCGAAACGGAACTAATAACGAGGACTAAAAGGATACTTAAAAATCGTAACATGGGTTGGCTTTTACACAAAGATAAGAATCCCAAAGCAATGGTTACGTTAAATTTATTTGGAATTGTTGAAAATAATATGTTATATTTGTTTGATATTAAAATGATATCAATTTAAAATATTTGATTATGACCAATGAAAAGACAATTGTACCAACTAACGGATACATCATGCTGTTTGTATTTCTGATCTTATTTTTTGGCGGTCTCGCCGCTTTCTTCCTCCTTAAAAACCCTTGGTTTGGTTTCCTTATACTGACAGGTATTTTTATGCTGCCTGGTTTTTTTCTTGTGAATCCAAATGGTTCAAGAGTACTCCTCTTATTTGGAAAATACGTTGGCACCGTAAAAAATAATGGCCTATTCTGGGTAAATCCTTTTTACACCAAAAAGCGGATTTCCTTACGGGCGCGTAATTTTGACAGTGAACGTCTAAAAGTAAATGACAAACTGGGGAATCCCATCATTATTAGTACTATTCTGGTATGGAAGGTAAGTGACACCTATCGTTCGGCCTTTGATGTGGATAATTACGAACACTTTGTACGCATCCAAACCGATGCAGCTGTGCGAGAATTAGCGAGTAAGTATCCTTATGATAATTTTGCAGATGAAGGCATGGACGAAGAGATCACACTTCGTTCTAGCATGACAGAGGTAAATGAAGCCTTAGAAAAAGAGTTACACGATCGGTTATTAATCGCTGGTATAAAAGTGTTAGAATCTCGTATTGGTTATCTTGCCTATTCCAATGAAATTGCCAGTGCGATGTTAAAAAGACAACAAGCTACTGCCATAATAGCTGCCAGACACAAAATTGTAGAAGGTGCTGTGAGCATGGTAGAAATGGCCTTAGATCGTTTGAGTAAAAACAATATTGTTGACCTTGACGAAGACAAGAAAGCTGCTATGGTAAGCAACCTCATGGTTGTACTTTGTGGTGATCGTGATGCCACCCCGGTCGTAAACGCTGGAACTTTAAATACATAAGACAACTATGAGGGTTTTTACAGAAGAACAACGGTTTGATCAATGGTGGTTTAGAGCACTAATGCTTTTGGCTTTTGCAACCATTGTTTTCGCCATTGTGGCAACCTTACCAGAAATAGATACAGAATCTATCGAATTTTGGGTGTTGTTAGTAAGTATGGCTATTACTATTCCTGTAATGGTCATGATAACCTTTTATATGCGATTGGATACCAAAATCGATGAGCAAGGAGTACATTATGGATTTAAACCCTTTCATTTATCCTTCAAATTGATTCCATGGCACGATATTACCGAATGTTACGTTAGAAAATATAGTCCCATTGGCGAATATGGCGGATGGGGATATCGCATGATAGGAAGAAGAAACGGTAAGGCCCTTAACGTTACAGGTAATATAGGTATTCAATTGGTGTTCAAAAACAACAAACGCCTGCTTATAGGAACGCAAAAGGAAGACGATGCCAAGCGTACTATAGAAACCTACAAACACAAAATATAATTATGATAAAAGTCACAGTAACCCTTGTCTTGTTTTTACTTGTTATGGGAATTGGACATGCTCAAGATGCTAAAGACACCCAATACAACGCGGAAGAGATTAGCATTACCAATTTAATCGATGGTACACTTTTGGTTCCTTCGAGTGCAGAAAAACCAACCTTGGCAATTATTATTCAGGGTTCAGGTCCTACCGATCGCGATGGGAATCAAAGAATGATGAAGAACAATTCTTTGAAGTATTTGGCAGAAGCACTATATACAGAAGGAGTCGCCAGTTTCCGATTTGATAAGCGTATTGTAAGAATGTTACGCAAAGGCACCTTTAATGAAAAAGGCATTCGCTTTGACGACTTCGTAGATGATGCCATTGCGGTGGTCGATTATTTTAAAAAAGAAGATGCTTATTCAAAAATATATGTCATTGGGCATAGTCAAGGATCGCTTATAGGAATGGTGGCTGCTCAGGGCAAAGCAGATGGCTTTATCTCTCTGGCAGGAGCTGGACAGGAAATAGATGATGTTATTGTAGATCAGCTGGCTTTGCAAGCTCCAGGTTTAAAAGACGACGCACGTAGTGCTTTTGACGATATGCGTGTTAACGGAGTTGCACAAAAGTATAGTCCAGGCCTTGCTTCTATATTTCGTCCGGAAATTCAGCCCTTTATGCTCACTTGGATGCAATTTGATCCTCAGGTAGAACTTGCCAAACTAACGATTCCAGTGCTCATTGTTAATGGAGGCAAAGATCTTCAAGTACAGGTTTCTGAAGCCGAATTATTAAAGAGCGTTAAACCTGATGCATCATACACTATTATTGAAAGCATGAATCACATTCTAAAAGATATTGAAGGAGGTGACATGGAGAACAGTAAATCATACAACCAACCAGGCCGTCCAATAAGTCCCGCGCTTATGGAAGCCGTTATCGCCTTTATTAAGTCCTAACCTATGTCTAAGAAAAAAGCATTCGCTCTACGCGTAAACGAGGAGATGCTCAAAGCCATTGAAAAATGGGCGGCGGATGAATTCCGCAGCACCAATGGGCAAATTGAGTGGATGCTAAATGAAAGTCTAAAAAAGGAAGGCAGGCATCCTAAAAAGAAGGATTAGTCTATTCCTTTATAAATTGTTTTGTTGCTGTTTTTCCTTCGGAAGTAATTTGCAGAAAATATACGCCGTTTGGCAAGCCTGAAACATCAATACTTCGAAATGTATCGTCTGTTACCACGGTTTGAATAAGATCACCTTTTACGGTAAATATTTTTGTTTCTTGTATCTCTTCTTCCGAAGAAATAAAGAGCACATCTTGGGTTGGATTGGGGTACAACCCTATGGACGAATTCAAACCAGTGTCGTTGACCTCTAATAAATTATTAAGGTTTACAAGCCAAATATCTGTACCTCCATGGGAAGGCACGTCTTTATCTCCCGATACACCCGAATAGCTACCTCCACCCAGGCGAATGGTATTGTCTTCTGAAAATGCAATTGAAAAAAGAAAATCATGTTCGCTCCCGCCAATTGTTTTATCCCATTGTATGGCACCATGAGGTGCCAGTTTAACTAGCCAATAATCAAGTAATCCACGACTGTCTTCGGTCTTATCCCCAGAGGTGTTGGATTCAGAATATCCAGCTATAAAGTAATTTCCATTCTCATCTTCAGCGATTCTAGTGAGACGATCAATACCTTCACCTCCTATGGTATTTTGCCAGACTATGGCACCATTCGCATTCAGTTTTAACACCCAATAATCATGTGTTCCTTGAGAGTTTTCGGTTTTATCTGCCGAAATATCTGAATCTGAATACCCTCCAATTAAGTACCCTCCATTTGAAGTTTCCATAAGATCAAACAGGTTGTCGTGACGCGTACCTCCAATGGTGTTATCCCATTGCACATTGCCGTTGACATCAATTTTAACTACCCAATAATCTATGTATCCAATATGAGGTTCTGTCTTATTCCCTGATATTCCAGAACCCGAATGTCCTCCAAGAATATAGCCTCCATCTGAAGTGGCTTTTACTACAGGGAACGCATCGGCCATATTGCCACCTATGGTTTTTTGCCAGACAATATCACCCGATAGGTTTAATTTCAATATCCAATAGTCATCAGAGCCCCAAGAATGATCAGTTTTGTCTCCTGAAATGCCTCCTGAGCTCATACCAGACACAATATATCCCCCATCTGAAGCTAAGGCTAGCGATGTGAAGTGCTCCGTTTCTTCCGTACCAATGGTATTCTCCCATACTACCATTCCATTTGAGTCCAATTTAACAATCCAATAATCCCAAACACCTCCCATATGATCTTCGCTTTTATCACCAGAAGCATTGGATCTTGAATTACCTCCAATGATATAACCTCCATCCGGGGTTTCAAGAGCGGCTAATACCTCTTCTTCACTGTCTCCTCCTATGGTATTTTGCCATTGAATAGCACCGTTGCTGTCCAATTTTAGCACCCAATAATCATAACTTCCCAGTGAGTTTTCAGTTTTATCTCCAGAAATATTAGATCGTGAATATCCAGCTATGAGTTGCCCTCCATCTGAGGTATTAATAACAACTCTGGTGGTATCTTCGTTATTGGCTCCTATGACACTTTGAGAAACCACATCGGGTTGCTGAGAAAAGACTAGTGGCACATAAAATAAACATACTAAAGAAAGGTAAAGACGTTGTCTCATAATCGTACTTTTTGGTCTTTATAAAGATACCTAAGTAAGAGATGTCTTGGGTAAACTTCCATAACAATTTACCTTTTGAAATGACTATTTACTGTTTTACAAAACGTTTTGTAGTTGTTTTTCCTTCGGAAGTAATTTGCAGAAAATAGATGCCGCTTGGCAAACCTGAAACCTCAATACTTCGCAATGTATCGTCTGCTACAACGGTTTGAACCAGGTCACCTTTTACACTAAATATTTTTGTTTCTTGTATCTCTCCTTTCGAAGAAATATGGAGAACCTCCTGAGTTGGATTGGGGTACAACCCTATTGTATTGTCGATACCAAAATCTTCATTGGCTAAAATTCCAGATAGTTTTAGCGCCCAGTAATCATTGGCTCCTACATTGTTTTCTGTCTTGTCTCCAGAGATGCCCGAAAACGAGGTACATACTATATATAAATCTGATCCGCTAGGTGCAAACTCTCCAAAAAACAAAGAATCTGCTTCGCTTCCTCCTATGGTCTCCTGCCCCACAATGTTTCCAGAGGCATCGAGCTTAATAAGCCATAGATCGTAACTTCCGTTGGAGTCTTCGGTTTTGTCTCCTCCACTATTTGAATTGGACTGTCCAATAACAACATACCCTCCGTCATCTGACTGATAGGTGTACCCTAAATCTTCAAAATCGGCCGCACCAATGGTATTCTCCCAGGTAACTGTACGCGCAGCATCCAGTTTAACAATCCAATAATCATTGAAGCCCAAAGTATTTTCAGATTTTTCACCTCCAGCATCAGAGCTAGAATAGCCACCCAATACATAGCCACCTTCTGAGGTTTGATATACAGATTCTAAGACATCTACACCCGGTCCTCCTATGGTTTTATCCCATTGAACCGTACCCGTGGCATTGACCTTAACAAGCCAATAATCTGATTCGCCTCGGCTATTTTCAGTTTTATCTCCAGAAATATTTGATGCTGATACTCCCGCTAGGAGATATCCGCCATCACTAGTACTTCCCATAGCATGAAGTCTATCCGAACCGGTTCCGCCTATTGTATTTTGCCATTGAATAACTCCATTCGAGTTCAGTTTTAGTGCCCAAAAATCATTATCCCCAATATTCGCTTCAGTTTTATCTCCCGAAATTCCCGAGTCCGAAGTTCCTCCCACCAAAAAGCCTCCATCACTCGTTTCCATTACGGTAGGATCTCTATCAAACTGAGATCCACCAATGGTATTTTCCCATTCTATAATGCCATCGCTATCCAGCTTCACAATCCAATAATCAAATATCATGGCGTCTTCAGTTTTATCACCCGAAGCATTGGACAATGAGTCCCCTCCTATAATGTACCCGCCATCTGTAGTTTGTTTAATGGACCAGGGAGTATCTGTTTGATCTCCTCCAATAGTATTCTCCCATTCAACATCTCCATTGGCATCCAATTTAACAATCCAATAATCATCTTCCCCAAACGGGCCTATGGTTCCTTCAGATTTGTCTCCTGAGGCTTCGGAAAAAGATCCTCCTGCAATAACACAACCACCATCATCTGTAGGGAATAAAGCTCGCATAGAATCTCCTCCAGCTCCCCCAACGGTGTTTTGCCATTCTATATTAAAATCTTGAGCGGAAACCGCTGCACTCAAACAAATCAAAGCAAGTATGCTGTATATTTTTTTCATAGTTGTAAAAATATGGACTAATTTATTGTTTCACGAACTTCTTTGTTGCTGTTTTTCCTTCGGAAGTGACCTGAACAAAGTAAACACCACTTTGCAAGTCTGAAACATCAATAGGTTTATCAACACTATCTTTATTAAAAATATTTTTAAGTTCAGATCCGAGTACATTATAGATCGTAATCTTTTCAATGATTCCAGTTTCCAGGGAAATATTCAATACATCTTTGGTTGGATTTGGATAGACTGAAACAGACTCAGTGAACAATCTATCATCTAATCCTAAGGTACTTCCCAGCTTAACAATCCAATAATCACTGCTGCCAATATTATCCTCTGTTTTATCTCCCGAGATTCCCGAAGAAGAGTGGCCGCCTAATACATATCCTCCATCATCGGTTCCAATCATGTCCCATAGAAACTCTTGACCGTCCCCACCTATAGTGTCATCCCATTCAACTAAGCCAGCACTGTTAAGTTTTACTACCCAATAATCACGCGTATCATTATAAGAATTGTCGGTTTTATCTCCTGAAACATTTGATGAGGAATAACCGGCGATCACCAAACCTCCATCATCTGAAAGGGCAATATTAGACCATTCTTCGAGGCTTTCACCACCTATAGTATTTTGCCAAATAATAACTCCTGCTGTATCTAATTTTAGTATCCAATAATCTCTGGAACCAATAGCATCTTCGTCCTTATCTCCTGATGCATCCGAGTCTGACCAGCCCGCAACAATATAGCTACCGTCTGATGTTTGTTTAATGTCCCACACACCTTCATCATCTGTACCCCCAATAGTATTATCCCATTCAATGACTCCGTTATCATCTAATTTAACAATCCAGTAGTCACTCCTACCAATACGCGGTTCTGTTTTATCCCCATTGGATCCGGACTGGGAATAGCCAGCCAATACTACTCCCCCATCATCAGTAATATCCATGGCATACACATAGTCTGTAGAGTTTCCTCCAATGGTGTTTTGCCAGACTATGTCTCCGTTTGTATCTAATTTCAACACCCAATAATCATCGGTGCCCAAAGAATCTTCTGTCTTGTCTCCAGAAATATTGGACTCAGACCTCCCAGATACAATATATCCTCCATCGGCGGTTGGTTCAATACTAGTAGCAAAGTCGTGATCATCACCTCCAATAGTGTTATCCCATTCAATGACTCCATTAACATCTAATTTAACGATCCAATAATCTCTTAAACCAATGGCATCTTCACTTTTATCTGCAGAACTGTTAGATCTAGAACCTCCCGCCAGCACATAACCTCCGTCAAGGGCATTCGCTACCGAAAACAACTGATCTTCATCTGAACCTCCAATAGTATTGTCCCATTGTACTTGTCCTAGGGCGTCCACTTTAACGACCCAATAATCTTCTTCTCCAATGGCATCTTCTGTTTTGTCTCCGGAGGCGTCAGAAAAAGAATAACCTCCCATTAAATAACCTCCATCTGGAGTGGCTACGAGTTCGTTGAATTGGTCTGCACTATTACCTCCTATAGTATTTTGCCAATCAATTACAGGATCTTGTGCCAACACAGTGGCAGTTAGGGTTAACACGCTTAAAAATAGGTAGATTTTTCTCATAACTTCTTTTTGTATTGAGCGAAGATGGTATTTCAAACTCCATCTCCTAGTAGTTTGGATCAAACATATATCAATATTCTCTTCCCAACAAGAGACAATGTATATTTGCCAGTAATTACCAAATTACCGATTACTTCTAATGTATAATTGTAAACTTTCGTATTTTGCAGAAAACAAACAACCATGCAAGATAGCGTTACCGAAATTATAGACACCTCACCCATATTTACAAGTGACACCTTCGTTTTTGGTCTTTTAATGATATGTCTTGGAATCGTATTTTATACGTCCTCTAGAAAAAAAGGGTTCTGGTCTAGTTTCTATAAAATTGTTCCAGCTCTGTTCATGGCCTATATTATTCCTTCTTTTCTAACGACAGCAGGGGTTATTGCCCCGGATTGGATCTCTGTTTCGGAAAGCGGTGAAGCCGTAAAGGAAAGTTCTAATATCTATTATATAGCGAGTAGATACCTACTCCCTGCTGCTTTGGTATTAATGACCTTAAGTATTGATCTTAAAGGAGTATTCAATCTAGGGCCAAAAGCTCTTATCATGTTCTTTACTGGGACGGTTGGAATTATCATTGGTGGCCCTATTGCTGTTCTAATTGTGGGAACCATTTCTCCCGACATCATTGCCACTCCTCTCACTCCTATACCAGAAGCTGGACAGTTTAATGACGTATGGAGAGGACTTTCTACCTTATCTGGAAGTTGGATAGGTGGTGGAGCTAATCAAACGGCCATGCTTGAGGTGTATAGTTACAATCAAAAGTTATATGGCGGGATGGTCTTCGTTGATATTTTGGTGGCCAATATATGGATGGCTATCATTCTTATTGGTATTGGAAAATCTGCTAAAATTGACAAATGGTTAAAGGCGGACACTTCTGCTATTGAACGTCTCAAAGAGAAAATGAGCACTTTTAGTGAAAAAGTAAGTAGAAATCCATCCCTTACCGACCTTATGATCTTATTAGCTATTGCTTTTGGTGCCGTTGGATTTGCTCATTTTGGATCGGAAATTCTAGGTGGAATGTTCGATTCTTTTGTAAACGGATTACCAGAAGGTCTCACAAGAAATGTTTTTACTTTTTTAAGTAGTCGTTTTTTCTGGATGATTACCCTAGCCACCCTAATGGGTATTCTATTATCTTTTACTAAGGCACGTAATTATGAGGGCGCTGGAGCGAGTAAAATTGGAAGCGTTTTTATCTATATTCTTGTTGTTAGTATTGGTATGAAAATGGATCTTATGCTATTCTTTGAAAATAAGGGTCTTATTTTCATCGGGTTTATATGGATGCTTATTCATGCTGCCTTGTTAATTGGTGTTGCAAAACTCATACGAGCCCCGTATTTCTTTCTCGCAGTTGGAAGCCAGGCAAATGTAGGAGGTGCGGCTTCTGCTCCTATTGTTGCATCGGCGTTCCATCCCTCGTTAGCCACAGTAGGTGTACTACTTGCCGTGTTGGGATATGCCATTGGTACGGTGGGCGCGGTAGCGTGTACAATCATGATGCAAATTGTTTCAGCTTGATAGGTAGTCACTAAAAAAATATGCATCTTTGCGCCGATAGAAAAATTGAATAATGAGACATCTTTTGTACTTGATAACCGTGTTCTTGTTTGTGGTAAGTTGTTCCTCAACGGTTGAACATAATATGCTAATAAATGGTCAAATTAATGGCCTTAAAAAAGGCACTGTATTGCTTCAAAAAGTTGAAGACACCCTGCTTGTTTCTGTTGATTCCATTGTTATTGATGGTACACCTACCTTTCAATTTGGTCAAACTATTGACAGCCCAGAAATGTTCTACTTATACCTTCGGTTGGATGACGGTACGTTGAGCGATCAACGCATTGCCTTTTTTGGTGAGCCAGGAGAAATTGGTGTTACCACTTCATTAAAAAAGTTTGGATTGGATGTTGTAATTACGGGGTCTGAGAATCAAGAACGCCTCAAAGAGTATGACAAGCTTATGCAACGTTATACAGACAAGAATTTGGAACTTGCGGAAAACCTTCTGAATGCTGCGCAACAAGGCAATGATTCGTTGGTACGAGCACTACAGGAAGCACAGAACAAAACAACCTCTCGTCAATATCTTGCCACAGTGAATTTTGCCGTAAAATATAAAGATCATGAAGTAGCTCCATACTTAATGTTGACAGAGGCCTATAATGTAAATATTAAATATTTAGACACTGTTTATGCCGTTCTTAGTCCAGCCGTGAAAGAATCAAAATATGGAGAAGACTTGGCATCGTACATTTCAGATATTAAGAAAAACAAAGAAGAATAAGGAATAGTCTTATATATACAAAAAGCCGCTAATGTTCTATTAGCGGCTTTTTTTGTATGTTATACTTTCTGCTTAGAGCGCGTTTATCTGATCGATCAATTTTCTTCCGCGATCTTCCAATTCTTGATGAATGCCTTTAAAATGTTGCTTCTTATTCTCAACATTATTTGCATTAACCTTTGCAATCAAATCGTCAAAGGTTGTAATTGCTTCGTCAATAATTCCTTCTGCCTTTTTATTATCTTTTTCAGGGTTTGTAAGCTCCCAAATATAAACAGCTTCAATGATGTCCCCTAGAACATAATTAATATCTCGCTTTAAATCACGTACACTTGCCATAGTTATAAATTTTCGTCAAAAATAATACATTTTAACTCTATTATGGAATATATACTTCCAAAAATGTAGCCTCTTGAGTCACAAAGGTAATTTCATTGATATCTGCTGGAATCAAAACTGTTTCACCTTTAGCAATAGCTATTGATCCCTGATGGGTTTCCAGCATAGCGCTTCCGTCAACACACATATATACCACAAACGATTTTATTGCCTGAACGGATCGTTGTACCCTACCTGTAAGCACCCATTTATTGGTTTCAAAGTACGGTTTACTACACAATAAAATGGCTTCATTCTCTGTATTGGTATGGGTTAATTTTGCCTCAGGTTGTTTGTAATCGATTGCAGCTATGGCCAGATCATTGTGAAGTTCTCTTAAGGTTCCGTTGGTGTCTGGACGGTCCCAATCATAAATTCGATAGGTAATGTCTGACGTTTGTTGAATCTCCGCCAAAACAACTCCGGCACCAATAGCATGAACCGTTCCTGGAGCGATAAAAAAAGAATCTCCAACCGCTACCTTTTCGGAGTGTAATATTTCGGGGAGTTTTTTTTCTGAAAGATATTTTTGATATGTCTTTTGGTTCATTTTTCGGTTAAACCCTAGTACGAGTCGCGCATCGGTATTGGCATGCATGATATACCACATTTCGGTTTTTCCAAATGAGTTGTGTCTCTCTTTAGCCAGTTGATCGTCTGGATGTAATTGCACCGAAAGATCTTCTCGGGCATCAATAAACTTGAAAAGTAGTGGAAATGTATTTCCGAAGTCATTAAACACCTCTTTTCCCACCAATTGAACTCCGTAGGCTTGTATTAATTGGGAAAGTGTTTTGCCTTTTAGCGCGCCATTGGCCACTACGGAAACATCCCCTTCTACTCCTGAAAGTTCCCAGCTTTCGCCAATATTACCAGTTCCATCCTTGGCAAAATACTGAGCCAATTTTGTACCGCCCCAAACTTTTTCCTTGAGAATAGGGACAAACTTTAAAGGATAGAGTGCTGTTTTCAAATTATAAAGGTTTACCCATTATACACCACAAAATTTCGTGGTGTTTCATATAGTTTCACTGTAATATCATATTCTACAGCGAATCGCTTTCTTAACTTATTCCATATAACGATCGCTATATTTTCAACCGTTGGATTTACATTTTTAAAATCGGGTACCTCGACATTAAGGTTTTTATGATCAAAGGGGTCCTCAATTTCTTCTTTAATAATGTCTTTCAAAATCTTTAGGTCAATCAAAAACCCTGTGTTAGGATCCATTTCACCAGTAATACCTACTTCGACTTCATAATTATGACCATGATAATTGGGATTGCTACACTTTCCAAAGACTTCTTTATTTTTTTCATCACTCCATCCCTTGGCATATAGTCTATGTGCCGCATTAAAATGTGCTTTTCTGTAAACTGTTAGGCTCATACCGTTATGTGTTGGTAAAATTTATCGAAAATTATTTTAAACCAGACTGTATATTTATCTGGACTATGTTGAATATCTTCTTTGACGGATTCCAGAGGCATCCATTTCCAAGAAGCTACTTCTTCTGGGTTTATAATTGGAGTTTCATTGTATTTTCCAACCAAGACATGATCAAACTCGTATTCGGTCAATCCATTATCGAAGGGCGCTTTGTATATAAAGGAAATGGTTTCTGTTAGGGGTGTGACAAATCCCATTTCTTCTTGAAGTCTTCTTCTCCCTGCTTCTAATGAGCTCTCACCGTCTCTTTGGTGGCTACAACACGTATTGGTCCAAAGTCCAGGTGAGTGGTATTTATGCAACGCACGCTGCTGAAGCATCAACTCATTTTTATCATTTATAACGAATATAGAAAAGGCTCGATGCAACAATGCTTTTTCATGTGCCTCTTGTTTGGACATAAGTCCAATCTTTTCATCTTTTTCATTAACAAGAATCACTTGTTCTTCCATCATAGCAATCTGTATTTTGCCAAAAATACGAAATAGAGTTGGTTCAAAAAACAAAAGGTGCTCAATGAACATTGACCACCTTTTTTACAATATAATTTAGTTAGTTAGTTTTGAATAATAAACATAGAGCGTCTGTTAAGCTGATGTGCTTCTTCGGTACAATCTGCTCCGTTAGAACATTCATTTACAAGTTGGCTCTCACCATAACCTTTTGCACTTAACCTACTTCTTTCTATACCTTGGTCTACTAACCAATTAAGTGTAGATTGAGCTCGTTTCTCTGACAAGGCCTCATTATAAGAATCATTTCCGCGTGAGTCTGTATGAGATTCAATATGAATGATGAGTTGCTTATACTCTCGTAAAGCAGCCAAAATCTTAGCCAATTCAATAGCGGCATCTGGACGAATATTATACCTGTCAAAATCAAAATAAATAGGCTGTAAACTCAAACGACATCCAAGATCGTTTGGAGGACATGGGTCACAGGTAAGTGGCATATCTACATTGATTGAACTCGTCTCGTTTGGTGTTTGTTCTATCAACACTTCATTATACTCACAATTGTCAGCCTTACCTCTAACCAAATAGGTAGATGAGCAATCTGCCATTGCAGTAAATTCGTAGCGACCATTAGCATCTGCAACGGTGGTCCCGATCACATTTGAGTTTTCATCTAATAATGTAAGAACGGCTCCTGGAAGTATCTCTCCAGTAGCTCCGTTGGTAACATCACCAACAATAGTGATCTCACAACCCTCTTCTACTCTATATATCTCATCATCGACACTACCGCCTTCACCATCACGGTTAGACGACAAATAACCGACTCGCTTATCTTCCTGGAAGATAAAACCAAAATCATCACTTCCACTATTGACAGGCTCCGGAAGATTGGAGATGGTGGTAGCCATCCCTTGATCATTCAAAGGAGTAACATACACATCAAAGCCTCCTAGACCAGACCGCCCATCACTTGAAAAGTATAAGTTGTTCTCTTTACTAATAAACGGAAAAGATTCTCTAGCCTCCGTATTGATTGATGGTCCCATATTCACGGGAGCACTGTAGCTATTGTCTTCTAATATATCTACATACCACAAATCTGATTGGCCCTGCTCTCCAGTAGCGCCAGGCATATCTGAAGAAAAATACAAGCGTTTCCCATCAAGGCTCAAGGCCGGATGCGCTACAGAGTAGCTATCACTATTAAAGGGCAACTCCATGATATTGGTCCAAAAATTATCACCGCTCTTGGTTGCTTTGTACAACTTTAAACGCACTGTTTTGGCTTTTCTACCTCTATCCTTTCCTTTCTTACCATCAATATAGTTGTTACGTGTAAAATACATGGTACCACCATCTTTTGTAAAAACAGCAGAAGATTCGTGATAAGGAGTATTGATCTCTCCATCCAAGGACGTTACATTAGAAAGTTTGCCCTCTGCATCCATATCGGCTACATAGAGGTCTAGGTAAGGTTGCTCGCTCCACTCGTGGGTTTTGTTACCCTCTGTGTTTTTAGACGTAGAAGCAAATACCAGCTTATCTCCATAATAAGAAGTTCCAAAATCGGAAGCATCCGAATTAATAGCAGCTTTCTCTATTTTATATACACCTTCAAGGTAAACAGGATCTTGGGAAAAGGTGTTAACAATAGCATCGTTGCCTCCAACGGCCGCATACTGCTCCATCATTTCTTCTGAACCACTAGTATCCCCGATACTACGAAGGGATTGTGCAGCACGATAATAATAGATCGCTTCAACTTCATCGGGAAATTTCTGAGTTAGCAAACCATAATACTCTGCAGCTTTACCATATTCGCTATTGAAGTAATACGTATCTCCAAGCTTTTGATAAATCTCTGCAGACTCATAGCCATCTTCTAACACTTTTAGATAGATTTCACGTGCGTCTATAAAGGCATACTCTTTAAAGTCTTTGTTTGCCTTTTTTATATCATTTTTCTGAGAAAAACCAACACCGCTGCATAAAAGCATCAGTGCAAGTACTATAATTCTGTGTAATACTGTCTTCATACCATACAATTTTTAGAAGAATCTTGGAGTTAACACACGTTCTGGTTTACTAAATACATCGAAGCGAAGAAACACTTCATAAGAACCATCACTATATGTTTCAATATCTGTAGATTGATAATCATATGCAAAACCAATAAACAGGCCATCGGTGGCTTGAAAACCAACCATCGCACTCACAGCAGCACTCCATCTATAGGAAGCCCCAACCGTGAATTTTTCATATAACAAGAAGTTAGCCGATGCGTCCCATTGCAGTGGAGAACCGCTTACTGCCTTAACCAAGGTTGCTGGCTTAAACTTTACATTTTCACTCAAATCAAAAACATAACCCGCTATCAAAAAGTAATGCAAACGCTCTGCAGCTACAGACTCTACTGTGGTGTTTGCTAAACTTCCACTTTCAAAGTGTTTTGTAGTCAAGAAATTAGGTACCGATAGACCAGCATAGAATTTATCTGTGTTATAATAAATACCCGCACCAATCTGAGGCTGAAATCTATTATCTACGTTATTTTGAAAACGAGGATCGTTTAAATCGAATATATTCAACTTGGTAAAATCAACATCCAAAATATCAAAACCAGCTTTTAAACCAAAAGATAACTCTGCCGTCTCTGATGTATTTATCGAATACGAATAGTCAACATTTACATTGGTCTCTATTGCAGGTCCTAATTCATCACGAACTATCGATAATCCTAAGCCCATATTATCAAGAGCTCCTATGGGAGTGTTGACAGTAAATGTTCCTGTTTTTGGTGCTCCTTCAAAACCGACCCACTGGGTACGATATAAAAGTCCAAAACTCAGTGCATCTCTTGAACCTGCATAGGCAGGGTTGACCACTTGGGTATTATACATATACTGGGTATACTGCGGATCCTGCTGCGCATTACTTGAAAACGTCCCAAGTAAAATCAAGATTATAAGTGCTAAATAACTGTGTTTCATAGTTAAGTATTTTTAACCCGGGAGCGTAATACCCTCCCGGGGTTTCTTTGATTTTCTATCTATTTATGTATAAGTATCCGTTATAACTACTTTGACCTGGATTTTCTGCAGGGAAAGTAAGTATGTAATAGTACGTACCCGTTGGTAGTTCTTCGCCCTGTTTAATAGTGCTTCTACCATCAGAGACACCTCTAAAGACATTGGTCTGACCATCACTGCCTCCATAACCATTGGTTTCAAAGACTTGTACACCCCATCGGTTGAATATCTTAACATTGTTGTTCGGGTAATTCTCAATACCAAAGATGATAAAGAAGTCATTCAGACCATCGCCATCTGGAGTCACACCGTTGAAGATTTCAAAGTCTTCAGCAGGATCTACATTTGGAATAACGGTTACTGTTGGATCATCAGGATCGCCATCACCATCGTTATCATTATCCGTAAGATCTGTTGGATCATCTGAGTCATCTGACACTTCATTTCCATTGATATCCATACCTATTGCCAAGGCTTGATTCACAACCTCGCCATTATCTATATCCTCTTGAGTGATCGTGTAGGTAGCAGTAAAAGTTGTATCATCTGTCTCTCCTGGTAACAGAATTGCAATTGGACCACCTTCTATAACAATACCTGGTAATGGATCCTCTATTACTATATCGTAAAGGGTCACGTTTCCTGTATTGGTCACACTAAAGGCGTAGGAAATTGTTTCACCTGGTTGTGGGATACCATCTCCATTATCATCATTGAACACTCCCGTTTTCTCAAGAGAGATCATACCGTCCTGACATACAATAGTCGTTGTAACATCATCTGTGCTTATTGTTGATCCAGAAAGGTCACTAACGGTTGTTCCGTCAGCAGTTGTTCCATCAACAGTAGCTTGATTATCCACGGTTCCATTATCAATATCATCTTGTGTGATGGTATACGATCCTGTGTAAATCCATGTCTCATCTACATCTAACTCAGCATCTCCATCAGTATCACCACTATCTGGTCCGGCAATTGGTCCACCAAGTAGCGGATCATCCACTACTATATTAGACAGACTCTCATTACCTTCATTGGTCACAGTGAATGTATAGTCGATAACTTCTCCTGGTTGTGCACAATCACCACCATCGTCATAACTAGCCGTCTTAACAATCGCAATTACTGGGTTTTGACATAAGGTCGTTATCGTCGTATCATCAGTATCTGCCGTAGACCCAGACAAGTCACTCACTGTGCTCTGGTCTGGTGCAACACCCGTAGCTGTCGCTTGGTTTACAACTTCTCCATTATCGATATCATCTTGAGTGATAATATATGCACCTGTATAAATCCATGTCTCATCAACGTCTAATTCAGTATCTCCATCGGTGTCACCACTATCTGGACCAGGAACTACGCCGCCTAGCAGTGGATCATCCACTACTATATTAGACAGACTCACATTACCTTCATTGGTCACAGTGAACGTATAAGAAATTATTTTTCCTGGATCTGAACAATCACCACCATCGTCATAACTAGCCTCCTTAACAATCGCAATTGCAGGACTCTGACATAAGGTTGTTATCGTCGTATCATCAGTGTCTGTCGTAGACCCAGACAAGTCACTCACTGTGCTCTGGTCTGGTGCAACAGCCGTAGCCGTAGCTTGGTTTACAACTTCTCCGTTATCAATATCGTCCTGAGTAATTGTATATGACCCTGTGTAAATCCAAGTCTCATCAACATCCAACTCAGTATCTCCATCTGTATCACCTGAATCTGGACCTGCAACCACACCACCTAATAATGGGTCAGTTACTACAACGTTCGCTAAGCTTACGTTTCCTTCATTCGTTACAGTGAACGTATAGTTAATTAATTCTCCTGGAT
>Ga0316204_10003602_pt1 | contig 30323 bp, 25 predicted proteins | sample 6monrhotite_MG_2_FD_205661 | JGI IMG/M metagenome (GOLD analysis project Ga0316204, IMG submission 205661) | Microbial mat bacterial communities from mineral coupon in-situ incubated in ocean water Damariscotta River, Maine, United States -... | ecosystem: Environmental > Aquatic > Marine >...
GCACAGCCAGAGGCTCTGGCTTCTCCCTGTACAGACGCTTCTTCGGTTTGATGCGCAAGTTCAGCGCCAGCTCACAGTATATGCGGTACACGCGCTTGTGGTTCCACCTGAAGCCCTTCACGTTCCGGGTAATACCCCCGATAATTAACGGTATTTATAAGTAGAATTTTCTCGTAACAGGAACGCAGGAGATTCATATGAAGAAGTCACGTTATTCGGACAGTCAGATCATCAGTATTTTGAAGCAGGCAGAGGCAGGTACGCCAGTGCCAGAGCTGTGCCGTGAGCACGGTATTACCCATGATCTTGCCATCTGGCGAGATGAAAGGCTGGCCTACTCTTTCCTTATTTGAGGCTAGCAGGAGCCCACCGTAGGATTATGGCTTGGGCCTCAGCGTCTCAATGATCTGCGCATCTACCCAGAATGTGTCTATATCAGGATATGCGTCACAACTCTCCTGTAAACCTTCTAAACCGCAGGTCCAGGGCTAGCTTACGCACACTGTAATCCGGGTCGTGGCTTAGGTTCCGGAGAAGCAGACCGGCAAGGTCTTCGTGCCCTCCTAATTTAACCACATAATAAACAGAGGATCTTCGCACCCTCGGATCCGGATGGTGTTTAGCCGACCATGCAAACAACTCGACCGTTTCACGGCCCTGCCCCGGCAGCCAAGCCAATGTGTACGGAATACGGCTCGCTGTTCCTTCTTCAGCGGACGCAATCAATGCTTCAGAAAGCGCGTTTTGAATGTTGGGAAAGTGTTCCTCTGCATCTACCCAAAACTGGTTTCTTTTTTCTGGGAAGCCACTCTCTTCATCATGAGTATACTTAATATTCACAGCGGCAAAAGCCGACGCTATTTTCACCCGTTGTGCTTTCTCAGGATGGGCAAACAATCGCAGAAGCACGTCGAGCGACGTGCTATCCATATCACCATCCATAATTACTTTTAACACCAACGCTTCTTCTTTGGAGAAACCCGCCGTCAGGTTCGCATATTCAGATTCGTCAACATACCCGCCGTCTGTTTCAGGTTCCTTCGGTAGGGACGACGGATCTGAATGGTCCATTTCAGTTACGTACCGTTCGACAAACGTTGGCGGGTCGGCGAAAACCACTGGACGCGCACTCAATCCAGCCAATGCATGGACGAGAAAAACGACGACGACCACCACGACAACGGCCGTTGCAATGATTAAATTTTTAAATGTAGAGCTGATATTCATAATTTTGTCCTTATGTGAAATAAACAGATGCCCACCGTAGGCTTATGGCTTGGGCCTGAGTGTCTCAATGATCTGCGCATCTACCCAGAAGACATCCACATTTTCGTAATTGTCTGAGCCCACATTCCTGTTGAAGAGAAGGTACTTGCCATCAGGCGTCACGCTCGCAGCAGCTTCCCAGGCGTCTGTGTTTATTTTGTCACCCAAATTAATGGCCGCACCCCATGAGCCATCTTGCTGTCGAAAACTGATATAAATATCAGAATTACCATATCCGCCGTCTCTTCTGCCATCCCACATAATATAAGATTCGTCCGGTGCAATGAAGGGGTGGGCATTCCATGTTCCGGTGTTAATCTCTTTGCTAAGTGGCCTCGGTTCTTCACGTTTGCCGTCTATTAATCGTGAATAACGAATAACACCATCGCCGTCTGTGCCTGCTTCGTCAAAGACATAGGTTCCTTTAGAGGAAGCCGTAAGGCGCATGACGCGGATATCTTCGAAATGTGAGCCAAGGCTTTTAACCTCTGACCATCCATCCTTTGTACGTTCTTTATAGCGTCTGCCCAAATGCATGGTCTTGCCATCTGGCGAGATGAAAGGCTGACCGACCCGGCGCGACACCTCAGATTTGTGCCACCCGTTATTTTCATTTTTAAGAACAACGAATGTCTGTTTTTCGTATTTTCCGCCAGCAGCAATAAAATAGAACTCCTTCATGTCGGGTGTGAAGGTGCCGCCGTATTCATAATGCTCGGTTGATACAATGCCAGGCGCAAAAGGCTGAGGGGTTAAACCGGGAAGCTCCTGCCCGAGATAAGGCCCTTCGAGGGCAGGAGCCTCACCTTGAGCATGGCTACTGTTACTCATAACGAGAGCAGAGAGCAATAGAGCAATAGGCGCTGAAAAACGCTTCATTATAGTACCTTTCTGTATGTAATATTATTTTCCGCTTTTTGCTGTGATAACCATTTACGGCGCGTATGCCGTCAAAAGGAAATGCTAGGGTTATGGCTTGGGCCTGAGTGTCTCAATAACCTGAGCATCCACCCAAAATATATCTCCATTACCTGGGCTTACCGTTCTATTAAAGAAAAGGTGTTTTCCGTCTGGCGTTACGTATGCTGAACCTTCCCCCGCGCTTGTGTTTATCTTATCCCCCAAGTTAATGGCGGCACCCCATGCGCCATCTTGCTGTTGAAAACTGATATAGAGGTCAATATCACCATATCCATCTTCTCTTTCACCATCCCACATAATGTAGGACTCGTCTGGCGCAATGAAGGGATGGGCATTCCATTTTCCGGTGTTAATCTCTTTGCCGAGCAGTCTTGGTTCTTCGCGTTTGCCGTCTTTGAGCGTTGATATGCGGATTACATCGTTGCTTTTATAATCGTCAAAAACATAGGTGCCCTTGGCGGATGCCGACAGGCGCATAATACCCCAGTCTTCCCGGTCAAACATGGGCCCAAGGCTTTTTACTTCTGACCATCCAGTCTCGGTGCGCTCCATATATTTATTGCCCAAATGCATGGTCTTACCATCAGGAGCTAAGAGGGGGCGGCCCACCCTGGATCCCACCACAGATTTGCGCCATCGGTTATTCTCGGATTTAAAAACAACTAACGACCATTTTCCACTTTTGACGTCTTTCCTAGTAAAATAAAACTCTTTCATGTCGGGTGTGAAGAAAGGGGCATGATCACGATGCTCTGTCGAAACAATACCGGGAGCAAAAACTTCAGGGATTAAACCCGGTGGCTTTTGCCCAAGGTAGGGGCCTTCGAGCACTGGAAGTTCATCTTGGGCATGACTTCCACCACTTACCGCCATTGTAGACAGCAGCAAAAGCATTACAGGGTAAATAGACGGCATAGTTTTTCCTTATTTGGGGTTAACAAGAGGCTACCGTAGGCTTATGGCTTGGGCCTGAGGTTCTCGATAATCTGCGCATCGACCCAGTACAGGTCTGATTGAGGACCCGTATCGCGGATTGCTGACGTGACCGCTCTATTAAAGAAGAGATATTTTCCGTCAGGTGTGACCTGCGGCCCGCCTTCTTCAGCTTCTGTGTTTACCTTGTCGCCCATATTTATCGCTTCACCCCACGAACCATCTTTCTGTCGAAAACTGATATGGAGGTCAGAACTGCCATATCCGCTTTCTCTTACGCCGTCCCACATAATATAGGATTCGTCTGGTGCAATGAACGGATGGGCATTCCATTTTCCTGTGTTAATCACTTTATCAAGTGACTTAGGGGCTTCACGTTCGCCGTCTACCAGCCGTGAATACCGAAGAACACCATTGCCATCTCTAGTGGATTCGTCAAAAACTAAAGTGCCTTTTGCTGAAGATGTAAGGACCATAATAGGTATTTCTTCAAACGAGGAACCAAGGCTTTTCATATCTGACCAGCCGTCAGCCGTGCGCTCCTTATATTGCTTGCCATAATGCAAGGTCTTGCCGTCTGGCGAGTGGAAAGGTATGCGAGCTCCATCCGGAACAGCTATCTCATGCCATCTATTATCCACTTTTTTAAAAGTGACAGATTCTGTTTCTCTCTCATTGTTATTCCGACGCCATCTGTTGACATAAAATTCATTCATATCTGGGGAAAAACGACCACCATCCCCCCATTCTTCTGTATTAACAATGCCGGGCGCAAAGGGTTCAGCGGTTGAGCCCGGTGGTTTTTGCCCCAAATAGGGGCCTTCCAGAACTGGAAATTCATCTTGGGCATGACTTCCGCTACTCACAGCGAAAGAAGTAAGCAACAGAGCAATAGACGTAGAAAAACGGTTCATTATATTTCCCCTTAATTTTGGCAAGCATGTCTGCATCCATATCCAAATCCCGGCGCATTAAGTCATATAACGGAAGATATACAATGGACCTGCGGTGAGCTGTTCCGTCCATAGGATGAAATGTGAAGTTATAACAGTTCTTATCAGTGAATGGATTTTGGGTTTTGCCTACGTCCTGTTTTAAGTTTTTGTGATGGCCTTGATGGAATCCTAGAATTTTTATCCACTGCTTATGTGCTGCAAAAACTGCTATTCTCTTACTCAATGTTACTGAGATTTGATAAATGCCGTCACAGGGCGCTTTGGGTCAATTCCGGCCATTTCGGGGCATGATACCGCTGTCCGCTTTCCTAAGAGAAAGCCACCGACTGCTTCACGTAGATTCTAAAGAAATATTGAAACAGCAGTTTGTTGGGTGCGTTTCCGTCACCATATCGTGAATTTCTCACTAACTTTGGAATTTGGCAATTTTGAATCACTAATTGCGAAAATCCACACAACTGCAGCCATTGTCCGGCTGGGTTTGCATTCGGTAACAGCAAGCGGTAGCAAGGGCGTAGGCCTTGAAATGTATTCCATAACGTCTGTGGGCGCGCGTCATGGATTTTTATTTGATACTATTACCTTGTGTGGTTTTTAACTTTGGTAATAACGATATCCAGGCTGCTATCTTCTCTCGAAATATTTCATATGGCTTTGGCCTTACCAAGGTTGAACGAGGCTGGGCCAAGCCTGAATGAGGCTGGGAGATTTGAAGTTTATTTGGTTTTGGTATCATCTTTCAAAGAGTTGCAGGTTGATAATCGAGGCGTAGCCAACCATTCTCTACCTTTTAACATGGCACCCCAATAGACACTGGGAAGCACATTCTTTTTAAGAAACCATGCAATTCGGCTGGGTGTTGTACCTTTAACTAACCAGCGAGGAAGACTTGGCAACAGTTTACCGCCATATCCAAATTCAGCAAAAACAACCTTACCCCGTTCGACAGTTAGGGGACATGCACCATACCCGTCATAAATGGCCGTCACAGGTTGTCCGTCCAGTGCAAGGAGTGTATTTACTGCTACGATGGGTGCTTGCTTGCGCGCTGCAGCGGCGGTCTTTGCATTAGGGGTAGAGCATGCATCCCCCAACCCAAAAATATTCTTAAAACGGACATGCTGAAGTGTGTCGTGTTTGACTTCTATCCATCCTGCGGGGTCAGCCAGGGGGCTTTTGCTGATGAAGGTTGGCGCAGATTGAGGCGGGCAAACATGAAGCATGTCGAAACTTGTTTTGGTACGTGTTGCTTCACCGTGTTCTGTTATGCTCTCAAACCAGGCTGTTTTTGATGGACCGTCAACAGCCACCAGGTTTTGGCCGAAGTTCAGTTTGGCATTATATGTATTCATGTATTTTGTGAGTGCAGGAACATATTCCTTAACACCAAATAACACGGCACCTGCATTCCAAAACTCGATATTGATATCTTTAAGCGTTTCATTTTCTTGCCAATGATGCGCAGACAGGTACAAGGCCTTTTGTGGGGCGCCGGCACATTTTATTGGCATAGGCGGCTGTGTAAACAGGGCGCGCCCTTTTTTGAGCGACTTGACCAGCTCCCATGTGTAAGGCGCTAAGTCAAAACGGTAATTAGAGGTGACACCATTTTTACCTAACGACTCTTGCAAGCCTTCAATACGGTCCCAATTTAACTGGATTCCTGGTGCGGCGACTAAAACACGATAGTGCAGACGGTTACCATTTTCCAAAATGACGTGGTTCTGTTCTGGTTTGAAACCTGAAATTGATGCCTGTACCCATGTGACGCCAGCTGGCATCACGGATTGCATTGTGTGTTCAGTATCTGAGCTATTAAAAACACCGCCACCCACCAGAGTCCACCCTGGTTGGTAATAATGTTTATCGCGTGGCTCCACGATAGCGATGTTAATGCCGGGTCGGCGTTTTAATAAACTTGCGGCACAGGCAAGTCCGGCTGCGCCGCCCCCAATTATAATAATTTCGTAATTGATCATAAGGATAGCCCATCTGTCTTTGGTGAATGGAAATGCGGTTATTTATAAAAAACGAGCTTGCTCGATAGCAGCGCGGATCTACTCAAGGTACTGTCTTCGAAAACAAGGCAATGGCTCTCCGAATAGTACGGCAACATTTTCCAGGTGAAATATTTTGTATACCGTATGCAATAATATTGTTTTGTCAAATTTTATAAAACTCAAGAGAATATACCTCTCAGCTGAATTCTTCAGAGGGAAGGGAGGTTAATTAAATTTATGTTTAATTATAGGGAGTTAATTTTTCGCTGGGCAATCTGTTTTGGGATGTTCAGTTTGCGAAATATGTTGTGCTTAAAGGAAAGAGAATTTTAGAATACAGTATACTAAATTAGTTGTGGAAAAAGAAAGGTTCAATGTACCCTTTGTCTGAATTGTACATCGTCTGGGGGTATTGCCTGGGGGTCTGACCCTAGGAGTAAAGCCTCCGTTTTCAGGTGGTTCTGATTTAGTGAGAGTGTTACACAGTGCAGGCTTCTTATGAGACGGCGTGCCATTTTGACCGAGATTCGCTAGGAAAGACCGCAGAATTCTGCGTTTGCTTATCCGGCTATTTGGGAACTCTGCATAAGATATTGAATTTATTTAATTTTCGTGGCTTTTTGTCTACTCTTCAGAGGGAGTAAGTAACGCCTTGGCCCCTTTTAAGGTAAGCTTAACATAATCACAGCAAGGTGCATCGATGAAATTGTCTGGTTCGGGAATGAAAGAAAGCACACAGGATAAACTGGCCGAACGGCTTGTTATGCGCCAGCCGGATGACTGGCATGTGCATTTGCGGGATGGGACCATGCTGGAAGCTGTTGTTGACTATACGGCCCGCCAGTTTGCACGCGCCATCGTTATGCCCAATCTGGCTTCTCCTATAACAACAGTGGCGGACGGCGAAGCCTACAGGGCTCGCATACGCCGTGCCGTAGCCAAGGAGCTGAATTTTACCCCCTTGATGACCTGCTATCTCACGGACACCATAGAGGCGAAGGAAGTCGAACGCGGCTTCACGTCTGGCGTTTTTACCGCCTGCAAACTTTATCCGGCGAATGCGACAACAAATTCAAGCCACGGCGTCACCGATATTAGGCACATCTATCCGGTTTTAGAGAGCATGCAGCGGATCGGCATGCCCTTGCTTGTGCACGGTGAAGTTACCGACGCCAACATTGATATCTTTGACCGTGAAGCCGTCTTTATCGAACGAATTCTGACAAAAGTGATCGCTGATTTTCCTGAATTAAAAGTTGTATTTGAACATATCACAACGGCCGATGCTGTTGCTTTTGTTCAGGAAAACGGCCCGAATATCGCGGCTACCATCACCCCGCATCATCTAGAGTTTAATCGCAGTGCCATGTTCGAGGACGGCATTCGCCCCCATCTTTATTGTCTGCCTGTTGCCAAACGGGAGCAGCATAGGCTGGCCTTGCGCAGGGCGGCAACCTCCGGGTCCCCCAAGTTCTTTTTGGGAACAGATTCCGCGCCACATACCACAGAGAAAAAGGAACAGGCCTGCGGGTGTGCAGGCATATTCAATGCGCCGTTCGCCCTTGAAAGTTATGCAAAGACGTTTGAGGAAGAAGCGGCACTTGATAAGCTCGAACCCTTTGCATCCGAATATGGCCCACGTTTTTATGGGCTTCCGCTTAATGAGCGCCGGGTTGTTCTTGAACGAAAGAAAACAACCGTCACAGCCTCTCTTGAAGCCAAGGATATATGCATTGTCCCGTTTCATGCGGGGGAAACGCTCTCTTGGCAATTTTCCGGCCTTCAAACAGGATAAGCCCTTAATTTTGGTGTCACAGTGCTGTGGGTAACCTCCCTGTTTTGTATATCAGGGAATGGACATATAGCTGCGGCTCGCTTGGTTTTATGGCGCAGATAAAAGTAAATACAATTAGAAGAAATATTTAGATTAACTGTTTGTAAGAGTCTTGAGGGTACTGTGGATGAAGGGGTCGCAACGTGCTTGTCGGAGTTACATAAATGCTCAACATACCTCTCAAGAACTTATTTTCTGCAATCAAAACCGATGAAAAGGGCGCCATACTGGAGGCCATCAGCCGCTCCCAGGCGATGATCCAGTTTGATACCAGCGGCAGAATCATCACTGCCAATGAAAACTTTCTGAAAACACTTGGTTATAGCCTGGAAGAGGTTATCAACAAGCATCACAGCATGTTCGTTGACCCAAAAGAAGCAAATTCGCAAGCCTACCGGGATTTTTGGGATGCATTAAAACGCGGTGAATATCAAGCCAGACAATTTATGCGCATTGACAAGAGCGGAAATGAAATCTGGATAGAGGCATCCTATAACCCCATTTTTGATTCCGACGGCAAGGCTTTCAAAGTTGTCAAACTTGCAACAGATATCACCGAACAAAAAATTCAAAATGCAGACTTCAGAGGGCAAATTGAAGCGCTTGGTAAATCGTCGGCAACGATCCAGTTTTCGCTCGACGGGACGATTTTAACGGCCAATGATAATTTCCTGCAGACACTGGGCTATGACTTGTCGGAAGTTCAAGGCAAACACCACAGCATGTTTGTTGAGCCATCTGAGCGTAACAAGCCAGAATATAAGGCTTTCTGGGAGGAGTTAAGAGCTGGCAAGTACCGTGCGAATGAATTCAAACGTATTACCAAAGACGGAAGTGAAATCTGGATACAGGCTTCCTATAACCCTATCATGGGCCCCAATGGTGAACTGCTCAAAGTTGTGAAATTTGCCACAGATATTACGGAACAAAAAAACCGCAATGCTGACCTTGAGGGCCAAATAGAAGCTATTAATTTGTCTCAGGCTGTTATTCATTTTGAATTGGACGGCACCATTACAGATGCCAACCAAAATTTCCTCGACACACTTGGGTATGGGCTTTCAGAAGTGAAAGGCAAGCATCACCGGGTCTTTGTTGAAGCGGATTACGGAAAAAGCAGGGAATACGCAAAATTCTGGGAAGACCTTAGAAAAGGGAAATTCCAAAGTGGTGAATTCAAGCGTATTGGGAAGGGGGGCAACGAAGTATGGATACAGGCTACCTACACGCCCATCCTTGATCCAAACGGAAAACCTTTCAAGGTTGTGAAATTTGCAACAGACCGGACCAAGCAGGTTGAGCGGCGCATTGAAATAGATGAGATCGCGGCTAGCGTGGATCAAAGCCTTGGGCAGATTGTTGGCTCGGTTGGGGGGGTGCAACAACAAGCAAATTCTGCGGCTACAGCCTCTGAACAAACAGCAAACACGGTGCAAACAGTTGCTGCGGCGACCGAGGAATTTACGGCCTCTGTCGCGGAAGTGGCGCAAAGCATGGCGTCCTCAAAAGATGCCGTCGTGGAAGCTGTAAGAGAACTGGAGACAGCCAATGCGGAAACCGCAACCCTGAGTGAAGCGGCAACATCAATGAATGATATTGTTGAAATCATTGATCAGATCGCCAACCAGATCAATCTGCTTTCGCTGAATGCTACTATCGAGTCGGCGCGTGCCGGGGACGCAGGTAAAGGCTTTGCTGTCGTTGCCAGTGAAGTGAAAAGCCTGGCGGGACAAGTTGGGTCAGCCACCGAAACCATTGCGGGCCAGATATCCAACATTCAGGGTGTTGCTGACGGCATGGTTGTGCGCTTGCAGACCATAAACAAAATGTTTGATGAAGTTCACGGTGCAATTGCCAATATAGCAAGCGCGGTTGAAGAACAAAGCGCCACAACAAATGAAATTTCTTCCAGTATTCAGTCCGCTTCAGCGGCAGTGTCTGAGATTGATAATAGTCTGAAGGAAATTGTCGATTCGGCGCAGTCATCTACGGCTTTGGCAAGTGACGGCATGGATCTCTGCAAACGTCTCAGGAGCGACTGAACATAGGGGCCTCCAAATACCGACATAACCGCTGTCGAACGGATTTATAAAACAGTGCGGTTGTGGCGGGTGGTTTTGGAGGCCAGGCTGAAGCGCTCTATCATGGCCGAGCTATCACCAAGCGCAAGGGCTGCGGCCAGACGGCCCACTTCAGGGCCATGTTTGAAACCGTGGCCTGAGCCAGCACCAACAAGCACTATATTTTTATAGGCGGGGTGATGGTCGATCAGAAAATCCCCGTTGGAACTGTTGGTATATTGGCAAACCTTACTGCCAACAAAAGGCGCATCTGCAAGTGCGGGGAAACGCCGGGCAATATACGTGCGTAGTGTCTTCAGGCCTTCTGGTGTTATATGGCGGTTGCCAACCTCAGCATCAAAAACAGGTCCGTGAGCATCATGGGCAATTTTGAAACCCCGGCCTTCGATGTCAGGGAACCCGTAAAACACGCTACCATCGTTATAATCGGCCCAGCCGGGCATGTTGGCAGCCAGAAACCCATTGTTCCCTGCTGGTGGTGCCACAAAAGCAAGTTCTTGCCGCGTAACAAACAGTCGCTCGCCAAGCAGGTCAGGAAAAATCTTCGCCATCCAGGGGCCACAGGCATAAACAAGCCTGTCAGCATGTAACGTTTTGCCGCCTACATTGAGGCTATGGCCGTCTTTATGAGGCGTACCCGCACTGGCCTGCCTATAGCTGCCGCCAGCTTTGACAAACGCATCCACTAGATAAAGTATAGCGCGTCGTGCCATCAAGGCCCCAAAATCGGGTTCATAGAGGCCAAATTCAACACCTGAGAAGTCAATCTGTGGGAACTTTTTCCTTAGGGCAGGGGCATCCAAAACAGATAAAGGCAAGCCGAGTTTGTTATGAGTTTCAATGGACTGGCGCGCATAGTCGACCATTTTCTGGAAGAAAAACAAAACACCAGACTGGTGAAACAGTGGTAGCGCAGCCCTATCTGACAGCTGTTTCCATTCCTTGAGCGAAGCCGTGGACATCTGCGTATAAATAGCGTCAGCGCCGTAATCTGAGCGGATCATCCGAGTTTCACCGCCTGAGGAAGACCGCACGTTCGCCGGGCCGTTGGCGTCAACCAGCAATACCCGTTTGCCTGCGCGCTGCAATTGCACAGCTGCCCACACCCCAAACACGCCCGCGCCCACAACAATGGCATCCCAGGATTTGGCAGGCTTGCTGGTGATTGCCGCAGATGTTGTGTTAGTTGCTGCAAGGGTCCCTGCTGCTGCAAGGCCTGTTAAAACCGTGCGCCGTGTTGTGTTGTTTTTTATCATTGTCATCCGCCCCATGATTTTTGAAGTATCTACCGCCCAGTTGTCTGATCCTGACCCCGATGGAGGAGTTTGCCAAATATCGGCTGTTTTGACCAGTCTGCTCTCAGGTCTCGTTATTGAGTTTGCTGCTGTGTAAACTTTCCCTCTGGCAAGGGCGGGCTATATGGATTTATGGGTCGTGCGCAGATGTGCGGACCAAATTAATATTACCAAGGGGAAAACCAAGTGAATGCGACAGTTATAGCATACGGGGGACTGGCGGTGCTGGCAGGTGCGATGATCCCGGTCATGGCGAAAGCAAATGCATCGCTTGCTACAGCTTACGGCAATGTACCGCTTGCGGCTTTTATCCTGTTGTTTGTGGGCATGCTTGCGGCGGGGGTTGTGGTGGTTTTTTCGGGCACTGCGACACAAGCATTATCGCAGCCTGTGCCGTTTCAATATTATCTCGCTGGCTTGGTGGTGACTTTCTATATTCTGTCCGTCACGTTCCTTGTACCCAGATTTGGTATTGGAAACACCATTATCTTCATCGTCGCAGCGCAGGTGTTTTCCGCAGCTTTAATTGATCATTTTGGCTGGTTGCATACACCCATTTCACCGATTACGCTCAAGCGCCTTTTGGGAATTGCTGTGATATGTCTTGGCGTCTACTGGGCAAAAAGTTAGTTTTTTTCTGTCTCAGTTTCCAGTTTATAGGTCACATTGCCGCCAAGCAGTTCCTCCACTGCCTGGGTGCCCATATTGGCTGCCCTGCCATGAGCAATCGCCTCGTTAATGTCCATACCTTCATACTTTGCAAGGTAAGCCGACCACATATGGCTGGCGCGGTAAGCAGAGCCGCAGTGAACCAAAGGTTTGCCTTTTGCCTTTTTAAGGGCTTCAGCGAATGCCGCGACAGCACTGGGCTTGAAGGGATAGTCTTTACCGCCCAGGGGAATTTGGATGTAGGTTATCCCAAGAGATTTGGCGACTTCTGCTTCATCAAACGGCACCCGCTGTCGGTTTGCCATTTCGGCAGGCGTGCGAAAGTTGATGATTGTGCTTACACCTTCTGCGGCCAAGCGCTTTAAAGCGTCCTCACTGGGTTGCCCACCGAGAAAAACCTTGCCCGCATCAGCCAGCACACCAGAGAAGTCTGGGGCATCAAGTTTGACAGGCATTTTCACATCATCAGCGAAGGATGGAGCGCTGACAAATAACAGACATAAAGCAATCACTATTGTTTTCACGGTATTCTCCTGCGGATTGGGATAGTCTCAGTAGGCATATCACAAATTTCAATGACAGCTGATATTATTGCAGGCCAAGCCATTGTTTTTGCCAGGCGGGCAGGGCGAAGGCTGCGCGGTGAATTTCAGGGCTATAGTGACGGCCCTCGTAACCGTGTGTTGGTTCCTTGAGGCTGAAACCATCACGGCTATAGGCGAAAAACCCAAAATCGCCACCGGGGTACAAGGGGATATTGGTGTGGTACATCTCAAAATGTGGCAGCAGTTTTTCACGCAACATCAGGTTTACCAGGTTTTCGCCTTCGCCTGACTGTTCCTGCAGAAAATGCCCGCCTGATTTTGAGAGGAATATACTGTCAGAGTCGATGATAACCCCAGTGGGGGAGACCAGATCAATCAGGTCAACGCAAAAGCTTTTGGTAAACAGGCCAGCAGACGGGCCAACAGGTTCTGTCAGATCAAGCAGGATTACATCGTATGTTTTGCCGTCAAGCCGGTCACGGCGTACCATATCAGCGGCATTTTCAATCACAAGGTTGGCACGCGGGTCACTATAGTCACCATTCACGGCCAGATATTCTGCGGAAAGGTCCACAACACGCTTGTCAATTTCGACCATGGTGACGCTGGTGACAAAGTCATGTTTGAGCGCTTCCCTGAGCGCACCACCATCACCGCCGCCAATGATCAGTACAGATGTATCGTGTCTGGCACGGCCGAGAAGCGGCACATGCATCGCCATCTCATGGTAGATAAATTCATCCGCTTCGCTGGCCTGAATATAGCCGTCCAGCACCAGCACACGCCCAAACGCACTGTGGTCGTAGATTTCAATCAGCTGAAAGGGGCTTTTCTCACGGTGTAGAAGCCGCATATTCAAAGACTGGGCCGACCCCATGCCGTCGTCACGTTCGCGCCACCATTTTGGTGCATTATCAGCGTTGTTGTTTTGCACAGCTAAAGGCCTTTACCGCGTAGTTGTTCAGTGACCTCAATACGCTCTGGCTGGAAAGCGGCCTGCAAAATATCTGCGCAAAGCTCCGGCGCTGTATCGCCGCACATGAACACGTCAAAAGCCGCGAAATCATCATCGGGCCATGTGTGTACGCTAATGTGGCTTTCTGCCAATACAGCAACACCGCTAACGCCGTTCGGTTCAAAGGGGTGTAAATGCATGTTTAAAAGCGTTGCTCGCGCTGCTTTGATACATTTTAGCATGACGGTTTCAATGTAAGGCAGGTCGTCGAGGCGTTTTGCACCGTAGAGGTCTATGATCAGATGTACACCCGCATAGCGAATACCATCACGCACCACGCAGTAATCTTTGCTAGAAATATTGTCTGCTTTTTGTTTGTCAGGACTGTGTTGCATAAGGCCTTCGGGCACGGCTCATCACTCCGGGCTTTGTAATGTTGGTTTGATATTAAAAGCGCCCCGACCTAACAGGCTCAGGTGTCTTATGCAAGCCCTGTGGTCAGGTGTACCCCAGGAGTGCACGCAAGCCGGGCACGGCTATATCTACCAGTTTTTTTTGCATATCGGGCAACTCCGCTGGAATGTCATCTGCGCCGCCATATAGGTTCTCGCGTGCTGTGCCGCTCTGCTCGCGGTCAGCCCCAACGGTCACGCGTTCTTGCCAGTCGTCTGGCATTTGTTCGATACCGCATTTACCCAGAAGTTCAGCAAAAAAATCCTCTGAAGCATCGCTGTCCAGGTCTTTGATAGCCGCAATCAGGTCTTCATAGCGGAACACTTCGGCTTTGGTGCCCAGCCAGCTTAGGCAATTGTGGGTATATATCTCAGCAAGGGTCGGTACTTTTTCATGTATGCCAAAAATCATCATGTTCAGCATTTCTTCTGTGGAAACATTGCCGCCTTTCAAGTGCTCAAGGTTGGCCTCGAAACTGTCGGAAAGGAAAAAGCGGGCCCGCGCCAAAACCCACGTATAAGGGTCGCGGACCAATAATATCTGATTAACCGGCCTGAGGGCAATCGTGGCAACATCTGAATATAGCAAGTGGCCCCAGCTTAGTTTTGGGCTGCTTGTGGCAAAGGCCGCCAGATGCTGCTTGAGGTTGGGATGCTGGATGAAGGTTTCGTGGTATTGCTGTTCGACGGGCACGAACATACGTAGAATATTTCTCAGCAAATGAGTGCCGCTTTTGGGCACGCTATTGAGAAAAAGCGGTTCCTGGAGTGGTGTTTGCGTAAAGTTGCTGTTGAGCGCATCCAGTGTGTCTGATTTTGCCAATACTCTAGGCATACAAATAACTCCCCGATACCGGTAAATGATACTTACAAAGTTCCTTTTCTGGCGGACCATGAACTGGTTTTCTGCCAGGTGCAAACGGTAAGTAGCCTGTTTATTGTTAAAAAAAAGTGCGCCGACCGAAGCCGACGCACTCATGATCCTATATCAAATCGTATTACCGCATATGATTAGAACTGTTTCGAAATATTCATGAAGAAGCGACGACCACGCCAGTCATACTGGGTGTAGAAAGCGCTATCACCAACCGTCCGCTGCCGTGTGGATTGCGGAGTGTTGGTTGTAACACGAGGTGGCTTCTTATCGAACAAGTTCGAGACACCAACCGTGAGTTCCATGTCTTCCATGATATTATATTTCACAGAAGCATTATGATAATGCCAGAATGGGATTTCAAAGACACGGTTGATAGGCGTTCCGAAATACGTACTGGCAATGCCACCTGCTTCGTCAGTATTGTCTGTGGCACCAATGAATGTTGCCCCGTAATGGAAGCCCCATTTATCGCGTTGCAGATTAAGGCTGGCATTACCAACATATTTGGGTTCACCACCTTGACCGAGATAGTCTTCAACAACATCTTCGAAAACTTGCGTTGAGTTTTCAAATGTAAAGGTATGTTGTGTGTTGAATGTCAGCTGACCAAAATCGAAATCACCAGACCAAACCAGACGCACATCAAGGCCACGGGTGTCTTGGGTGGCAATATTCACATAGCTGTCTCGAACCTCGGTGAGTTCATTGATAGCTTGGCCAGGACCGCCGGGAGCCCGGCTGATCAAATCACAGAAAGGCTCATTGGCGAAATTGTCAGAATCATAACATAAATTTAGGATGTTGGCAGCACCGACGGTTCGGATTTCATCACGAACTTGAATGTCAAAATAATCAACAGTCAAGGTCAGGTCGGCCCATTCAGGCGTATAGATTATACCAATATTCTTGGATGTTGATGTTTCAGGCTCAAGAAAGCTTCCTCCGCCGCCCGTTTTAACCGTTGCACTAATGAAACCAATCAGATCATCCGGAATACCTTCAGCGGCACAATTGTTTGCAGTATTTTGGCTGATATTGCCGTTCGTAAGAGCTGTGCCCCAATTAAAGCAAGGATCGTTTGATTGGCGAATAGAGCTTGTTTCGTCGGCAACATATAATTCAAATAGTGCAGGCGAGCGGAAAGAGGTTCCAATTGTCGCACGAAGGCGCAGTTGATCATTAATTTCCCAGGCCAGCCCGATCTTATAGGTTGTGCCATTATAGGCAGGCTTTTCACCTGTGATCAGGTTCGTACCAGATGTGTCCGTATAACGAACAGAGGCATTTAGGTCGAGTGTCTGGATGAAAGGCATGTCTTTGAAAAGCGGAATGTCCACCTCTGCGAAGCCTGCCCAAGTATTCGAATCGCCCCAGGTGACGCCGGCGCTGTCACTAAGCCATGAGTTGTTACCTTCACAAATATTATCTTCAAGGCTGTCACGTACGCATGTCATCAGGCCAGGACGATCTTCGATCTCGTCTTTGCGCCAATGCACACCCGCTGCCATGGCGATTGTTCCGGCTGGAAGCTCAAACAATTCACCAGAGGCTACAGCTTCGAACGACGCCTGAGTGTATTTGGTGTTGCCCGTTTCTTCGCCAAAATAGAAGTCCTTAAAGGCCTGACTAACATTCCCTCGCATAATCTCAGGGTCTGTCCAGTTGAAGTCCTGGCAAGCACCACCCGAAATCGGGGCATTTGTACCGGCACAACTGGATGACCTAAAGTTGGTCATCTGAATGGCGTCATTATTGATTTGGTGATCAAAATAGTCACCATCTGAACGGCTATATTGGTAGGAGGCATCCCAGTTCCAGCCTGGGATCATGTCTCCAAAATCACCGCGAGCACCGCCCACAAAGCGTAAATATTCAACAGTCACAGAAGAATCGTTATGGTTCGACGCGGCTGTTGGGCTGAGCCAGTTGTTGCCACCCCATTCCGGATCAATGAAGGGGTCTACGCCTCCGCCAAAGATAGGGACCTGAGCATTATAAATATACGTCCAGATCTGACGGTAACTATTTTGATAGTTTTCGCGGCGGTTGAACATTGCCTCACCGTATAGTGTGATGCTGTCTGTTACTTCATACTCACCGTCAGCCATCACGGTAAAGCGCTCAATCGAAGGAATGAGGGCCTGTTCGTTCTGGAACGGGTGGTCATAGTCAGCAAAACCAGCAGAAATTGCATCGTAATTCACAGGGAACCAGCCAGCAGGTGTTGTTAAATCACCTGCCGGTAGTGCAGGCAGGCCAAGTGCCGCCAAATCGCCATTGAAATCATACTGAAGCAGGTTTGTTCTGCCACCTGCTGGGAAGTTTGGATCAGCGGCATAGTCATAAAGCCAGATGTGGCCCCACAGAAGATCCTGACAGGCAAAGTCGCCCGTGCGTGGATCGAGAGAGTCTGCGCGTTCGCCAGTGGCGGCGTCAAAGATATAGGCTTCACCACACTGGAAGTAATCACGGTCGCCGCGAGCGAGTTCTTGCTCCTTGTAATAGTCCCCTGTAATGCGGAAATTGCCACGATCAAACGCCATGCCGTAGCTGCCGCTCACTTGGTATATTTCACCACCGCCAACTTCAGGTACGCTTGCAAAGCCATCGATAGAGCCGCCGTCACCTTTCTTGGTGATGATATTTACCACACCGGCAACTGCGTCAGACCCATATATTGAAGACGCACCGTCTTTCAATATATCAACACGGTCTACTGCAGCGAGAGGAATTGTGTTCATATCAAACGAAGATACTGAACCACGAACACCAGCCGGACCAGCGCGACGACCATTTATAAGAACGAGCGTGCGGTTGGCACCCAGACCACGAAGCGACAAGGTTTGTGCACCGATGCCGCCGTTTTGAACAAATTCAGTGCCCGTTGCAGCTGTCACCTGCTGGCTGCCAGCTGCGATGGTCGACCGCTGGAGAAGCGCGCCAATGTCTACAATGCCCTCTAACGATGCTTCCTCTGCGCGGATAACATCTACAGGTGCGCTGTTTGAAATTTTGGTGCGGCGGATACGGGAACCCGTAACAACAACCTCTTCTACTTCTTCATCTGCTTCGGCATCGGCGTCTTGCGCCATAGCCTGCGGAGCGTGGATCACACCCATAGCAAGCATCAAAGATGATGCCGTGCCAAGGCGCAGCAGCTTCTTAAGCTTCTCGCTACTATTCATACTATTCCTCCCAAGGAACTGCCGCTAGTTATTGGCCGCGGCAATTAAGCCAAGCTTCACTTATTAACAATTGCCCTTGTTACGCCAGATTTAGTCTCTGCCAGCTCACGCGGACATCACAACATTTTTATGGATAGTGACTAAACGGTAACAGTAAGGGAGAAGTTTATGCGTATTTTGCATTGAATTATGAGTTTATTCATGAATAAATCCGGATAGTTTATTCTAAAAAGGAATAAACTATCCTCAGTCATTAAATTTACAAAAACATACACTATATCTTTAAGTGTTTGTTTAAAAACAGGAATTTTTGGAAATCCTCTCGTATTTGATGTTTTTAGTTATAAACTTAATGGTTAACTAGGGTAGGTAAGCTATTGGTTTGCCAGTTTTTGTAGGCTGAAAACAGCAGATAAGTGTGCGAAATTGGTAGTTGTTGCAGCTTATTCACCTTTTTGATCAACATTGAATAGAATCTCCTGGTCGCACAGCCCGACTCGGCGGCGGGTCTGCAGTCAACCTGATCAACATGCAGCATCAAGCAAAATCACATGCCGGAATTGACTAGACCCCATGCCCGCTAATCACTAAAACTGACGGTAAGGTTCGTTTCAGGTCGTGCTAGGGTTTGCTGTTGCCGGTTACAGGTTTACAGGTGAGTTTTTGCGGAAGGGTGGTTGGTGAATAAACAAGAAACTTACAAAGAAGTGCATGCTCAGATATTGGCTGTTTTGGACGGTGAAACTGATATTACGGCGCGTATGGCAACGGTGTGCTGTTTGTTGTCAGAGGCTTTTTCCGAGACCTATTTCTGGACAGGATTTTATAGTATTGACCCGAAAAAAACAGATGAATTAGTCGTTGGGCCCTATCAAGGTTCGCTCGGGTGTCTGCGTATCGCATTTGGACGTGGCGTGTGCGGAACAGCGGCCATTACACGCGAGACGCAAATCGTTGCGGACGTGCATGCACTGTCAAATCATATTGCCTGTGACAGCCGCAGCAACAGTGAGGTTGTTGTGCCCGTTTTCGACAAGATGGGTGCCTTAATTGCTGTATTTGATGTTGATTCAACCAGTTTTTCTGCTTTTGATGAAGTCGACCAAGCTTGCCTTGAGGCGTTGATGAAAAGTGTTTTCGGATGAGGGGCTTATGAAGTATTTGCATACTATGGTTCGGGTAACAGACCTTGAAGCTTCGCTGGATTTTTACTGCGAAAAACTGGGGCTGGTGGAAATGAACCGAAAGGAAATTCCGGAAGGGCGCTTTACACTCATATTTTTAGCAGCACCCGGCGACGAGAGCGCCCAGTTAGAACTCACATACAATTGGGACCCGGAAGATTATCCGGCCGGGCGTAATTTTGGTCATCTTGCTTATGCGGTTGAGGATATCTATGGTATTTGCAAGCGGTTGATGGAGGCTGGTGTTGTGATTAACCGCCCGCCCCGTGACGGGAGAATGGCGTTTATTCGTAGCCCTGATAATATATCCATTGAGCTTTTGCAGCATGGCAGTGCCTTACCAGCGAAAGAGCCCTGGGCATCAATGGCCAATAGCGGCGAATGGTAATCTATTTTTTGTTTGATACGGGTTGCAAAGGGGGCGATTTTTATTTTTTTAGCGCCGTTGGTGGGTTCATTTGAAAAAATATATGTAAGTCGCGACTATAAAATGACAAACTCAAAAAGAATTAACGTAGTTTTTAGGGTTAATGCGTTCAATAGAATGAGATTAGGGGAAGTGCGGGAATGTTTCTTTGAAACTGCATTGGTCTGACAGAATATCGTTTAAGCTTGCGCGTACCGCTGTAATCATTGCGTTTTCGGTGGGCTTGGTGCTGTCTGCGGGGCAGGTATATCTTGACTATCTGGAAGAGGGCGGACTGCTTGATCAAAAGGTTGAAGAAAGCCTTGCTGTATCGCAAAAAGCCGCCACGCGCGCTGTATTGATCCTTGATAATGACCTTGCAACGGAAGTCGTTTCCGGCTTGATGGAATATGACTATATTGCCGAAGCTGTGATCCTTGATGATCACGGTTCTGAGCTGGCCGCCCGGCGGCGCGATACTCGTGGAGCCGGCAAAAGCAGTATCGAGTTATCGCGTTATCTGATTGAAGACCGGTCGGTTCATAATTGGGAACTGGAATTGCCTGAAACCATGGCTGAACGCCCTGGCAACTTACGAGTTGTGGTTGATCGGGCGATTGCGCTTCAGCCGTTTTTTTCCCGTGCCGCAACAACTTTCGTATCCGGGCTTGTGCGCGCCCTTTTGCTTGTCTTGTTGCTCTATTTTGCTTTCCACCAGGGCCTGACAAAGCCGCTGGGGCAAATTGTTGACAAGATTTCCAGCATTAACCCAGAGCATCCGCGAGAGCAGCGTATCAGCGTCCATAAAAGCCATAAGGGCGACGAACTGGGACTGCTGGTTGGTCAGATGAACCTGTCATTTGATGCTGTCCAGGTGCTTTTGGACAATCTCAGGTCAACCAATAAGGCTTTGTCTTCATCTGAAGAATCGTTGCGCAAGCGGTCCTGGGAACTGGAGCAAGAAGTTGAGCGTACGAAGAAAACTTCGGTGGAGCTTATTATCACCAAAGAACAAGCCGAAGCCGCCAACCGGGCAAAAAGCGTTTTCCTTGCCAATGTTAGCCATGAGCTCAGAACACCGCTAAACGCGATTATCGGGTTTTCCAGCATTATGGCAGATCAGCTTTTTGGGCCGATTGGTCACGCTAAATACCGCGAATATTTGCGGGACATCAGGTCTTCCAGCGAGCATCTTTCTGATGTGCTTGGCGAGGTATTGGATCTGGCTAAAATTGAAGCCGGGCAATTCAAGATGGAAGACGAAAATGTAAATATGGTTGATCTGTTCGGGGAAAGTCAGGCGCTTATCAATGGCCAGGCGATGCTGAAAGGCTTCCATATTGATCTTGATGTGCCAGAAGACCTACCGCAAATTTCCGGGGACCGACTGCGGGTAAAACAATCGGTTTTAAATCTGCTTTCAAATGCTGTGAAATTCACGCCCTCGGGACAGGGTAATGTAACCTTGAAATCATGGGTTACGGAAGAAGGTGAACTTGCCGTCAGTGTTTCGGATAATGGTATTGGCATACCAAAAGAAGAACAGGCGCTGGTATTTTCGCCGTTTATGCGGGCCGCATCGGCGCTTAGTCGAAGCCATGAAGGCACCGGCCTTGGGTTGTCTCTTGTGAAGGTGTTTGTTGATATGCACGGAGGCCGTATCGGGCTTGAGAGTGAAGTGGATATAGGCACAACATTCACCATATATTTCCCGAGCGAACGTGTTCTTGGCACCAGTTGAAGCTTCGCCGTAGAGTAAGGAAATTGCTAGGAGGTAGCGGTTTTCAACCCGCTGTACCTGCTGGCAAGCTCCGGTTTATTGAGTATTTTAATACTTCAGCAATATGATTTTAAATGGCATCCAGCGCTTGCGCCAGGTCGGCGATCAGGTCGTCCTGATTTTCAATGCCAACAGAGATGCGTAACATCGATTCCGTGATGCCCAACCTGATTTTCACATCGTCAGGCACGTCGGCGTGTGTCATGGCAAAGGGGTGTTGCATCAAACTTTCGGTGCCACCTAGGCTGACAGCAAGTTTGATGATCTGCAGGGCATCCAGAACCCGGAAAGCTGCGGCTTCGTCGCCTACCACGTCAAAGGCAAAAGTTGACCCTGCCGCCCCGCCGCATTGCTCACGGAAAATCTCATAACAGGGATCATTTTCTGTCAGGAAACCAAGATAATGAACTTTGGCAACTTTGGGGTGTTCTTCCAGATACTGCGCTATTTGTTTTGCATTCTCGGACGCGGCGGTCATGCGGAGCTTCAGAGTCTCAAGCGAGCGCATGATAAGCCAGCCGCTGTGGGGGTCGCACATGGTGCCCAAAATTGTGCGAAACCCGGCAACAGGCCCCATAACATCTGCACCGCCAACGGCTGCGCCAGCGACAATGTCAGAGTGACCGGCTACATATTTTGTCAGGGAATAAATAACAATATCGGCACCGTGCTGCATGGGCTTCTGCCAGACGGGTCCAAGGAAAGTATTGTCGGTCATGATCACGGGACGGTGTCCGGCCTCGCGGCCGAGTTCATCGGCTAAATCACGACAAGCATGCAAATCAACTAGCCCGTTGGTGGGGTTGGCAGGAGTTTCGGTATAAATAACAGCAACACGGCCTAGTTTTTTGGCTTTTTCAATGGCTGGCGCAAGGGTAGCCTGATCCCCGCCTGCCTCAAATTCAACTGATTTGACGCCAAATTCAGGTAGAATGTTGCGAATTAGAAACTCAGTGCCGCCGTAAATCGGCGCGGAATATACAATAACATCGCCTGGTCGCAGGTACGCCCACAGGCATGTGGATATGGCAGCCATGCCGCTTGAAAAGGTTAGCCCCTTGTCGGCATCTTCCCAAAGAGCGAGCCTGTCTTCAAGCATCTCAAGGTCGGGGTTGTTGATGCGTGAGTATATCAAACCCGGTTTTTCGCCTTTTTGGGCTTCCCGTTTCCCGTAGGCCAGTTCAAAAAATTCCTTCCCGTCCTGCGCACGTTCGAAAACGAAGGTCGATGTCATAAAAACAGGCGGCTTGAGCGATCCCTCAGACAACCGGGGATCATAACCATACCCCATCATTTGGGTCTCAGGGCTCAGGCGGTGGTTCCCAATGGTTTTTTTACGGTAATCTTTGGGGCTGTTTGTCATTACAGGCATCCTTTAGTGAACGGGTACAGATATAGGGGCTAATACGGGTGCGAACAGATTTTGGCAGAGGTATTCATATTGTCTGTTAGTGCCGCGATTTATTTTTCTGGCGCCCTTTCTGGTGTAATTTAGTTTCCGAAGCAACCAAAATCTGACTTCGCTACTTTTAATGGAACGCCTTAATTTTCAGGGCCTTGAGGGAATGCAGGGGCTGGGTGGGCGGAGGAACGCCGAGATGAATTGGGTTGAATTTTTGTCGTCAGTGAAATAGGCCCATAGGCATGTTGAATTATGGCCAGACAGGCCATCAGCCGGGAAACATCATATATGCCTTCGCGTGTAGTCGGTTTTATAAAAAGTTTTTTCTCTACAGAGACCGACGTTATTGAGGCGAACAAGGCTTATCAGTTGCAGTATTGCCTCTCCGCAGATGATGTGTCTCAGCGTGTCGCGGAGGCTGAAATTGCCGGTGATGCGGCCACAATGCTTGAAACCCTGCAAACGCTTGAGGTCGAGATTTCAGATGATTATCGGTGGCCGTGGCTATGCTGGCCTGCACTGGGCAACCATGCCCCTGAATATGCCGATATTTTCCTTGCTCTGGAACCAACAGCGGATGGCTTTGAAATGGGCAGTTTTGTTTCGGGCGACTTGTCTCAGGAAATTTACCAAGAGTCTTTTCAGGTACGGCGTGGAAAGTTGGATACGTTGGCCCGGTTTTTTGAAAACCCGAAACAGACGATAGAGGCAGCTAAAACCTTACCGCTTGCCATGCAGGTTGAGCTGGTTTTTTATGCCATGTCGGAAAAATGCTGGCAGGTTATTGAAGCGGTCGCAAAGCGGTTGCTGGATGGCTGGCAAAAAGAAAATATCCAGCTTCATAGCCGGATAGCAGCGCTGTTGTTTGACCTGTATTTACGCGCCATGTTCCGGCAGGCCATGCCGAGCTTTGTTAATCGCCCAACGGACCTGACGAACAGGCTGGGTGCCATTGCTGCAAGCGGCGATCTCCTCGATAAGTTGGGGCGTTCATCCAGTGTGGTCCGCTGTTTTGAGGCTGCACGAAAATCACTTGATGGTGATATCGAAGGGGCTGTGGCCCTTTATGACTTGGTAAACCAAACGGCAGGGTTCAGGACGCCGGTTTTTAATCCTTCACAAACATTATTGCCCCTTTCGGTGGCAGATGATGCAAAAGATGCGGCACTGTCGCGCTGGTTCGGTCGATATTCGAGCATCGATCATCATTTCCGCCATAAAAGTGATGACGAACACGTTGTTCTGGTTGCTAGCGAGCAGCATTATCTTGACCGGTACGGTGAGTTGTATGTGGAAACGCTGGGCATGACCAACCCGGGCGCGCTGGTGCATTTCCATTTTATCAGCTTGAGCACAGCGAAAGCCGATATATTGGCGATGCTTGATGGATGGGAAGCCACTTATGGGCTGCGCATTAACTGCTCGTTCGAAGAAAACCGTATCATGCGAGAGCTTACGCCTTATACCAGCGGCATAAGTGTGACGACCCGCTATATTTACATGCCTGATTATATGGATGCGTATGCCAGCATGACGCTTACGGATATTGATGGTTGGTTAACCGCACCGATCGAGAAGCTTTCAGCCTTCGAGGGCAACGATGCGCTTATCAGCAGCTGGATATGGCGCAAGAACACTGGTCGCTGGCGCTTGCCGTGGGCTAATTTGGCGGGCGGATATATCTCGTTCAACTCTACACCGGGCAGCCGAAAATTTGTTAAACTGCTGCGTAAATATCTCATTATTGTGATGCGAAACAACGTGGCAAAGGGACGCCAACTTGTCTATTCAGATCAAGCGGGTGTCTTTCTGAGCCTGCAACACGGTAGCAAAACCTGGGACCATAAAGTCGGCTTTTTGCCTCCTGCGGGTTTTAAACAAAGCTTTGAACAGCGCGAGGAATTTCGCTCGGAAGGCAAGCAGCGTGCAATGAAAGAAAAGCTGGCAGAATTGAAAGCCGCCCAAACCGAGATGCCCCGTACCGGGGCTTAAGTTCTTGGGTGAAAATATTGCCACATCAAAAGGCCAGCCATGAGCACCGTACCCACAGGCAAACATACTCATAATCTCTATCTTTTGATGGCCTCTCAGGCCTGTTTTTTGGCCACGACAATGACAGTGGTTACATTCTCGGGCCTGGCGGGAAAGCTGCTTTCTAGTGACCCGGCTTATGCGACCCTAGCAACCTCACTTGCGATCCTGTCTACAGCTTTGTTCACTGGGCCAATGTCAATGCTAATGCAGCATACATCCCGGCGTTTTGGTTTCCGTTTTGGCGCAGCGTTTGGCATGGCAGGTGGTTTGCTCGGGGCTTACAGCCTGTATAGCGAAAGCTTTGTATTGTTATGCATTGCAACGCTTTTTCTTGGGCCTTTTCAGGCCAGTGCCCAGTTCTACAGGTTTGCTGCCGCTGAAAGTGTGGCAACCAGTCAGGCACCGCGTGCATTATCAATGGTGTTGCTTGGCGGCTTATTTGCGGCCCTTATTGTGCCTTCCGCGACACGCTGGCTAAATGAAATTTTTGCAGCCCATATGTATATGGGAGCTTTTGTTTTTATTGTCATTGTCACGACGCTTGTTCTGGTGCCGCTCAGTTTTTTGAAGCCGCTTGATAAACCGCTTAAAATTCACCCGGCGGAAATAGAAGGCACAGAACCGACATCAGATATACCCCGGCCATTATTCACAATAATTACCACACCCAAGTTTGTCATTGCCGCGCTGAACGGTGCTCTGGCGTATGCTATGATGAGCTTCGTAATGACCGCAACACCGCTCGCGGTGGAGATTTGCGGGTACAATAGTTTTACAGGTGCCCAAATCATTCAGGGCCATGTGATCGCCATGTTCCTACCCAGCCTGTTCACAGGCTATTTGATCAGCCGGTTCGGGGTGTTGCCTGTTCTGATGGCGGGTCATGGTTTTTTTGCCGTAGCCTTCATTGTTGCACTGTCAGGCATTGCCGTGTGGCAATTTTCAGTATCCCTTATAGCCTTGGGAATAGGCTGGAATTTCTGCTTTGTGGGGGGCAGTAGTCTGCTAACCCAGGTGCATAAGGAAAGTGAGAAAGGCAAAGTTCAGGGCCTGAATGAATTCATTGTTTTTGGTATGGCCGCCACGGCTTCATTTGCAGCAGGTGTGATATTGCAAAAATTTGGCTGGACTATGGTAAATCAAGCTGCTTTTGTGATGTTGTTTGTTGCGGCTGGGGCTACATCTTTTTGGGGAATTTGGGGTATGAGCCGACGCGTAGCAGGGTGACCCATTGATTGCCTTACCTGTTTTGACTGAACCATAGGAGCGTGCGATGCTGATTGTTCTTTCACCAGCAAAAAAACTGGATTTTGAAAGCGAAAACCTACGAGGGGGCAATGATACGCCGCGTTTGCTTAAGGAAACACGCAAAATTGCCAAAATTGCCAAGACCCTAAAAGCCGAAGACCTGAAAGCTATGATGGGCATTTCAGATACACTGGCTGACCTGAACGTCGCGCGGTTTAAAGCTTTTAAAACCCCTTTCACATCAGCGAATGCCCGGCCTGCCATCGATGCTTTTCAGGGCGATGTCTATGTGGGCATGGATGCTGCGAGCCTTGACGATGCTGCGCGTGATTTTGCCAACCAGCATGTGCGCATACTTTCCGGTCTTTATGGTCTGCTGCGCCCGCTTGATCTGATGCAGGCTTACCGGCTGGAAATGGGCGTCAAGTTTGCGAACGAGCGCGGCAGGAACCTTTATACCTTTTGGGGTGATTTAATTAGCAAAGAGCTGAACAAGGACTTTCAGGGTGATGATGACCCGGTATTGATCAATCTGGCATCCGGGGAATATTTTAAAGCCGTACAGCAAAAAGCATTAAAAGCCCGCATCATCACACCCGTTTTTCAGGAAGTGAAAGACGGCAATGCCAAGGTAGTTTCTTTCCTTGCCAAAAAGGCCAGAGGGCTGATGACCCGCTATATCATTGATAACCGCATCACTAACCCAGAAGAATTAAAGAACTTCGGCGTAGCGAATTATGCATTTATGCCCGCGCTTTCAGACACATCAAAGTGGGTATTTCAGCGCCCTCAGCCATAAAATTTGTGGCGTGACTGAATTGGAAACCGTTGTTCAGCATATGCTTGTTTTGCCAAGTTAAACTTTTGTTGTTTCGACAAAAGCGCACGGGCTTGTATAGTGTTTTCTTGAACTTCAAAACACTATAACGGGGGAGTGGGCGCGTGAAATTTAAGGTGAATGGTCAGGCTGTTGAATTTGACGGCGATAGCGAAATGCCGTTGTTGTGGTACTTGCGTGACATTGAAGGTATGACAGGCACCAAATTTGGGTGTGGCGCAGGCCTTTGTGGTGCCTGCACAGTGCACATGGACGGTGTTGCTGTACGTTCCTGCCAAACCTCTGTTGAGGATGCTAACGGCACAGATATTAGAACCATTGAAGGCATGGCAAACGGCGACAAATTGCATGCCCTTCAACAGGCGTGGGCCGATAATAATGTGCCACAGTGCGGCTATTGCCAATCAGGGCAGATCATGCAGGCGGCGTCCCTGCTTGCTGAAAATACCAACCCCAGCGATGCCGAAATCGATGAAGCGATGAACGGTAACATCTGTCGCTGTGGCACATATCAGCGTATTAAAGCGGCCATTCGCCAGGTTGCGGGAGATGCGGCATGAGCATTCAATTGAAAAACATGTCCCGCCGCAGTGTGCTGAAAGGCGCGAGTGCTGCAACAGGCCTGATTTTGGCGGCTCCGATGCTTTCTAATTATGTGGTGGCAGAAGCCATGGGCGAAACGGGTATATCCAATTCGGTTTATCTGTCGATCGACCTGGACGGCACTGCCCATATTTATATCCACCGGGTGGAAATGGGGCAGGGTAGTCGCACTGGTCTGCCGCAGGTCATCGCAGACGAACTTGAGGCTGATTGGGATCGGCTGGTTTTTGAACCCGCCTATGGGGACCGTAAGTTTGGTGATCAAAATACCGACGGGTCTACATCTATTCGCAAGTTTTATGATACTTTCCGTGCGGCTGGTGCTGCGGCGCGCATGATGCTTGAACAAGCGGCTGCCAATGAATGGGGCGTGGCGCTCAGTGACGTTGCAGCAAAAAAACACCGGATCAGCAATAAAGTTACTGGTATATCAGAGGACTATGCGCACTTTGTTGCTGCAGCTGCAAAACTTGAGGCCCCTGCACCGGAAGCGCTAAAGCTGAAAAGCAAAGCGGCCCGCACTTTTATCGGCAAACCCAAGCAAAATATCTATATGAACGATATTATTACCGGCAACAGCCTTTTTGGTCAGGACGTACGGCGGGAAAACATGCTGTTTGCGGTGGCTGCAAGGCCGCCCGTTGTTGGCGGCAAGATAACCGGTTTTGACAAAGCAGCCGCGATGGCCATTGCCGGTGTGGTTGATGTGGTTGAGCTGCCTGCCTTGACTTTACCTGCCGTTTTCAAGCCGCTTGGCGGTGTGGCTGTATTGGCGACCAGTACCTGGGCGGCTTTGAAAGGCCGGGAGGCATTGAATGCCCAGTTTGAAGCCGGACAAAACGGTGATTATGATACCACGGCATTTGAAAAAACACTGTGGCAGGCCATCGACGGGGAAAGTGTAACGCACTTGAAACGCGGTGACTGTGATACCGCCATTGCGGATGCAGACAAAACCTATTTGACAGATTATTTTGTACCACATCAGAACCATGCGCCGATGGAACCACCAGCTGCGACGGCAGAGTGGGACGGCGAGATGCTTAACATGTGGGTTTGTTGCCAAGACCCTCAGGCCGTACAGGGCGCAGTTGCACCCTTTGTCGGCAAAGACCCAAGCAGTGCGTCCGATATGAAGTCCATCCATGTGGAAGCCACTTTGCTGGGCGGCGCATTTGGGCGCAAATCCAAGCCGGATTTTGCTGTGGAAGCTGCGGTGCTTGCCAAACATGCCGGGCGGCCGGTGAAAATGGTATGGACACGTGAAGATGACATGCAGCACGGCTATTATCATACCATCACGGCACAGCGTGTTCAGGCAGTTATAAAAGACGGTCATGTGAATGCATGGAAGCATAAAGCGGCTTACCCTTCCATCGGGGGCACCTTTAATCCTGCAGCAAATGGCCCGGGTTCTTTTGAACTTGGCCTTGGTCTTTTGGATTTGCCGTTTGAATGTGAAAACCTTCAAGTTGACGGCGGCGATGCCAAAGCGCATGTGCGCATTGGCTGGATGCGCTCGGTAGCCAATATCCAGCAGGCTTTTGCCATTGGTTCCTTTGTGGATGAAATCGCCCACGGTGAAGGCAAAAACACTGCTGATATGTGGACGGAGTTAATCGGCAGTGACCGGCAGATTAATCCAACCAGCGAGATGCCCAACTTGAAATCTGAAGGGGCTCCAAGCTCTGCATACGGTAACTACGGCGAACCTTTGGAACGGCACCCGGTTGATACCGCGCGTATCAAAGCTGTGCTGAAAAAAGTGGTTGAAATGTCTGGCTACGGTAAAAAAATGCCAAAGGGCAGCGGTATTGGAATAAGCGTGCACCGCAGTTTTGTTTCCAATGTGGCTTGTGCGGTTGAGGTGGAAGTTAATGATGATGGCGAACTGAAAGTGAAGCACGGCTGGATTGCCATTGACTGCGGGACATACGTCAACCCCGACAGGGTAAAAGCCCAGATGGAAGGTTCGGTGTTGTTCGGCATGTCGATTGCGTTGCACGGTGAGATCACGGCCGAAGGTGGCAGGATAGTGCAGGGTAATTTTGATACTTACCCACTGTGCCGCATGGGCGAATCGCCGGATGTGGATGTGGCTATCATTGAAAATGATGCTGTGCCTGGCGGTGTCGGAGAACCGGGTGTGCCGCCTGTTGCTCCGGCTATCACCAATGCCATATTTGCGGCCACCGGCAAGCGTATTCGCCGTCTGCCTATCGGTGATCAATTAAGCACATAAAGTCGCCTTGCTGTGTTGGATTTAAAAAACGGGGCGTGTTTGCCCCGTTTTACGTATAGTGCCGTCAGCAAATTTTATTGCCTGTTAAGGAAGAAGTTGGCGCTGAAAAGCTGTTTTTTTAACCCTTGTCAGTGATCTGGAAAGTCAATGGAATAACCAGCGACAGGTTTTCCTGTCCGTTTGGCAAGGCCGGGATACCTTTTAGGCGCAGTGCAAGATGCAGAGCATTTCTGCCCAGAAGTTTGTGGGCGGATGTCTCTATGATTTCTACGCCTTCCCCGTCGCCGTCCCCGGCGAATTTCAAGTGAATTTTCACGGTACCTTCCACGCCGTCCCTAAGGGCGGCTGCGGGATAATCGTTTTGTGAAGCAATTTTATGGTGAAGCGTGTCTTCCCATTCCTGCATTGTCCCTGTGGCACCTGCTGTAGTCGCGGTGGCGAGAACCACGAGTGATGATACGAAAGCTTGTCTGTTCAATGATGCGTGCATAGGTAATACCCCCATTATTAGGGGGCTTCAAAAGTAGAACTGTTTTAAGCAGCCATGGGCATGCTCATGGCTAGTTTTTGTTTCGGCGTTATGCCGCCGAGGGCCATATTGGGGCGCTCATTGTTAT
>Ga0316204_10003603_pt1 | contig 30315 bp, 26 predicted proteins | sample 6monrhotite_MG_2_FD_205661 | JGI IMG/M metagenome (GOLD analysis project Ga0316204, IMG submission 205661) | Microbial mat bacterial communities from mineral coupon in-situ incubated in ocean water Damariscotta River, Maine, United States -... | ecosystem: Environmental > Aquatic > Marine >...
GGCTAGCTGAATTTTTCGCAGCGCTAAGGCTTTTACCATTCGCATTATAAGCACTAACTCTATCTTTTGAATCAGGATTTATTGCTAATTTACCAGAAAGTGCATAAATATTTGTTAAATTTTCACCGTTAATATCAACACCGATTACTTTATCAGTATGCATGATCAGGCTGGTACCATAAACATTCAGACCATTTATTGTTTGAGTAAAATGGCTGTGACCCTTGCCTAATTTATCTACCCAATCGCGTTTTACTTTAAAATTTTCATTACCATTTGCTTGATAATTTTCTTGTGCTTTTAATATTTTCTTTAAAGCTGAAATCTGCTGGCCTGGTGCTACATGGCCTAACTTACCTGTTAAAAAATCTGGACGTCCGGTATCCGTTTTATGGTTAATTTTCACATTATTATTCATTGCCATTGTCGACGTTGCTGCCAACGCTAGGGTAATGGCTACTGCCACCGGTTTTAACATTTTCATATATGTTCCTACTATCTATAAATCGTTTATTTTTATTGTAATGATTGGACGTTTAAGTAAAACAAGTGTGATGTTGTCTTTTAAACTTTTAGTTGCTATTTAAAACAGCTACTAAAAAACTATAGGAAGTAGAAATTTAAACTAGTAAAAAAACGACTGTTTTTATTAAAAAACAAACTGCAGTGGTAAAATCAAAGGATGGTTAAAAATATAATTCCAATACAATCAATAACTTTGATTGTATTTGAATGATTTTATGTGTTATAAAAATGTTGCAAAAAAAATTGTGAATTGAATGTTATAACGGTTTTTATACTTTGGGTAAGGTATCAATTGGCCAACGCGGCTTGGCTTTAAACGTTAAATCTTCTTGACCGCCCGCTTTTAATCGTTGTAATCCTGCATAGTTATTTATTCGCAATTACTTCGCCTAAGAAAGACCATCCAATTTAAGGCAAAGATATTATGAATAAACTCCAACCATAGGCTAAATTGCGTCGAATTGAGCACTCCACTAAACTAGGGCTATCGGTAAAGTTGAAGTCGTCTATATTGTGGGGCGTTAAATTTCGTCGGTAATACTTCTTTATTTAGAGAATTTTTTTACATTAGAGATCTCGCTACCTTAACTCAGTTACTACGCCTTAATCTACTTCACAGCAACCGGGTTACATAAAAGGTGTGCTAAAATAACTTCGGATAAATCGCTTAAACCGTCGCCATAAATAGCAATGATCAGTTTCATCACAATAAGATTAGAATGGTAACACCCTAATCTTATTTGCCTTTTTCAATTATAGGAGAGCTATTTCTGCTTCTATTGCTTCTAAATTAACGCTAGGTACTTCACGTTTGGCGATAGATTCTAAAAATGGATATAGCTTAATCAAAGCAGTATATAATTTAGGTTTATATTGCTGTAATCTTTGCAATTGATATGTATGAGAATCTTTAGCTTTAAAATTTGATTTAACTAATAGATCTATAATTTCATGATACCCTTTTAACGATTCGCCAAAATCAATTCCACGCAAAATCCTATCTAATACATCACTACCTTCGCTAACCTCTAATGACAAGCCAAGGTTTAATAAAAAGCTAGTTAATTTTACATCACCAAATTTGGCGGCTAATGTAGCAAGGTTTTCACCATTTTGACGTTGTTTTAGATCAAAATTAATATCTTGCAGTAAATTATAGGTCTTATCTTGGTTCTCAGACAAACTATACATAATTCGATATAAACGAAAAGGGTAGCCTTTTTCCAACATCGATTTTAACATGTCCATATTAACCAATAATGGCTCTCGAAAATGCATAAAAAATAAATACTCAAGTATGGAACTACTTTTTACTTTTAAGTTTAAGGGTAGTGCACCATCGAGTGCTTTTTTTACTAATAATTGTATACTTTCTTTCTTAAATAGATCTCCTTCATATTGTACCCATTCAGTTTGATCTTTTTGTTTCAACAAATAATCTTGATGTAATGGCTCCATTGCCGATAACTTAACAAAAATTTGTTTACCTTGTGGTGTATCTAAGTGCTGAATAAGTTTCATTAACTTATCAAAGTGGATGGTATTAACTACCTGATAATGGTCACTCGCTAAACATACGGATAATGGTTCTAGTTGAAATTGACGATAACGTTGGATTAGTTTTTTACCAATGCTCAGTTCAGATTTATCATTTGGTTGGGTTAATGTAATATCATTAACTATTTCATCATTATCATTTGAGGAAATTACTACTTTGGTTAGCAATGCAGGTTGTTGCTCCAATAAATGAGGGAATTTATTATTAAACAATTTAATTTCGTTAACGCTTAATTCATCAACTTGGGGTAAAATGTTGATCGACGTTAAATATTGAAAACCTAAATTATTTTTTCTTACAATGGCGTAACTTGCCAAGTTAAGTGTTCGGCCTTGATATTCAACGTTATATTCCGACAAACCAAGTGCATGTTCACCTAAGCTCTGAAAAGGGTTTTGTTGCGAATAATTAGTTTCTAGGAGTACTTTATACAAATAACCGGTAGGACTACTCCCTAAATCTAGAGTTGTTTTTAGCACATAATCGGGCGCAAAACTTACATACATAATATCGTATAAGGAAACTGCTTGTCCTACCAATGTGCCATAAAGTGGGTAGTCACCAGCGGCTATATTATTAACAACATTATCCCAATTTTGCATTTTCTTGGCTTTTGCCACGGCCAAATTAAAAGCTTGATTGTGCATAAAATCATCTTTATTTGCCATGTTATTAATAATAATATCCGCCTCGGCATCCAGTTTACGATAATATTCAACATATTCTTCAGGTGATTTTAACTTACCTATAGCAGGGATACTCGTAGCAATATAAACCGACTGTTTACATACTTTTTTAGTTATGGTGTAACTTGATTCAAGTATAAGATCACTTTGTTTATTGATTTCGGCTTGATACTCAGTGTGTAAATTTGCATAAGGGCGATAAAAAAAATAATAACCGCCACTTAAAACAAACAACACAAGAAGTGCTTTGATAAGCTTATGCTTTTTAACTAATTGCATTGCTATAATTTCCTAACCGGCACAATATTTTTTGCGGATCGCATGCCAACCAACACAGCCCAAACCGCTTTGTGCAGCATAAAAAAAGTAACTACCAATAGGATTTGAAACACCCGCATAATATGCTTTTGAGGCTAAACCACATTTAGTATTTCGCCACCATTCATTTTTATCTGGATCAGGTTCTCTCTCCATACAGGCAAAATCTGTTTCTCTTTTAAGTGCATTATCACAATCACTTTTAATGGCCCCCATACTGCTATAACACGTATCATGCCCGTTACAAGCACTATTAAACAGAGAATTCCAAGTAGAACTACCTGGATAGGAAATAGAACAACCATCTGGGGTAAAGGTTGAAGCCCCAGGGTCAGTGCCGCAAGAGCTAGGTTTATTAGCAGCTAGCCAGCTACAGAATGCAACGCGTTTACTATCACTGACTGTAGTACTACCGCTACCACCGCCAGAGGTGAGTACATCTTTAAAATTTTCAAAATCTGCAGGGGAATAATCTAACTTATTCCACATATCTTCAAATCCCCAATTATGACCCCAAGCGGTTAAACCATCAACCGTCTTTGCAGCAAATGAAGGGGACGCTCCAATGAATAAACAGATACAAAAAAGTAATTTACGAAATGTGTGGTTTGTGGTTTGTGGTTTGTGGCATTATAATTTCCTTATTAATAATTAATTTCCGATAGAATTTAACAAAAAAAAACATTCAAAACAACAGTAAATAAATATTTTATTACTTTTCGCATGTTCACTTTATACCGCATCTAAAGTATCAATTGGCCAACGCGGCTTGGCTTTAAACGTTAAATCTTCTTGGCCACCCGCTTTTAATCGCTGTAAACCCGCATAAGCGATCATTGCGCCATTATCGGTGCAAAATTCTGCGCGAGGATAAAATACTTCACCTTTAAGTTTGTCCATTACCTGTTTTAGTTTTGCTCTAAGTTCGGTATTAGCACTTACACCACCAGCAATAACTAATCGATTTAAACCAGTATGATCTAATGCGCGGCGACATTTTATTGCAATGGTATCGATAACAGCGTCTTGAAACGCATAGGCAATATCTGCTTGTGTTTGTGCTTTATCTTCAGGGCTTAAGTCTTCATTTATTTCTTTATGGACAGTATTTGCCGCAAAAGTTTTTAATCCGCTGAAACTAAAATCTAAACCAGGTTTATTGGTCATTGGTCGCGGAAATTTAAAACGTCCAGCTTTACCCTGCTCTGCCATTTTAGCCAACACAGGGCCTCCTGGATAATCAAGGCCAAGTAATTTTGCTGTTTTATCAAACGCTTCACCCGCAGCATCGTCAACTGACTCACCTAATATTTGATACTGACCAATACCATCTACCCGCACTAACATGGTATGCCCGCCTGAAACTAACAAGGCAACAAACGGAAATTCAGGCGGATTATCTTCCAACATTGGTGCTAATAAATGCCCTTCCATATGATGCACAGGCACCGCGGGTAAATTCCAGCCATAGGCTAAACTACGACCAATCGAACAACCTACTAATAAGGCACCAACCAAACCTGGGCCTGCAGTATAAGCAACACCGTCTAAATCTTTTGGCGTTAAATTTGCGTCGCTTAATACTTCTTTAATCAAGGGAATTGTTTTACGGACGTGATCACGCGAAGCTAATTCAGGTACTACACCGCCATAATCGGCATGCACGGCTATTTGGCTATATAAGCGATGTGCTAATATACCTTCAGGTAAATCACCTTTACCGTCGTCATAAATAGCAATGCCAGTTTCATCGCAAGAGGTTTCAATGCCTAAAATTCGCATAAATACTTATCTGATTAATACATAAAATAATAAAGGTGGCAATTTTACCTAGCATTGTAACAATTAACAACTTTACAAAGAATTAGTATTGCATTAGAATGCGGCACCAATTTTTGATAAGAGCCGGTAGTGAGCTTGCGAAATGCATGTCTTGGATACCGTTTACTATAGATTTAAATATTTAAGGTTTAAAATACAAATGCCAGTAATTAAAGTTAGAGAAAACGAACCATTTGACGTTGCTTTACGTCGTTTCAAACGTTCATGTGAAAAAGCAGGTATCCTTTCAGAAGTTCGTCGTCGCGAATGTTATGAAAAGCCAACTTGGGAACGTAAGCGTAAGAAAGCTGCGGCAGTTAAACGTCATGCGAAAAAAGTTTCGCGTGAGAATGCAAAACGCGTTCGTATGTACTAAAAACAACTTTAACTACGATTGAGCTAGGTATGACCTTACTTATTCAACTTAAAGATGAAATGAAAAACGCTATGCGCGCCAAAGACAAAGTTGCTCTTGGTGTTATCCGTATGGCGTTATCAGCAATTAAACAAGTAGAAATTGACGATAAAATTATTTTAGATGATGCCGGAATTATTGGCGTATTCACTAAAATGGTTAAACAGCGCAAAGATTCTATAAAAATGTTTACTGATGGTGGTAGAGACGAATTAGCGGCTAAAGAAGCAGCTGAAATAATCGTTTTAGAACAGTTTTTACCGCAACCGTTAACTGAAGCTGAAGTATCAGCATTAATTGCCCAAGCAATTTCAGAAACGGGCGCAACATCAATGGCTGATATGGGTAAAGTAATGGCAACATTAAAACCCCAAATGCAAGGTAAAGCTGATTTAGGTAAAGTAAGCGGACAAATTCGCGCTGCACTTAATTCTTAATAATTTATCTTCTGCCAATTAAACCGCGATTGCTTTTAGCCTCGCGGTTTTTTATTGCATATTTTTTTCATTTTAAAAAATTATGATTATATGTTTTTGATAGTAAAAAACACAAAAGCATGACAAAATCATGCTCATTAAAATGCTCTGCTAACTAGGCTTAAACACAAATAATGGCTGGATTAATCCCAAGACAATTTATCGACGACGTGCTAGCACGTACCGATATTGTTGAACTGATCCACAATCATGTTCCGCTAAAAAAAGCGGGGAAAAATTATCAAGCCTGTTGCCCATTTCACACCGAAAAATCTCCTTCATTTACAGTAAGTGTTGATAAACAATTTTATCATTGCTTTGGCTGTGGCGCGCACGGTAATGCGGTTTCATTTGTGATGGAATATGAACGCTTAGATTTTGTTGACGCTATTGAAGAACTTGCTGGTTTTTTAAATATTGAAGTACCGCGCGAAGAAGAAAACTTATCACCCGCACAAAAAAAACAGCAACATATTGCCCATCAACAAAAGCAAGATGATTACGAATTGCTAGGAAAAATCAGCCGCTTTTATCAACAACAATTAAAAACATCGCCAGACAAAACTACCGTTATTGATTACTTGAAAGGCCGAGGCCTAACCGGTGAAATAGTAAAACGTTTTGGCATTGGCTACATTGGTGATAATTGGGATGGGATGATGAAGGTTTTTGCCAAAAATCCGACGACAACTGCCCAATTAGTCGATTTAGGTATGGCGATTCAAGGTGAAACAAATCGTCCATATGATCGCTTTCGTGGTCGCGTAATGTTTCCTATTCATGATAAACGTGGCCGTGTTATTGGTTTTGGCGGTCGGGTGTTATCTGACGGAACACCAAAATATTTAAATTCTCCTGAAACTCGTATTTATCATAAAGGCCAAGAGCTATATGGTTTATTTGAAGCGAAACAAGCGAATAAAAACCTTACCCGGTTAGTGGTAGTTGAAGGCTATATGGATGTGGTTGCCCTTGCCCAACATGGCGTTGATTACGCGGTTGCTTCACTTGGCACAGCAACAACGCCCGAGCAATTACAAACGTTATTTCGCACCGTAAAAGAAGTGGTTTGTTGTTACGATGGTGATCGAGCTGGTCGAGAAGCCGCATGGCGCGCTATGGACAACGCCCTGCCCTTAATACGTGATGGTTTTGCCCTGAAATTTGTTTTTTTACCTGATGGTGAAGATCCCGATTCATTAATTCGAGAGCAAGGCCAGCAAGCCTTTGAAAATTTACTTGATAACGCTAAACCCCTGTCTAAATTTTTATTTGAACATTTACTTAATGATGTCGACATTCAAAGCCTTGAGGGAAAATCAAGTTTAGTGGAAAAATTTCAGCCTTATTTAACCAAACTTCCCGAAAGTACTTTAAAAGACAGTTTGTTAGCAGAACTAGCCAGCACTTTTGGTATGGCTAGTGAACAACAACTCGCAAAATTAAGCCAAAATACTCGTAATATTCCGACACATAAAAAAACCAAAGTTGATAATAAAATCACCCCCGCAAGAATGGCGATAGCTTTATTACTTGAACAACCCAAATTGGCCACAAACATTCCTTCAACAGCTGGTTTAAAGCAATTAAATACACCAGGCGTACCTTTATTAATTGAAATAGTTGAATTATGCCAAGCTAGCCCCCATCTTAATAGCGCGCAAATATTAGAACACTATCGAGACTCTGAACAAGGCAAGCAATTAGCAAAATTAATGTGCTGGCAACACTTTGTAGATGCTGAAGCCACCGAAGATGTTTTTTTAGATAGCATAGATAAATTATTTGCTGATTTTATAAAACAACGTACAGAATTATTATTGCAAAAAGGTCGTACCGGACAAATTAGTCCAACCGAAAAACAAGAATTACAAACCCTACTTAAAAATAACGGGTAATTTCAATCATTTTTTGTTTTGGTACATAACAAAGTATCAACAATACTGGCTATTTTTTAGAATATTTGCTAGAATTTCGGCCTTTACTGTTCATATTTTTACATTCCGATATAGGTGGATTTACATCAATGGCTGCAGCCCCACAATCTAGACTTAAAGAGTTAATAACCAAAGGTAAAGAACAAGGTTATTTAACTTTTGATCAGGTAAATGATCACCTCCCGCAAGATATTATTGATTCAGACCAAGTTGAAGACATCGTACGTATGATCAACGACATGGGTATTCAAGTGTTTGAAAATGCACCTGATACCGATACGCTGATGATGAGCGAAGGTAATACTGATGAAGATGCCGCCGAAGCTGCTGCACAAGCACTTGCGACAGTAGAAAGCGAAATTGGCAGAACAACCGATCCTGTTCGTATGTATATGCGTGAAATGGGGACTGTTGAACTATTAACGCGTAAAGGCGAAATAGTTATTGCGAAGCGTATTGAAGAAGGGATCAGAGAAGTTCAACGTAGTGTTTCTGAATTTCCACCTGCAATCAATTACTTGCTTGAAATGTGGGATAGCTTTGTTGCCGAAGAACTTCGTTTAACAGATATTATTGTTGGCTTTTTAGACCCTGATGCCGAAGATGAAATTGCCGTTGCTGCAACTCATGTTGGTAGCGAACTTTCAAAAGAAGAGTTGAAAGATGAAGACAAAGCAGACGATGAGGAAGATGAGGAAGAGGAAGATACAGGTCCTGATCCTGAGTTAGCGAAAGAAAAATTTGATCTTCTTCGTGCGGCTTATGAAAATGCCAATGAAATAATTAAAACTAAAGGTCGCGCTCACAAAGATGCCCAAGCAGGCATCGACGCTTTATCTGAAGTATTTAAAGAATTTCGTTTAATTCCGAAATTGTTTGATAAATTAGTTAAAAATATGCGCGCGGTAATGGACAGATTACGCGTTCAAGAACGTTTAATTATGAAACATTGTGTTGTTGGTGCTGGTATGCCAAAAACCACGTTTATCAAAATTTTCCCAGGTAATGAAACCTCGAAAGTATGGTTTGATGAACAAATAGCAGCGGGCCATGATTACTCAGAAAAATTAAAACGTGTAGAATCAGACGTTGAACGTTGTATCTACAAGTTAAAGCAATTAGAAAATGAAACTTTCTTAGATATTCACGGTATTAAAGACATTAACCGTAGAATGTCGATTGGTGAAGCAAAAGCTCGCCGAGCTAAAAAAGAAATGGTTGAAGCTAACTTGCGTTTGGTTATTTCAATTGCGAAAAAATACACTAACCGTGGTTTACAATTCTTAGATTTGATCCAAGAAGGTAACATCGGCTTAATGAAAGCGGTTGATAAGTTTGAATATCGTCGTGGTTATAAGTTCTCAACTTATGCTACGTGGTGGATCCGTCAAGCCATTACTCGTTCAATTGCTGACCAAGCACGTACTATTCGTATTCCGGTACATATGATTGAAACGATTAATAAATTAAATCGTATTTCTCGACAAATGTTACAAGAAATGGGTCGTGAGCCAACACCTGAAGAATTAGCAGAACGCATGATTATGCCGGAAGATAAAATTCGTAAAGTGTTGAAAATAGCGAAAGAGCCTATTTCAATGGAAACGCCTATTGGTGATGATGAAGATTCTCACTTAGGCGACTTTATTGAAGATGGTAAGGGTGAATTACCTGTTGATTGCGCAACATCAGAAAACCTAAAAGGTGCTACACATGAAGTACTTGCTGGTTTAACTGCTCGCGAAGCTAAAGTATTAAGAATGCGTTTTGGTATTGATATGAATACTGATCACACACTTGAAGAAGTTGGTAAACAGTTCGACGTTACTCGTGAGCGTATTCGTCAAATTGAAGCGAAGGCATTGCGTAAATTACGTCATCCTTCTCGTTCTGAACAACTTAAAAGTTTCTTAGATGGTGAGTAATTAGTTTTTTTGGCGCAAGCGTCATCCCGAATTTATTTCAGGATCTATAAACTAAAACCGTTTAAAGTAAATATAAAAAATCCAGCCAAGCGCTGGATTTTTAATTTATAAGCCTTGTTATATTCCATCATAATCTGAAGCCTTTTATCATAAAACGAATCACCAGCATTCTAAAAACTAATATTCTGCACTTGAAATTTTAAATCCGAGCATCTCCTCCCTATGATCGTCATCCTGAACTTAATTGTCATCCTGAACTTAATTGTCATCCTGAACTTGTTTCAGGATCTAGTCAGGTTTAGAAAACTCAGCATTAGTTAAAAAACTTTCATCCGTTAAGGTTGATAAAAAAGCTAATAAATCTTTTTTGTCTTGTGCTGTCATAGTAAAACTTTTAACAAACTGACTTTTTAACGGATTGTTACGGCCATCACCTTGATACTTTCCTGCAACAATATTTCGACCACCATTAGCATAAAAATCTAATACTTCACCTAAAGTAGCTATGCTGCCGTCATGCATATAAGGTGCTGAAACAGCTACATTTCTTAATGTAGGCGCTCTAAAACGGCCATTATCATGTGCCGAAGTGGTGATCTCAGCTAAGCCAATATCTGATTTTGGGTATCCTGTTTGTCCATTTTTATAGGTAACATTATATAAACCAGTATTATGAAATGGTCGTCGGTCAATTAACTGCTGCTCATGACTTGTTGACTGAGTAAAATTAAAGCCGCCGTGGCAATGATGACACTCTAATTTTTCAGAAAAGAATAACTGCATACCACGCAGTGCCGAAGCAGAAATTGCATCATCTTGGTTATAATAGGCATAGCGGTCAAAAGGAGAGTTTAGTGAAATTAAGCTGCGTACAAAACTTGAGAGCGCTTTTACAATCAAATTAAAATTTACCTTTTCATCAGGAAAAGCTTGATTGAAAAGAGCCTTGTATTTAGGCGTATTAAACCGTTCTAAAATTTCATCTTCATGCCCTGTTATCCCTAATTCAATAGGTGACTCACCAAACATCGGTAGCAGTATCTGCCTTTCTAATGTAGTTAAACCATCATGAGCCCAAGTTAATGTTTTATTATAAGCAATGTTAACTAAAGCAGGAGCATTTCTTCGATTCTGCTGTCCAGTTGTTCCTACCGATTTTGCAATATTTTCTGCAAAAGCAAATTGTTGTTGATGACAGCTACTACAAGATTCAACTTGATTAAAAGATAAATTTTTATCATAAAAAATATGTCGCCCGAGCAATACTTTTGCATCGCTCATAGGATTAGTTTCGGGTACTTGTGGGTGAGGTAAACCTGCAATTAATTGCCATTGATAAGGCTTTACGGGTGTGGATTCATTACAAGCTACAAGCATAAAAATCAATAATAATGATGAACGCCGCAATACTTTATTCATTAATTTTTATCCCAAATACATTGGTTTTACGCATTTTGCTGTTATTATTTTTATCTTTCACCCCTAATGCCGAGAGTAGCGGTTTACAAGATTCATTATCGGGTGATGATTGACAAAATGTGTTTGCATTGAGTGCTAAACCATTAAGTAATTTTGCTAAATCAATATTGATATCAAGTGAATTAATTGACTGTTGTTGCCTAGTTTCGTTTTCTTTACTTTTTGTGTTCTGCCATTCTTTTGGTAAGTCTAATTCCACATTGACTCGGTTAGGATATTTGCATTCATTTTTTGGTGCTCTTACTGCACTCGGCGCATTACAACCCGTAGAGCCAAGATGAAATAACCAATTTTCATCAGCATTAGTTAATTCTAGACGCAAAAATTTATGTCCTGTTTGCCAAACCCAAAACATTGACGAGTCGTTTAAAGGGCTTGGTTGAGTTAACGGGTTTAAGTGGTTTAATTCAAATGGTACGCCTAAAGTAAATTTTATCGCCGTGTAATCATTCAAATTTAGTTGTTCTGACAAATTGATTGTCCATTCGTTAAAATGATTTTTTATATCACTACATTGTTCGCCAATTAAAGCGACATTATGACTTTGGTGAGGATTTTTCTGCATTAACCATGAATGCCAACTCCCTTGCTTATTTTTAAGGGCTATGTTGCTAACAAAAAACTGTAACTGTTTAAGCTGCCACTGCTTACTAAGATGATCAAACTCAATACCGCACTTAAGTAATTGATCTTGATATTTAATGTTAAAGTTAACTAGAGGTAAATGTTCAACCCGAGAACAACCATTCAGCATAATAAGTAAACAAAACAAGACATATTTATTGATTTTAGCACTTCCTGATTTTGTATTTGCACAAGCGTAATTATTGATAGTTAATAAAAAAACGTTCATTATGTTAACAATATTATTACAAATAATTGAATAGGCTATAATACCTATTATATGCTCGAAATGGAACCAAGTTGGATAGCACTATGAATAAAATAATTACCTCATTACTCACGACTGTATTAGTTATATTGCCGTACTATAGCTTAGCTCATACTGAACATGATAAGTCGCGTTTTGTTGCTCCACAAGGCACTGATAACAGCAACTGCGCAAATGTATTACGCCCTTGTAAAAGTATCGTGTATGCAATAAAACAAGCCAACAAAGGTGATAAGGTATTAATTTCTCAAGGCCAATATGCCATACAAAATAGTGAAGAGTTATTTTATTTAAAAGGTCTTGTTGTCCCAGTTTTAGGTGGTTTCAACCGTTTTGATCATTTTCAAAACCAAAGTCCTGATACTAACCCAACAGTGTTAACTGGAGTTCCTTTTGAAATGGCTGCTGATTTACGGAGTCGTGGCTTTAGTGTTATTGCCGATGGTAAAACCTATACAAACAGCCCAAAATTAAAAAAACAATTAGCAGCCTTTAATTCGTTAAATCAAGCACAAACAAGCCAAGATTGTATTAACGGTAACGCTGGAAACTTCGAGTGTAACAATATAAATTTATTATCGCATATGCCGCTTTCCAGTTTTTCTACGAATCCAAGTACGGCTAATGATATATGGGGACATGTTGACTTAAATACTGGTGATGAATATGCCATTATTGGCTTAAGAAATGGTGTCGCTGTCGTTAACGTTACTGATCCTACTAATCCTAGTGAAGTAGGCACGGTAACAGGTGCAAGTTCTACTTGGCGTGATATTAAAGTATATCAATATTATGATGATGAATTTGGCTTGTGGCGCGCTTATGCCTACGCCACTATTGATAGTGCTCCAGATAAAGTAACAATTATCGATCTCAACAATTTGCCCCATTCTGTCAGTTTAGTGAAAAAAAGTAGTGTCGTTTCAACAGCCCACAATGTATATATTTCAAATGTCGATCCTACATTCAACATTGCGTTACCGGGATTAACGCCAAGTCTGCAACTAACTGGAACAAATAAAAATAGTGGTGCCTTTACTAATTACACTCTTAGCGATCCTGAAAATATCAGTTTAGTGGCAACTCAAGCTAGAGGACAAGGTTATACGCATGACGGCGCGTCATTAGTTATTAATGATGAACGAAAAAACATTGCCTGCCCAAATAGCGACACTTGTACAATTTTTGCCGACTTCAACGAAAAAGAATTTAAATTGTGGAATATTTCTGATCCTGAAAAAGTATTATTAGTAGGTACGGGTAGGTACACTGACGTATCGAGTGTTGATCAATACGTTCATTCTGGTTGGCCGAGTGAAGACAAACAGTACATTTTCGTTCACGATGAATTTGATGAAAAAGATGCTAGTATAAATTCAACCGTACGTGTTTTTTCCATTGCAGACATAGCCCACCCTCAACATGTAGGACAGTGGACAGGGCCAACACGCGCCATAGATCACAATGGATTTGTTCGTGGTAACCGCTATTATTTATCTAATTATGAGCGTGGGTTCTCAGTATTAGATATTAGCGATCCAGTAAACCCAAGCGAAATTGGCTTTTTCGATACTTATACACCGTCAAATAATGCCGCATACAATGGGGGGTGGGGAGCGTATCCTTTTCTACCTTCTGGTAATGTATTAGTGAGTGATATTGGAAGCGGTCTATACATTTTGCAAGACAAAACTTTAAGCTCGAGCCAAGGTAATATTAGCTTCAAAAGCAAATCAGTTAATATTGAACAGGGTAATGATATAACTATAATGATCCAACGCGTTGGCGTACAAGCATCAGCGACTACAGCATCAGTTGGTTATGAAATTTTAGCTGGGAGTGCTAAAGAAAATGACGATTATATTCCAGTATCTGGCCGATTAACTTGGCAAAATAATGACTCAAGTGATAAAAGCATCACGATTTCAGTACCCAATAACAATACTGGTGGTGAATTGGCTGAAAACTTTTTTGTCCGTTTATTTGATCCTCAAAGTGGTGCGACAATATCATCACCCAGTTATATAACCGTTAATATTGCTGGCGCTGTAAATACCGGTGTAGTTAATTTTGTTCAAAGCAATACTAGTATTAACGAAAATCAGCAAACCACAACCGTTGAAGTAAGCCGTGCGGGTAGCAGCATTGGCGATATAAGTGTTAGTTACACCCTAGAATCGGGTAGTGCTGAAATAGGAACTGACATTGTAGATGCTTCTGGTACCTTAAACTGGGCAGATGGTGATAGTGAAAATAAAACCATTGAATTAACCTTAATTGACGATGATATAGAAGAAACTAATGAGTCGTTTAATATTAAGCTAACCAGCTTAAATGGTAGTCGTTTAGGCAGCACTAGCCAACTTAATGTAACAATTTCAGATGACGACGCCAATACTGCGCCAACAGTTGATTTAGGCGAAAATATTCAAGTAAATTCAGGCCAAACAGTAAGTTTAACAGCAACGGCTAGTGATGCTGAAAATGATGCTTTAACCTATTCATGGTCACAAACAACAGGAACTAGTGTTACTTTAAGTGAAACCGACAAACAAACAACCAGTTTTGTCGCACCATCAACCTCTACTAATTTAGTTTTTGAAATAACGGTATCAGACAGTAAAGGGTTAACCGCTACCGATACTATTAACGTTTCAGTAATAGCCCCAGCAGCAGTTGTTACGCCCCCAGTAAAAAATAAAAGTGGTGGCGGAAGCAGCAGCTATTTATCTTTGCTGTTGTTATTGGCATTATTTAAAAGTTTTAAACGAAGATAAAAATGTGTATGAACACAGTAATTAAAGCGAATTTAAATTACTGTGTTCTAAAAACAACAGTTATTTGTTCGATAAACAAGCTATCGGTAAATAAAGGCGAAATTTTTAAAGTTAAGCTAGTGACAACAAATGTAAAAATGCTTATACTGCCTCCCGTTTTAATAGGGCGCTTCGCCAAATCAATATTAAAACGGAAAGCAATGTTCTATGGTTAGAGCAACGCTCGATATAAAGTAGAAATGGCCCCTTAGCCTAAGTTAGGTTTAGTGGTTAGAGCAACGCTCGATATAAAGTAGAAATGGCCCCTTTGCCTAAGTTAGGTTTAGTGGTTAGAGCAACGCTCGATATAAAGTAGAAATGGCCCCTTTGCCTAAGTTAGGTTTAGTGGTTAGAGCAACGCTCGATATAAAGTAGAAATGGCCCCTTAGCTCAGTTGGTTAGAGCGTCCGACTCATAATCGGCAGGTCCCCTGTTCAAGTCAGGGAGGGGCCACCACTTTAAATAACACTGCCCAAGTAAGTACTCATTAACTAAAATAAAAATAACAAGTGATTGCCTGTAGTTCTGCCTGTAGTAATCGAATGATGGGTATATTATTTCCTCAAAATCACTTCAATTAATTCAAAGCTCTTACAGTTTTCATTCTCTAGAATAACTTAACATTATTTTCTCACTAGCCTTAAATTTATTAGGTTTATCTTAGGTGTTTATTCTTTCAACAATGATCATCATTATTTTTTGAAGTGGTCCGAAGAACTGATTAACTGCGCACTTAAATAGTCGATTATGCTTATATTTAATTATAAGCCCCTCAAACATTGAATCCATTTGAGTACCCCATAGGCCAATAAGAAACTTGTTCTTCCATGAAAAATTATCATATTGTTGATTAACAAAAATGATATTTGTTTACATTTTTCCTAACTAAACATACTCTATTATTGGTAAGTAAATTTAAAGGGAGTTAATTTATGTTTAGATCTGCGTTGTGCTTATTTCTTTTATGTGTTCTTTTTAGTTGTGGTGGCGGTTCAAGTCCTGAACCAATACCTCCAGTTGTCATACCCCCTCCGACTGTTGTTGTCACGACTCCAATTTATGGCTTGTTTAACATGGTACTACCAAGTAATGAAACTAGAACCATTTTATTTGATAAAAAGCGCTCTTACATTTTCAGCATTGCCAAGAATGAATTACCTGTTAGTGAGTTGATGTGTGTTAGTGAAGAACAATTACAGGAGTTTTCTGAAACTTTAACAGCTCAAACTTTAAATTTTGTCTGTAGTGGATCTAGTATTCAGGATATATCAATAACGATTAATTTTGATGATAACGTTTCAATTAAATATATTCATGATACTGAATTTGATTATGAATTATCACTTGATGATATAACCAAAATCAGCACTCCAAACTTTAGAAATTTAAGCTCAAGTGATTATCTAACCCCTGTGAGAGATGATATTAATATTTCTAGATACATTGTAGCTTCACCAAGAATACCGACCTATATAGACTTTGCCATATTTAGTAGGGATTGGCCTATAGGAGGTAACTGCTTAGCGTCGATGATGTTCAGGATAACCGACTTGCCTTCATTGATTATTAATGAAACAAATGAATACGCAAGTATTCCTTATGTTCAAAGCCCTATTACTCCCCCTAGCTCAGGTTGCTCACAGAAAGTCCTCCCCATGCCATCAAGTTTAGAAGACTTGGATACGTATATTTATACTTTAGAGGATGGAAGTTTTTTTATAGCTTTTGAGCAACAATATTTCATTACTATGGGCAGGTTTTTTTTATCTGAATAGACATTAACAAAGGGAGTTATTGTCAGTTTAGCTTAGTGCCAATAACTCAACTATTACAACAAAGTATCAATCTAAGTATCAATCTAAGTATCAATCTAAGTATGCCGCAATTATCGGCCAATATTTATCTTCTAACTCGGTTATCTTATTTCGTTTTTGTTCAAAAGTTTTCCAACGCATCCATTTTGGCTTAGGCCAATAAGAAACTTGTTCAAACATATTGTTAACATCAGGCCAATCATAACCCCACAATTCATTTCTTAGTTTTCTAATACGCCTCATAAGCCTTTCTTGGGGTCGTTCACTTTGGCTGGCGTAATGTAAACCTAAGCATTGTCGACAACTATAGGCATTCTTAACCGAGTAAAGGCTTTGACGTTGTTTTTGGCAGTATGGGCAAGTTATGTATAGTTTATTGCTGGCGCTTCTGTTGTCGAGTATTAAGCCTATTTGATGTTGTTTTTCACTTATTTCAAATATTACATAGCGAATACCGTTTTTTAATTCAGTTAATTTAAACTTTTTATGCTCATCACTAAGATGCCCTGAATTAATGGAGTAGGTTCCTAGTGGTTTTGTAAGTAAAACCTTAAATACATTGGCATGTATACGGTGATACTCGCCAGTGTATGATCTTGTTTGTGTTCTGCCGTAATGGTGGCCTTTAGGCATGATTTACTCCGTAAACTAAAACATATCTTCATCTTCGCCAGTTTCTCTACGAACCGTCATAACGCCAACCTGTTTTATTGGCGCACAAACAAAAGGCATCAATTTAGTTAAGAAGCCCAACCTTTGAACGGGGTCTTTAATTTCTGCGAGTGTGGTTGGTAAGTTGGCTAACTCATCTTGAATGGCTTTGTTGATTAAGTGCCTTATATCGCCAGCCATGTATTTACTGGTAGGTGCTTTGTTAGCTGTTTTCATAATAAAACCTATTTTGTATAGATAAGTTTACATTGTATCATTTTTATCTTGTGCGAAAAACAGGCTTTAATTAAGAGGGAGTATTATGGCTTATACGACTAGAACCAAAATCTTTAGTTTGATCTGGCTTATAGCCCTTTCCCCTCGATTTTGCCAAATAGGCAACCCTCTTAACAGGTTCAATGAATGATCCCCAATCTTCACACTTAACGGTGTAATAACAGTTTTGCGGTATATGTGCCTGTGTATCTGTAATACTTTGCCAAACATCAATCACGGCTGTTGTTATAGTACCGCTATAATGGACTATATCTTTACTCACCAAAACCACCACATGATAATGTTGCTGCTTTGCTTTTTCTTTTTCCCTAACCCAAACAAAACCCAATTTAAAATTAGCATACCTCCTCTTTAATTTTTTTCGTAATCTACGCCAAAATATAGTCATTAATACATTACTATTACTATAACCATTCATTCTTAAGTCAAACCTTACAACCATAACACAACGACTATGTGTCAGCATTGCCTCAAGTTGATCAACGAATCTATAAAGTATTTTTGGGTACCAACCTAAATGGCCATTAGGCACTTCAAATAACTTACCTTGAATTAAACAACAAGGCTTTGTTGTACTTCTATGACTAACTAATGAGCCATTATAGATATTATTTAAACGGGTCAAAAACCTAACCTCTTTCTTACCGAAGCCCTCGAAAGCATTTCACTTTTATAAATAAAATAATTTTCGAGGGGTCAAAAACCTAACATTTTTAAATTCAATAATTTCATTACCGACAACATCAATTTGACGGATAAATAATCATTGCTTTATTAAAAATACGGATAGAATTTTTTGGCATTCAAACTCATTAAAAGGAGTTTTATTACGTTTAATTCGGTAGGTGTTTAGCCGTTTTAGTGCTTTCTTTGCGTCTTGGTATGTTTCTAACCAATAGCGTTTAAAGTTGCTAGTATGACCTTCTGGAGATTTATACGGGTCCCACTTTCTATTAATGGAAATACTTAAATCACGCTCAATTGAAGCTACATCACTATGTAAACAAGAACTCCAAAACCTAACCCTTTCATTAAGTAAGTTGGTTCGTATTCCTCGCCTATCTGCGCACTCAAGGCCACGAAGTCCAACATAACCACTAGCAAGTAAGGCCATGATAAATCTTTCACATTTAACTGGGTTTGATTTTTTGGTATTATTGGTATGAATGGTTTGTGGGGCGTCTGTCAGGGCGCTTTGCTTTTTCATGGCTTAGCCCTCCCCATTTTCAAATTTTATTAACTGCTCTTCCGTCCAACCTAATAAAATTTTCCCTGCTCTTTTTGGTGGTTCTAATGCCCCATCTTTTGCCCACCACTTCCAGATTGTTTTTCTATTTTTGTTATATCTTTTCTCTAAATCTAAATAACCAATATAATGACTAGCCATAATAAGTCTCGTTTTGCTAAAAGAAGCCTCATTTTGTCTATATCTGTCTTTCTTGAATATTGAACCTCAAAGCGCTATGAACTTAGTTTTTTTCCATGCGTGTTCAAAACTTTTAGCCACAACTCCTTATTACTAAAGTCGATCTGTTTAATAGGCTGATCAGGCCATGGAAATTGATAGACTTCTTTGTTTTTATAAGCCTTTACCAATCCTTCATCAAAACCACTAAGAAACTGTTTAGTCAAAGAGTTGTTATTTATTTCTTTTATGTAATTATTTATCGTATCGTTCCCAAGTTCTGGGAATTCATCTGGGAAAAAACTATTTAAATCAGCAATCCCATATATGCTGATAACTTTATTTAAAAGATAAACAACCTCAATTAAATGAAAATTACTTCTTCTAGTCGCAGTAGGGAAAGGCTCTGCTTTAAGTTGCTTGCCACCGCTTAAACCTGATTGAGAATTTAAAAGCAATATTTCTAATCCGTTTGTAATATAGTCCCTCAAGCCTTCTTGAAGTGGTTTTCCCTGTTTAATATCGTTGATAGCTGCTATCAACCTCCCTCTTTTTATATTGGGTCCAACTGATTTTTGTTTTGGGTATACATATTCATGAATCACCCCTTCGATATGTTCAAGCCTATAGCTCTTATCTTTCTTCGTCATGTTTCAGACCTCCAAAATTTCCATTTATAACTTGGGCAGTTAATCCAGTAATTTTACTTTCCCACTTTCTAAGCGCTTCTCTTTTTTCTTGTAAGTAGTCGTAGCGATCATAATGCTTTGAACTAACATCATTTAAAGCATGGTTTTGAAGCCTATCCCTTACTTCTTTTGATATACCTAACTCCCCCATTAATGTTTTACAAGTGCGTCTAATATCACGAGCAACAAAGGCATTAAATTTTGGGTTTTCTTCTCTATAACGACTAATAGCCTTAGAAAAGCTATCTGTCCTTAGGTGCTGGTTTAAGTCATTTTTACGAGGGAATATATAAGGGCCTTCTTTTGCTACTTTCTTTAATTCAGTAAGGATTGATAGTGCCGATGTTGTTAGTGGTATTAGGTGTGACCTTTTATTTTTGCTAACACTCGAAGTGATTAATAATGTTCCATCTTCCCAATTAACAGACTCCCAAAGGCTAGCCACTAATTCATAAGGTCTTTGTCCTCCTGTATGAAAGCAAAAAGCCATTAAATCTGCAACCAATGGCCCAACTCTATTAGTGTCCTTAAAGGTTTTTAATACCGTCCGTACTTCATTAATTGTTAACCAATTCTCACCAACCTTTTCAGCACAAGATTGTTTAGCAATGACCTGAGCAGGATTGGAGGTAAGGCCGAATTTAATCTCTGTATGTACTTGAGCGGGGTTTAAATCATGCTTAAGGCCAAAGTTAAATGCTGCGACTATGTAGCTTCTCACACGATTAGATTGGACTACCGCGTTACGCTGTATCATAGTTGAAAGAACAGGGATTATATCTGTAGGTTGTACATCTTTAGCTTTTGTTTCAGGTGTTATGAATGGATAAACTTCTTTTTCCAGTGCTTTTAAAACAGCTTCATAAGTTCGCTTACCATCAGTTTTCATTTTATCCGTATAAGCAATAAATAACTGTTGAATACTCCCTTTCATGCCCTCTGCTTTTGTTGCTTCATCTTCTTGTTTTTGTAGCCTTTCAATTTCGACTTTGGGATCTATTTTTTTGGCTAGCAGTTCAGCATATTGATCACATTCAGCTTGAGCTTGAGTCATAACGAAATTATCAGATACTAAACCTAATCGGATATATTTTCTTTTTCCTTCAATAAAGTATCGATATAACCAACGCTTAGTACCTGTACTACTAACTTCTACCCCAAGACGCCCCATGCCACGCTCACCCGTAGCCCTGTAAACTTCATAGCGCTTACCAGTAACCTTTAAGTCGATAACTTGAGGATATGTTCTAAATGTATTCTTACTCACCTTGAATTGCCTGTAGTTGTGCCTGTAGTAACGGAGTGAATCAATAAGACATAATGAGATGATACAAGAAAAGAGTACTTGTTACTACGCTTTGTTTTGTGGGGTTTGTATGGGGTTTTTAGTTGTTTTTTCTAGCTTGGCTTTATTCGTATGATTATGACTCATAATCGGCAGGTCCCCTGTTCAAGTCAGGGAGGGGCCACCATTTCATCAAATACTTATTTCCCTTTTATTCACTAACAATCACCAATACAAAATTTATAACGTTTATTGGACTCAACTAATCCATACAGTAAATTATACTGCCCAAAAACTTTCTAACTATTCATCCATATCCAAAAATATATCATACGATTATTATTCAATTGCATTAATATCTTTTGTTACTGAATAAAAATTCATTCAAAAAACGTCAGCATTCTTTACAGTTTTGTTTTTTGGTACCTTTTTTATTCAATAAACGGTATGTTTTTTATACACCTAACTACTGTGGTATGAGCTATGCATTGATGTAAATACACACACTAGGAGATATATTATGAAATTTATTCGTTTTTGTTCCAATGCTGTTCTGGCTATATTCGTTGTAATGTCTACTTCATTTTCTGCATTTGCAGGTCTCACAAATACAACGCCCGTACCTGAACCGGGTATATTGTCACTATTCGCCGTTGCCGCAACCATTGCTTATATTATAAAAAAACGTGGTAAGTAAATCCTGATATTACTAATTTATGCTTGATTTAAGTACGGATTATCTTGCTATAATTTTAATAATAATAATTCTCTGGGAATATTTTTTTCCTAGAGAATTTATTCTAAATATTAGAAAACGATGGTTTAATAATTTTTCACTTTATGCCATAAATATAATAATAAAATGGGTTCTCACTTTTTTAATATCATTTACAGCAATTCACATATTTCCTATCACTGATCCATATAATTTCAGATCTTTTTTATCCCGCTATCTTAATCAAGCAGAATACTTATTTTTGTCGTTTCTGCTTTTCGATGTGTTTTTTTATAGTTTGCATCGTTTATTTCACCATTATCAATATTTATGGCGACTGCATTTAGTACACCATTCCGATATAGAATTAGATGTTACTACCAACTTTCGCCATCACCCCTTTGAACAGTTAGTAACTAGCTGGCTAATTGCTTTATTTATATGGTTAGGCCAGTTTTCAATTGAAGCGGTTTCCATTTATGGTGTATCCGCTACTCTGATTCAAATTTGGCATCATGGCAATATTAGTATCCCTAAAAATATAGAAAAAATGTTAGGTTATTTAATCATAACGCCTTCAATTCATGAACTTCACCACTCATCATGCAGAGAAGAAACTGATAGTAATTACGGTGCGTTTTTCTCAATTTGGGATCGCATATTTAATAGTTTTACAAAACCTAATATTGAGGGAAAGCATATAAAGATTACTTATGGCCTTGAATATTTTAGAGAGCAGCAACAAACATTATGGCAAACATTAAAGCAACCATTTAACTATTCTAACGATAAAAACACGCCCAGCTAACTCCCTAATCTAAAAATTAACCTACACTTACTTACAATCATTCAAAATAACTAATTAGTAAGAGTATAAACATGTCTAAACCTGTCATTGCTGATATAAAACCAATTAAAGTTAATTTAGAAAAAGATAAAAATTATTTTTTCTGTGCCTGTGGAAAATCACAAAAACAGCCATTTTGTGATGGCTCTCATGCTGGATCAGACTTTACTCCGCAAAAATTTACCGCTAAAAATAATGGTGATGCGTATCTTTGCCAATGTAAGCATTCCGCTAATAAACCCTATTGTGATGGCAGTCATAAAAACTTTTCTGATAAAGATATTGGTGAAGCAATAGCGATAAAAAGTATTACTTCCTCTGTCATGCCAACAGCTAAAGCCACCAAAGAAGAGCCAACCGTTGCTTATATTCATCAACTTGCCAATGAAGGTTTATCGTCACATCATGGTGATATGGTGGCAATGGGCGTACCGCGTTATTTATTACCTGATTGGGATGATATTCAAATTCTTACAGCCCAGCTTGCGACTCGTCCATTGCTTGATAACGACAAAGTTAGTACCGAGGTGATCATTGGCGGTAATGCAAAAAAACCAATGAAACTAGCGATCCCTTTATTTGTTAGTGATATGAGTTTTGGTGCACTTTCACAAGAAGCTAAAATAGCTTTGTCAAAGGGAGCAGAGCTTTCGGGTACGGGTATCTGCTCTGGTGAAGGTGGTATGTTGTCAGAAGAGCAAAACGAAAACAGTCATTACTTTTACGAATTGGCTTCGGCCCAATTTGGTTTTTCCCTAGAAAAATTAAAAAACGTACAAGCATTTCATTTTAAAGGCGGGCAAGCTGCAAAAACAGGCACAGGTGGTCACTTACCAGGAAATAAAGTTACCGAAAAAATTGCGCAAGTTCGAGGATTAAAAACAGGCGAAGATGCTATTTCACCCGCAACGTTTATTGATTTAAAAACAGTTGAAGATTTTAAAAAAATTGCAGAACAAGTAAGAGAAGTCAACGGCGGCATTCCTATTGGCTTTAAGTTGTCGGCAAATCATATTGAAGCCGATATCGATTTTGCGTTAGCCGTAGGTGTTGATTACATTATTTTAGACGGTCGTGGCGGCGGAACTGGCGCAGCCCCGCAAATATTTCGTGATCATATTTCTGTTCCTACCATTGCAGCATTAGCACGAGCTCGACAACACTTAAATAGATTAAACAAACAAGATATTAGTTTAATTATTACTGGGGGCTTACGAACCGCTCCTGATTTTATAAAAGCACTCGCGTTAGGCGCTGATGCTATTGCTGTTTCTAACTCAGCCTTACAAGCCATTGGTTGTGTCGGTGCGCGTATGTGCAATACAAATTTGTGTCCTGCGGGAATTGCCACTCAAGATAGCGAGCTTCGTAAAAAATTAAACGTTGATGAAAGTGCGGAAAAGCTTGCTCGATTTTTCAATGCAAGCACACAATTGATGCAAGTAATGGCAAGAGCTTGCGGGCATGATTCGCTGTCTAAATTTGAATCAAACGATATTACCACGTGGAAAAAAGAAATTGCCGAGCTTACTGGAATTCAATACGCGGGTATTTCATAACAAACATTTTAAATTTCAGTAATATATTTTATTTAGTCCAATAATAAATTTTACCTAGAAGTTTTAAGGGTAATTTCATGGTTGACTTTAGCTTAAACGATCTCTAAAATGCAAAAAAAATTGACGGAACGTCAAAAACTTAATTCGAAAAACGTAAACGGCAAAACAAGCCTAATAATATGGATATTATTAAACTGTCAAAGAGAGTAATTAATAGTACCTATGATTTCATTAAAAAAAGTTAAGCAGAAAATATGTCCTGTCGCTCGTAAAGAGATGATAGTTGATGCTGCGCTTGAGATCATGGCAACACAAGGAGTTGCCGCCCTAACTATGGACAAGGTTGTAGCTAAATTGCCTTGTTCAAAAGGGACTGTTTATAATAATTTTTCATGTAAAGAAGATTTATTAATGGGTATTGGTGATAAAGCCATTAAAATTTTAATTGGCTTTTTTAAACGTGCAGTTAAATTTGAAGGCACCACCCGTGAAAAAATATTATCAATGCACTTGTCTTATTTAATTTATGCCATTTTATATAACGATTTATTTCAATCTGTTATCGCCATTAAAAGCCCAACGGTTTACAACAAGGCCAGTGCTAAGCAAGTACGAGAGCATGAAAAACTAGAATTGGGTTTAATGACTATTTTTGACGAATTAATTACTGCGGCCATTAAAAATGGTGATTTGAAAAATAGTAATAACTTAAATAATCAGCAAATATCTTTTTCGTTATGGGCGATGAATTTTGGCACTATTGCTTTATTAGGTGAAGACTTAGCACTTTGTGATGGCCGCAAAGGGTTAGAGGTTGAGCGAGAATACTTTAATCATAACAATATATTACTTGACGGTTTAGGTTGGACACCACTCAATGCTGATTTTGATTACCGACAAAGTGCCCGTAAAATATTATCGCAATTGTTTGCAGAGGAAATTGCCTTAATTGCAAAAACTGGACGAGTATTGATGTTTTAAATGTCAATACAAGTTAAATGATTGATTTATAAGATCCTGACCTTCGTCAGGATGACGATGTAAACGGCTAAGCTAACCGTAGATAAAGTAAAAATAGAAACTGAATTGCAGGGCTTGTTTCAGCATACAAAGTAACAAATAAATACCGTCTTGCTGGACTTGTTTCAGCATACAAAGTAACAAATAAACACCGTCTTGCTGGACTTGTTTCAGCATACAAAGTAACAAATAAACACCGTCTTGCTGAACTTGTTTCAGCATCTCGTTTTAGTTTTAAGATTAGTTAATAACCCAATTCACTAATCAAATATTTACGATAAAGAACTCTATTTCAATAAAGTTATTGTTTTTTATCGTTATTTTTTACACATAAGTGACGATTCGTCAGTTTTGGAGAAAACAATGTCAACAAAATGGTTTAAATGGTTAACTAGTCATCCATGGTTAGTAATTTTAACAACAATTGTGCTCGCTTTCGCGGCTGCCTATGGTGCACAAAATCTAACTTTTAAAAGTGATTATCGGGTGTTTTTTGGTAAAGACAACCCACAATTAGTCGCTTATGAGTCTATGCAGAAAATTTACAATAAAAGTGACACGGTAAATTTTATTTTAGCGCCGAAGAACAAACAAATTTTTACCCCTAAAAATTTAGCGGGTATACAAGAGTTAACAGAAGGAAGCTGGCAAATACCTTTTTCAACCCGCGTGGATTCAATTACTAACTTTCAATATAGTCATGCTGAAGATGATGACATGATTGTTGAAGACCTAATTGACGATACGTCAGCACTAACTAATGAACAGCTAGAAAAAATCAAAAACGTTGCCTTAAATGAGCCTTTATTAGTTAACAGCATTATTTCTAAAGACACCTCAGTAACTAACGTTAGCGTTACTATTCAATTACCGGGCATTAATCCGGTAAAAGAAATGCCAACCGTGGTAAAAAAAGTACGTGAATTAAAAGCTCAGTATGAAGCAAACAATCCAGATGTTGAGGTATATTTATCGGGCATGGTAATGATGAATACCAGCTTTGCTGAATCGTCAATTCACGACAGTTCAACCTTGGTCCCTTTAATGTTTTTAGTGGTTATTGTGGCAATAGGATTATTACTTAAAACCATCACTGGTACTATTTCAACGGTACTTATTATTATTTTAAGTATTGTTTCAACCATGGGATTAGCAGGTTGGATGGGATTTTATTTAACCGGACCATCGTCTTCTGCACCTACTATGATTTTAACCTTAGCGGTTGCTGACTGTATTCATATTTTATCAACCATGTTTTACGAAATGCGCCGAGGCATGGCAAAAAACAAAGCGATATTAGAAAGTTTACGGGTAAATTTACAGCCGATATTTTTAACCAGCGCAACCACCGCTATTGGTTTTTTAAGTATGAATTTTTCAGATTCACCACCATTTCAAGACCTAGGTAACTTAGTATCAATTGGTGTAATGATCGCGTTCGTATTATCTATTACATTATTCCCAGCTTTGTTAGCCGCATTACCATTAAGCGTAAAACAAAAGCCAGAAGAAAAACACGACACTATGGACAAAATTTCACATTTTGTTATTAACAAACGTAAAATGTTATTACCCGTAATGACTGTGTTAACAATAGGTTTTGCTTGGTTTATTCAAAACAATCAGCTTAATGATGACTTTGTTAAATACTTTGATGAAACCGTACCTTTTCGTCAATCTACTGATTTTATGCAAGATCATTTAAGCGGTATGACGGTAGTAGAAATATCAATCGACAGCCAAAAATCAAGTGGCATTAATTCACCTGAATATTTAAAAACGGTAGATGATTTTACGAAATGGTTACGCGCTATGCCGATCACCGATCATGTAAATACTATTACCGACACCATGAAGCGTTTAAATAAAAACATGCATGGCGATGATCCCGCTTGGTATAAATTACCCGACAACAATGAGTTGTCAGCACAATATTTATTATTGTATGAAATGTCTCTACCTTATGGTTTAGATTTGAATAACCAGTTAAATGTTGATAAATCGTCAGCGCGTATTATCGCGACCTTTAAAAACATGACATCAAATGAAATGCTTGAAACCGAAGCCATGCTACAACAATGGTTTAAAGATAATGCCAGTGAATACAAGGTAAGTATTGCCAGCCCAAGTTTAATGTTTGCTCATATTGGTAAACGTAATATTCATAGCATGTTACTTGGAACCACGGCCGCCTTATTGTTAATATCTGTATTACTTGGTTTTGCTCTTAAATCAGTGCGTTATGGTTTAATTAGTTTATTGCCTAATTTAGCTCCTGCCGCGATTGCTTTTGGCTTTTGGGGATTGATTAATGGCCAAGTTGGCTTAGCAATGTCGGTGGTAATGGGCATGACTTTAGGTATTATTGTTGATGATACCGTACACTTTTTAAGTAAGTATCTTCATGCACGCCGTGATAAAAATGCTAATAGTCAAGAAGCCGTTCAGTATGCTTTTGGTAGCGTGGGCAGAGCGTTATGGATCACTACTTTTGTGTTAGTTGCTGGTTTTACCGTATTAGCACAATCAAGCTTTAAATTAAATTCTGACATGGGCTTATTAACCGCCATTACTATTTTAATTGCTTTAGTTGTCGACTTCTTATTTTTACCGCCATTGTTAATGAAACTTGATAATGGTTCAAAAGAATCGTCTACCACAGCACATAAAGTATAAAAATAGCCTAAATAAAACAGATTTTAGAAATTCAAGAAACCAGGAAATTAAAATGAAATGTCATCAATCTATATTATCAAGCCTTTTAGCCGTTGGCTTGGCTGCTACAACAATATTAACGCTAACTGCAGCCTTTCCAACACAAGCGGCAACAACCCCAGAAGAAGAAGGTTTAGCTATATCCAAAAAAGCTAAAGAACGTGATTTTGGTTGGCAAGATTCTACCGCCAGTATGTTAATGAAATTACGTAACAAACAAGGTCAAGAAAGTATTCGTGAAATTAATATTAAAAGCCTAGAAGTCGCGAATGACGGCGATAAAGGTTTAACTATTTTTAACAAACCTCGCGATGTAAAAGGTACCGCTTTTTTAAGTTTTTCTCACACAGTTGGTGCTGATGAGCAATGGCTATATTTGCCTGCACTAAAACGCGTTAAACGTATTTCATCGCGTAATAAATCGGGCCCTTTTATGGGGTCTGAATTTTCATTTGAAGATTTAAGCTCGTTTGAAATTCCTAAATATGCGTATAAATATTTAGGTGATGAAAAAATAAATGGCCTTGATAGCTTCATGGTTGAACAAGATCCTGTCGATAAAAACTCTGGTTACACTCGACGAATAGTATGGATTGATAAAAGCGAATACCGCATTCAAAAAATAGATTTTTATGATCGTAAAAACTCTTTATTGAAAACCTTAACCTACAGTAACTACAAACAGTTTTTAAATAAATACTGGCGTGCCATGACCATGACCATGGTTAACCATCAAAATGGTAAAAGTACCGATTTAGTGTGGGACAAGTATAAATTTCGTGTTGGCTTAAGCGATAAAGACTTTAACAAAAATTCACTAAAAAGAGCCCATTAATGAAGAAATTAGCGCTGTTAGCAACGTGTTTATTGTTACCCGAAGCGTTAACAACAACTGCCAAAGCTGCTGAGTTTGAACTTAGCGGCAAGGTGGGGATTGAAGGACGTTATTTTTATCAACAACCACAATTGAGAGAACAAAGTGGACAATTTAACTTATCTGTTTTTGCTGAACCTGAGCTCTATTGGAGTTGGAATGATGATTCCGACACTGTGTTATTTAAGCCTTACTTACGTGCAGACCAAAATGATGCACAAAGAAGCCACGGTGACATTCGAGAACTAGTGTGGACCCATGTTGGCGACGATTGGGAATTACGCACCGGCATCAATAAAATGTATTGGGGCGTAACTGAGTTTCAACATTTGGTTGATGTAATTAACCAAACAGACAGTGTTGAAGACATCGATGGCGAAGATAAACTTGGTCAGCAAATGATTAACCTTTCGTTAGTGCGTGATTGGGGAATTATTGATTTTATTGTAATGCCCGGTTTTAGAGAACGTACTTTTGCAGGAAAAAAAGGTCGCTTACGCTCGGGATTAGTCGTTAATACCAACAAAGCTGAGTATGAAGCCAGTGCAGGACAACAACATGTTGATTTTGCCGTTCGCTGGGCAACCAGTGTTGGTAATTTTGATATTGGCAGCAGCTGGTTTCACGGTACCAATCGTGATCCTATCTTAAAGGTTGCTCTTAAAGATTCAGGAAGTAGTTCAGAAATTGCGCAATATGAATTAACGCCCTACTACGAGTTAATGGACCAAGCTTCGATTGATGTACAAGCTACTCTTGGCGATTGGCTGTGGAAAGTAGAAGGTATTTATCGTGATAGCGACTCAGTTAACTATTGGGCGAGCCAAGCCGGTTTTGAATATACCCGAGTTGGTATTTTTGAAACAGCCATTGATGTTGGTTATTTAATGGAATACGGCAAAGATTCTCGCGGTGAAAAATTAGGCGTAGTGAATCAAAATGATTTATTCATTGGTAGTCGACTTGCCTTTAACGACATTCAAAGTACTGAAATATTATTTGGTGGCGGTATCGATTTAGACCACAACGCTCATAGCATTATTATGGAAGCTAGCCGTCGAATCGGTGATAGTTACAAATTAAGCATTGATATGCGCTGGTTTAGTAGTGATAGCAGCAAAGATGTTTTAACCAGCATCAGCCAAGATGATCATTTGCAAATAACTTTAGAAAAGTATTTTTAAAAATATCTAACGTCTAATACATTAAGTAACAACCAAGCAGTTCTCCACCTAGAACTGCTTTTTTTTGTTGCCAGTCAACTTGGCTTACCTAGTTATCATAGAAACTCCAGACATCCTAACTACTCCAGAGATACATGTGCTCCCGTCATCCTGACGAAGGTCAGGAGCTAATTCTTAGATACTGAAACAAGTTCAGCATGACGGTTAATTACGCCTGATTTTTCAGTAATTTTTACCGTCAACTTGACAACTTCCGTCATCCTGACGAAGGTCAGGATCTAATGTTGAGATACTGAAACAAGTTCCAATGCTGATCGTTTAAGGTAAAACAGAGTACTTGAACGATCTTTTCAGTATGGCATATTAGTTTCCTTTTAAAGGAAACTAATCATGTTACGTGATGAATTATCGT
>Ga0316204_10003604_pt1 | contig 30311 bp, 27 predicted proteins | sample 6monrhotite_MG_2_FD_205661 | JGI IMG/M metagenome (GOLD analysis project Ga0316204, IMG submission 205661) | Microbial mat bacterial communities from mineral coupon in-situ incubated in ocean water Damariscotta River, Maine, United States -... | ecosystem: Environmental > Aquatic > Marine >...
CGTGGTGCAGAGAGGCCATAATCGCAAGATTGTATTTGTAGAAGACCGAGACTATCAGTATTACCTGGATCGTCTAAGGGAGTGGAAGACTGAACTTGGTTGTAAGGTATACGCTTATTGTCTGATTGAAAATAAATCTGTCCCCTTTTTGCAGTCGAAGGGGTAATGTTTAGTAAGTGGCGGAGAGAGAGGGATTCGAACCCTCGATGGAGCTATAAACCCCATACTCCCTTAGCAGGGGAGCGCCTTCAGCCTCTCGGCCATCTCTCCAATTTGCGGGTTTTGCTATTGCCCTCGGTAGATCCAGGGGCGTGGTTTCACCGGACGGGAACTATACCACGATGGTTTACCATCGCCAACACGATGTGAGTCCCCAAATCAATTCAATTTCAGCCCAGTTTGTCGTCGGCGATGTGGTAAGTCGGGTCCTCGGTCATATTGACCTCGACGAGGTCGGCGGCCGTGGTCAGCAGTTTGCGGCATTCCGGGCTCAGATGCAGCAGGTGGAGGCGTTTGCCGGCCTTGGTGTAGCGCTCGGCGAGGTTGTCGATGGCCTCGATGGCTGAATGGTCGGCGATGCGGGATCGGGCGCAGTCGATGTAGACCTCATCGGGGTCTGCCTCGGGATCGAAGAGCTCACTGAAACGGTGCGCCGAGGCGAAGAACAGCGGTCCCCGGACGTGGTATATACGGCTGCCGTCGGGCTGGTCCTGGTGTGGCGCGTAGATGTGCTTGGCCTGCTTCCAGGAGAACACCAGGGCGGTTGCGATGACGCCGATGATGACGGCGGTGGCGAGATCGGTGAAGACCGTGACGACGGCGACGAGTATGCCGACGAAGGAGTCCTCGCGCGGGATCTTCTTGAGCAGGTTGAAGCTGCCCCATTCGAAGGTGCCGATCACGACCATGAACATGAGGCCGACGAGCGCGGCCACGGGCACCATGGCGATCAGGTCCGAGGCGAACATGATGAAGGACAGCAGGAACAGGGCCGCCGCGACGCCGGACAGGTTGCGCAGGCCACCGGAGGAGACGTTGATCATGGTCTGGCCGATCATGGCGCAGCCGCCCATGCCGCCGAACAGGCCGTTGACGCTGTTGGCCAGACCCTGGCCAAGGGACACTCGGTTGCCCTGGCCGCGCGTCTCGGTCATCTCGTCGACGACGCTCATGGTCAGCAGGGATTCGATGAGTCCGACGCCTGCCAGGATGACGGCGTAGGGGAGAACGGTCCAGAGTGATTCGAGTGTGAACGGGATTGCCGGGATATGGAAGGCCGGAAAGCCGCCGCTGATGTCCGCGATGTCGCTGACGGTCTTGGTGTCGAGGCCACCGAAGATCACGATCAGGCTGATTGTGATGATGGCGGCCAGACCGGCCGGAATGGCGCGGGTCAATCTGGGTAGCAGGAACATGATGGCCATGGTCAGGCCGACCAGGGCGAGCATGACGGCGAACGGTGTCCCGCCGAGCCAGTGCAGGTCGCCGTCCGGGCCAAGGGCCTTAAAGTGGTCGAGTTGGGCCAGGAAGATTACGATGGCCAAGCCGTTGACGAAGCCGAGCATGACCGGGTAGGGCACCATGCGGATATACTTGCCGAAGCGCAGGACGCCGAAGGCCATCTGGATGAGACCGGAGAGAAAGACGGCGGCAAACAGGTATTCCACGCCGTGCTCCGCGACCAGGGCGACCATGACGACGGCCGTCGATCCGGTTGCGCCCGAGATCATGCCTGGGCGGCCGCCGAATAATGAGGTCACGAGGCCCATCAGGAAGGCGCCGTAGAGTCCGACAAGTGGGTTGACGCCCGCTACGAAGGCGAACGCAACGGCCTCGGGAACGAGCGCGAAGGCAACGGTCAAGCCGGATAGGATGTCATCCTTGGCGCCGGCGGCGTGTCGGTAATAGGGTTGGAACATGATGATTTCGGCGCGAAAAGGAGGCAAGGATAGAGATTTACACCCCGAAAGTCCACCGTGCGGCTGGGTCTCTCTGTTCAATCACGGCGTCGTCTATTAGCATAGGTGACCCATTTCAAGTTTTAAGAGAGTCCAGGCATGAGTATTCAACAAGACCTTGAGGCCCGTTGCGGCTCCCGCTGTGAATTGTGTGCGGCCACGGACGCGTTGTCCGTCTACGAGGTCGGGGGCGGTCAGGGGGGCATTGATGGCAGCGTTCTCGTTTGTGCAGCCTGTCGCGGTCAGATCGAGGACCCGGATGGCGCGGACGTCCATCATTGGCATTGTCTGAGCAACAGCATGTGGACCCCCGTACCGGCCGTTCAGGTCATGGCCTGGCGCCTGCTGTCGCGCCTGCAGGACGAGGGTTGGGCGCGTGACCTGCTTGACACCCTTTATCTGGATGAGGAGACTTTGGCCTGGGCCCAGGCCGCTATGCCTGCCGATAGCGGCGAGGCCGAGGTCAAGCATGTCGATTGCCATGGCGTGGATCTTGCCGCGGGCGATACGGTCACCCTGATCAAGGATCTGGACGTCAAGGGCACGAGTTTCACGGCCAAGCGCGGCACGGCTGTACGCGGCATCCGCCTGGTCGCGGATAATCCCGAGCACATCGAGGGTCGGGTCAACGGTCAGAGCATTGTGATTCTGACCCGGTTCGTCAAGAAATCGAGCTAGGTGATGGTGCCAGTTATGAGGGCGACGGCGGAACTTCAAGTGATTCCAATCGGCAGCGGTGTCAGTGTCAGGACGCAGATCATGAAGGTCATGCAAGTCCTTGAAGGCTATGATCTGCTTCTCGAAACGCATGCCTCGGGCACCAATATCGAAGGCGACATGACGACAATCCTGAGCGCGGTCGAGGACGTTCACGCGCACTTGCACGCGGCCGGCGAGGTCCGTCTCGTCAGCTATCTGAAATTGGAGTCGCGAACGGACAAAGAGCCCACGCTGGCGGGAAAACAACTCTAGTACACCTTTAAAAACGGGCTGAAGCCGCGTCGACTGCGCAGCAAACAGACTCAAAATGCTCATTTATACCCGGAAAGCTATGCCTTTTCGCCCCTTGCTGCCATCGATTTGGCCGGGGGATTGAAGATGCGTGTTCCGGGAAACTCCGGTAGGGGTTGCGCCGAGGCGTGCGCTCCTTGTTATGATGGGTCCATGACTGTGAAAATTTATCCTCGCGGCAAGGAGTACGTCGCGCCCTGGGAGAAGGCCTTCGACCGGGTCCTGGATCCGCTGGATGAGTTCATCCATCGCCAGACCACGAGCGGCGTGCTGTTGATGTTGTGCGCCGTCATAGCCCTTGTGATCGCCAACAGCCCGCTACAGGCGGCTTACTTTCATCTGCTGGAGACGCCGTTTACGATCGGGCTGCCCGGCCTGCAGCTCTCCAAGTCGGTTCACCATTGGATCAACGATGGTCTCATGGCCATGTTCTTCTTCGTTATCGGCCTGGAGCTCAAGCGAGAAATCCTGGTTGGCGAACTCGCGGACCTCAGGCAGGCCATGCTGCCGGTTATTGCCGCCATCGGCGGCATGCTGGTTCCGGCGCTGGTTTATGTGGGTATTAACCCCGAGGGCGAGGCCTTTCAGGGGTGGGGGATCCCGATCGCGACAGACATCGCCTTTGCGCTTGGAACGCTGGCGTTGCTCGGTGACCGTATCCCGAAGAGTTTGCTGACCTTTCTGGTGGCATTGGCCATTGTCGACGACCTCGGCGCTGTCGTGGTCATTGCGCTGGCCTATACCGAGACCCTGGACTATACCGCCCTGGGTACGGCGGGGGCGGTGCTGTTTCTGCTGATTTCATTAAACATGGGCGGTATTCGGCGTCCTTTGCCCTATCTCCTGCTGGGCGCGGTGCTTTGGGTCGCGATGCTCAAGAGCGGCGTGCATGCGACCCTGGCCGGGGTCTTCCTGGCCTTTACGATCCCGATGCGCGCCAAATATGACCCCGAGCTGTTCCTCACTCATATCAGCGAGGTCATTGAGCAGATCCGACTCGCCTGCCAGCGTGAACGGGACATCTTCAGGAATAGTGAGTTGTTTGCCCGCGTACGTTCTCTGGGTGAGGGTGTGCAGCGGGCGACGGCGCCGGCCCAAATCCTCGAACATCGGCTGCACCTACCGTCTGCCTATCTGGTGATCCCGATCTTTTCGCTTGCCAACGCGGGAATCCCAATCGATTTGAGCGCCTTGAGCGATGTCTTCCGTCACCCGGTAGCCATGGGTGTCGGCGCGGGGCTCATATTCGGTAAGCTCATCGGCATCGCGGGCTTTACCTGGTGCGCGGTGCGGCTTGGCGTGACGACCTTGCCGCATGGACTCCACTTCGGGCATATCATCGGCGTGGGCCTCATGGGTGGCATTGGGTTCACGATGTCGATCTTTATCTCCGAACTCGGATTCGCGCACTCGCCAGGGGACTTGCTCATGGCCAAGACCGGGATTCTACTGGCCTCTTTCGTGGCGGGCGTCACCGGTTTTATCTGGCTGTATCAGGCTGCAAAACACCCAGCGTAGGCGTTCGGCACCCGATACAGCGACGTTGAATGTTCGCGGATGATATCCCGCCAGCCTATCGATTCGGCTTCTTTCTGTTTCTCAGCATGGATATCCCAGCGATGACGCAGGCGGCCCCGGCCATTTGCATGATCGAGACCGGCTCGTCCAGCAGTATCGAGGCCATGGCTATCGTGGCCACCGGACCCAACGCCCCGATTATCGAGGTATCACTGGCGCCGATGCGGTGGATCGCTGCCGCCAGCAGAAATGCCGGAATCACGGTCGAGAACAATGCCATCGCGAGACCATATCCATAGACGGCGGCCGGTTGATTTAGGGCGCTGACGTCGCGTATCACAAAGAATTGCAGGATCACCGCAACAGACGAAACGATCATCGCGTAGGCCGTGAATCGCTTCCCGCCAATCCTCGGAATTACCTCGCCGCTACCGACCAGAAAGGTGGCGTAGGTCAGCGTGGATGCAAAAACCAACGATGCCCCAAGCAGGACGTTTTCTCCAGACAGCGTTAGATCATGCCCAAGCGCCAGCGCGACCCCGGCATAGCTCATGAGACAGGCTAGATAGGTGCTTTTGTGGATGGGCCGGCCCAGAAAAATGGCCGACAGGATCACCACCATTGTTGGGTAGATGAACAGGATCAGTCTTTCCAAGCCCGCGCTGATATAGAGCAGCCCCAGGAAGTCCAGCAGGCTCGACAGATAGTAGCCGATGAGGCCCAGAAATATGAGAATGACCCAGTCGCGCGCGACCAATGGTGAGGCCGCTTTTCGTTCTTCCCGCACGGCGATGACGACAAAAAACGGCAGCGCGAAGCTCATGCGCAGCATGAGCAGGGTCACGGCGTCCACATCGTAGGTGTAGGCGAGTTTCACGAAGATCGCCTTGGCGGAGAAGCCCAGGGCGGCGCCGACCGCGAGCAATAGACCAATGACGGGCGGGGCGTGTTCCGGGCGGGATTCATTTGGCAAGCGCATGTACTCCTCCTTCCTGTTGAGGCGCTTGCGGAGTCATACGGAATGCGGCGAAGGGACACTGCGACATGCGGTATGCTCCGCAATCGCTGTGTCTTCATTTTAGTGGGTTAAGGTGTCAGACGAGACAGATCGCGGCGGATGGCAAAAGGCCTAGCCAAGGTTTTAGTGCATGCCGCAGTCGCTGATTCATGGCCACATTATGCCTTGATTTCCTCTTCACGCGCAATTCGTGGCTGTGGATGGTTCAGGGCGAGCGAACTACATGAGCGTTCCTTTTCTGATACCCTGATCCCGTTATCCCGGAGGTTGATCCATCTTAGAACCATGGGTTCCGCTTGGCACGCTGGGATCGGCGCGCCGTCTGGAGAAAAGGTCGTATTGAGTGATGAGTTGGAAGTACAGGATATACTCCGGTAAGCCACTATCCGCCAGGTATCCGCGGTGCTTTTGGGCGCTTCTGTGTCTCGTTTTGACGCCTCTAAGTGTTTTCGCCGAATCCCGGTTGTTCCCTGATGTTTTGACTCAGTTTTCGGTGATCGGCGACGGATCGCCTATCTTTTCCGGGACAAGCGATGCCTGGGACGGCGAGATTCGTGAACGTGGTTGGATCCTCAAGGACGGCGGAACCTTCAAGATGTGGTACACGGGATACCGGTCCGACGGCGATCCCGTAAAGCGTTTGGGTTACGCCACATCGAGTGATGGCCGAAACTGGCGGCGCTACCCGGGCAATCCGATCTACGATGGCGGTTGGATTGAGGACGTCATGGTTCTTAAGCATGACGATCGTTATGTGATGTTTGCCGAGGGCGCCGGAGATCGGGCCCAATGGTTGGTCTCGCCGGACGGTCTGCATTGGCGGAACATGGGGGTCCTGGATATCCGTCGCCGCGATGGCCGCCCGATCGATGACGAGCCCTTTGGGACGCCAACGGTTTGGTACGAGGACGGACGTTGGTATCTTTATTACGAGCGCAAGGACAAGGCGGTTTGGCTGGCCGTTTCAGATGACCTGATTCACTGGACCAATATCCAGGATGCCCCGGTCTTGCGTCCCGGCCCGGATCAATATGATAGCGGCTTGATTGCGCTGAACCAGGTGATCAAATACGACGGCAAGTACTATGCCTACTATCACGGTGCGGGGCGGACGGAGCCTCGTACCTGGAATGTCGCGATTGCGCTATCCGATGATCTGATCCACTGGTACAAGTATCACGGTAACCCCCTGTTGATCCCTGGGAAAAACGAATCCAGCGGGATCGTTGTCGACGACGGGCGCAGGTTCAGGCTTTACACCATGCATGCCAAGGTCCGTCTCTATCAGTCACCGCCCTATGCAAAGGATTGACGCCCCGGGCTTGAAATGTGGCTCAGACGTGGATCTGCCCCTCGAGATAGAGCGCCGCCTGACCCGAGATCAAGACGCGATCGCCGGAGAGCTCGCAACGTAACTCGCCTCCGCGTTTCGAGAGCTGGCGAGCCGTAAGCTGTTGTTTGCCAAGCTGTTCGGCCCAATAGGGAGCCAGGGTGCAGTGGGATGATCCGGTAACCGGGTCCTCGTCGACACCATAGTTGGGCGCGAACAGGCGGCTCACGAAGTCACAGCTGCGACCGGGCGCGGTCACGATAAAAGCCCCGCCCTTGAGCGTCTTCAGCCTGGCAAGGTCCGGTGTGAGGGCGCAGACCTCGTCTTCATTGTCAAAGATCAGCAGATAGTTCGCCGAGTGCAGGACCTCGATGGGTGTCAGGTGGAAAGACTCGAGCAGGCCCTCCGGTGGAGAGCAGGGCAGGGCCGGTGTCGATGGGAAGTCCAGCGTGAGCCAGTCGCCCGAGCGTCTCACTTGCAGGTCCCCGCCGCGGGACTGAAATCGGATCGGTGCGTCATCGTGCCCCAGGCAATGGAACAAGACCCAGGCCGCAGCCAGGGTGGCATGACCGCAGAGTTCGACCTCGATTATCGGGGTAAACCAGCGAATATGGTATTCATCGCCGTGAGAGACGAAGAAGGCCGTTTCGGAGAGGTTGTTCTCGGCCGCAATCCGTTGCAGTTGGGCGTCTTCCAGCCAGTGCTCGAGCGGACAGACGGCAGCCGGATTGCCCCGAAATAACTGGTCGGTGAAGGCATCGACCTGATAGATGGGCAGAGTCATGTTGGCGCCCTCTTTGGTGAAATGATTAATGCCAGTCTAGACCGGTATCGGGGTTTTGGCCAGAAGACACCAATGACAGAGGCCATTGATGTCGCCAGCCCTCGAACTAGCCCAGATATCCGAAGCGCTTGGCCCAGGGTTCGAGCAGAGGCAGCACCGGCTCCATTTGTTCGCGATACTGTTGCCAGCGAAAACGCGAGCTACGATAGATGGGGCGGGATACCTGACTGTAACTCGGGGTATTGATATAACCGCGCCCCCGAGCTCGACTGTCGAAATTCATGACATCGGGATGCCAGGGCTGATCGAGAAAATCGAGGATGCCGCGCACGGTCTCCTCGAACTCGTCGACCAGGTCTTCGTAGCGATATTGGTGACACGAGATTGGCAGGACGGAACGGTAGTGTTGCCAAAGCCCCATGACTTGGTCGTAGAGTATCGCGCCGTCTTCCAGAGTATAGAAGTTTGCCATGGCCTGATTAAAGGCGAAGGACTGCATGAAGCAACTGAGCACGACGTCGCAGGGATGCCGGACGGCGAAAAGGAAACGCGCCTCTGGAAACAGCCATTGACAAATACCGGCCCCGACGATGTTGAGGGGGAGCTTATCGACAATGAGCGAACCTTGTCCCGGTACCGTATATTCGCTGGCCATGGAGAAATAACGCGCGCGCAGTTGATGCCGCTGGTCTGCGGACAGGTTTGCCAGGGCATTGGGGTCGTTCCCGGTCATGCGCTCGAGCTCATTCTGTACGTGAAACATGATCGGGCGTTCTTCCATGACCTGGAGGTTGGGGTGGCAATCGAGGATTTGGTCAATCAGCGTCGTCCCGGAGCGGGGAAAGCCGACCAGGAACACGGGCGCGGCCAGATCGTCATCGGTTGGGTAGGTCTGCCATGAGGACACCCACTCGGGGGCGAACGTCGCGCGTAGCAAGGCGATCTTTCGGCGATAGGCGGTCTTGTCCTCATCGCGGGCCTTCTGGGCGACCGCCAGCGCCGCGTTGGCCTGTTTGAAGTGTTCGAAGGCGGTGGCATAGGACCCTGATGCGTCGGCCAGTCGGCCGAGCTCGAAACGGACCGCCTGGGCCTCGTGCGGGTCGTCGGGGACCGGAATCGCTGAAAGTAGCGCGTAGCCACCCTCCGGGTCCTTGTTTCGTCTCAGAATAGAGGCCAGCACGCGGGCTGCCAGCGGGTTATGGACCTCGCCAGTCAGGACCTCGCGGGCGAGGGTTTCGGCGTCTTCGAGCCGGTTGACCGCTTCATAGGCGTCGCAAAGCAGCGCCTTGGCCTCGCTTCGCTGAGGACGGAGGAGAACGGCCTTCTGCAACCATCCAATGGCTTCGTCCACCTCTCCTCGAACCCTGTGGATCATGCCAAGATACCAGTAGGCCTCGTAGCTGCCCGGTTCTCGTTCGATGGCGGCGAGATAGGCGGTGATAGCGGCGTCGAAATCGCCCTGTTTTTGAAGCATGATGGCGAGTTGCAGATAGGCGCCGGCATAATCGGGCGCGTGCTCGATGAGCTGACGGCAGTAGACGACGAACGCCTCGGCCCGACCCACTCGTTCCATGGTCTGACTGAGTAACACCAGTGTCTCGTATTGATCCGGGTGGACCGCGAGGACTCGCTGGTAGTGCGCTTGGGCCGGCTCAGGGTCCCCCTGGGCGATGAGCAAGTCCGCAAGGCGGCGATGGGCCTCGGCGAGGCTGACGTCGATCTCGATGGCACGGCGATACCCACCCATTGCCGCTTCCGTGTGCCCAAGTCTTTCCTCGGTCATTGCGTATTCGTAGCACAGCCTGGCGTTGTCGGGTGAGATCGCCTGAGCCCGCGCCAGCCATTCCTGAGCCCGGCTCCAATCGCCTTCAAGAGCGGTGACCCGAGCGGCAAGTTGCAGACCATCGAGATGGTTCGGGTCTTGTGCCAGCAGCGTCTCCAGGACCTGTCTCGCTGCGGCCAAGTCCCTTTGTTCGAGCAGGCGTCGCGCGGATGAGTATTCGTCGTGCGTATCGTCGGTTTTCATGGTTTTCCAGACTCTATCGTCAATGCGTTTCAGCGGCCACGATTATCCTACCTTGAAACAATGAACCTCCGAAATCAGAGGCTCCCAGGAGCCTTTTCAACAGCCTGCCAGATTGGGCTTGCTCTGCGGAGGGGCTTGGTCAATTTCTGGACCAGGGACCGGTTTTCGGTGCAGGCGAAGTCTCGGCGGGTGTCATGAAAGGCCTTCCTCAGCCGCATCTGCCGTTTGCCGAGGTCGGCGAGCAGCCAATCGATGGCCGTGCTCGACCGAGGCTCGATCGCGTCTAAATCCACCTTGAATGCAGCGAGCGCCGCGGCCTGAACCTGACAATCCTGGTAGCCGCCAAGCAGGTCTTGCAGTGATTTAAGCGAATGGATGATTGGGCCGGGTCCCGGTTCCGGTAGGCATGATTCAAAGAGCTCCAGCAGATAGCGAAGCTTCTTGCAGCGTTTTCGAAGTCTATGCAATGCCTCGGGGGGGGCTTGCCTATCGATCTCAAGGCCCTCCGCGCAGATGCGGTCGTAGGCCTTCATGACGCGTTTCCCGCAGGTGGCGTGGATCGGCCGACCGGCGTTTCGGAGCCGTGTTTGCGTTGGGACGGGCGTCTCGACAAAGGATTGCCAATCGTTCATGAATCGGTTGAAGCGATTGCCCTTCAGCAAGCGCCGCAGCCGGGTAAGCTCCGACCTGCGCCGGGACTCAAGCAGGTCGCCAAGGGGGGCGAAGGCCGAGCGCAGGTGCTTGGGCAGGCGCTGACGATAGACGGGGAAGTCGATTAGATGGACGTCGAGATCGCGTAGCGGGGTGGTTGCGGCGCCCAACCAGGTCAAATTGCCGGATAGACGTTTGACGCGCCGCGCCGGGAAGACCAACCGTATCTGATCAAGGGTCGTGCGCGCCCGCCGAACGGCCGTCCGGAAGTCGTGCAGGAACTCACTATCGATGTCCTTGATGATGCCATCGACGTTCGCGGTCATGATGTCGCGCAGGGCGGCCAGAATGATCTTCATGGCCTCGTCGCTACGCAACTCCGGGGCCAGTTCGAGCCTTGGGCGGGGTGAATAGCGATCCGGTTCGATCCCGAGTCGATCAAGACAGTCAGTGAGCAGGTCGTCCCTACATGGGGTGTAGCGACCGGATTCGCTGAGATAATGTCTCATGCGGCACAGTGGTTTTTCGTAACCTCGTAGCGCCAGCAGGCGACAGCGGACCCCCAGGAATCTCCACGGCCCATGTTTGCCGATGTGCGCCTCGATGCGATCGACATGCAACCGGGCCACGGTCTTGCCGTCCATGTTCAGGCAATCCACCGGGGTTCGACGGATACGCGCGGTAGCCATCGGCAGCAAGGCGCGGAGGCCCAAGGCGTCGGCAATCGGGAGGGCGATATCGGGGGGTAGCTCCGGTGTCGATAGCGCCCCTTCGGTTAGCGGCGTCCCGTCCCGTTTTAGGGTTCGTTTCGGGGTCGTGAGCACCCAGGTTGGGCGGTGTGGCGCACTGCACCAGCAGAGGCGCCAGCCCCGCTTGAAAAGACGACCTTCGAAACTGTCGAAATAGCTGTGCTCAATGACGGCGGGGTGTCCAGGGATCATTCGGTAGGGGGTGTCGGCTTGATCGATCAGGGCGTCGAGTTCCGAGTCCGGCGGGAGGCGGAAACAGTTTGGCGCGTTCTCCCTCACTACCGGGGGGCGTCCGAATATTCTGATTCGAGTTCTTTCGGCCGCAGAAGGGCCTCAAGTTCTAACTGTCCGCTAAGGTCGCGGCTCCAGTCGTCTGGAAGTCGTACGACGGCGAGGCTCGCCGTGGGGAATAGCTTCCCCGTGTTCGTGCGCGGGACCGCATTGCCGCACAGGAACAACAGCAGTGCTTCCAGGCCCGGGTTATGGCCGACGATCATGAGATCCTGCCGTTGATCCCGCTCGATGATCTGCAAGAGTTGGTTTCTATCTGCCAGATAGAGTTCGGGGAGATAGTCAACGTTGTTGGGTTCGGTTTCCAGGGCGTCGTAGAGTTCGGTGACGGTCTGAGCGGCGCGCCTGGCGGGTGACGAGAGCGTAGTCCGCGGCTGGATCCCTTGCGTGCGCATAGTCTTGGCGATCAGTTGTATCGCCTTTTGTCCGCGTCGATTGAGCGGGCGGTCATAGTCCGTTTCGGCGTTGCCATGCCAGTCGGACTTGGCGTGTCTCAGCAGTATCAACCTACGCATTTTATCGATGCCCATTATATCGATATCAGGTCGCCCGGAAAGGTCTCTTGGGCAGTGTGGGGCCAATGTTATGGTCAAGTATGGACCGCTATCCCCTGGTTGTCATTGAATCGTGACAAAAACTTCATCGAGCTGTCACATTTCCTCTATATAGTCTCGCCGGTTGAAGTTGGAAGACGCGTTTTCAGGGGATTCGAATAAATGTCCGATCAGCATAGTACCCGGCCCTTCAGTTTGCCGGACAATGTCATCAATGTGGCGCCTAGCCAACGCGTAAACCGCCTTATCAGCGGTTTGATCGAAAAGACCTTTGGGCTGACCCATCTTCAGTCACTGTATCAGGCCTTGCCGCCGAGCCGCGATGATCGGGAGTTCTTGAAGCAGGTGTTCGATGCCTTCAATATCGGATATCAGATCGAGGACGAGGCCCTGGCTCGAATCCCGCGATCGGGGCCAACCGTGATCGTCGCCAACCATCCGTTCGGCGCCATTGAGGGCGTGATCCTGGCCGCCTTGCTGCGTTCGATCCGCAGTGACGTCAAGATCATGGCCAACTTCATATTGAATCGCGTCCCGGAGGTCAGCGACCTGTTCATCAGCGTGAACCCCTACGCCAGCAGCCATGCCTCCAAGGTCAATGTTTCGCCGATGCGTCAGGCGATACGTTGGGTCAAGGAGGGTGGCCTGCTGGTCGTGTTTCCGGCCGGCGAGGTTTCTTATTGGAGTCCTCGTACAAGAAAGGTTGCTGATCCACCCTGGAGCAAGACGATCGCCAGGATGATTCATCGCGCCAATGCCAATGTGTTGCCGGTCTACTTTTCCGGGGCCAATAGCCTGTTGTTTCAGGTCGCTGGCCTAATGCATCCGCGGGTTCGTACGGCCCTGTTGCCCAGGGAACTCATGAACAAGGCGAACACCTCTATCGATATCCAGGTCGGTCGCCTGATCTCCTATAACAAGCTGAAGTCCTTCGATGATCAAGCCCTGATCGATCAGTTGCGTCTAAGGACCTATCTACTCAAGGACGTATCGGCGACAACCTCCGCTGTCTCACGCCATGTTGATGTCTCGGCGGACGGACTTGAACCGGTGGTCGAGGCGGTTGATCCACTGGCGCTGGCGGGAGAAGTTGCCACACTGGACTCATCTCGATGCCTTGTAGAGAGCGGTGAGATGCGGGTCTATTATGCGGCGGCCGGCGAGGTTCCCGAGATCCTGAGCGAGATCGGTCGACTCCGCGAATTGACCTTTCGCGCCGTTGGAGAAGGCACCGGACAGTCCATCGATCTCGATCGCTACGATGATTATTATCTTCACCTGTTCATCTGGAACAGTGCGACCATGGAGATTGTGGGCGCCTATCGGCTGGGCCAAGGCGACGTCATCATGGAGCGGTTTGGCAAAAGGGGTTTCTATAGCCACTCCCTTTTCAAGTACCGGACCCGTTTTCTTGAGAAGCTCAACCCCGCGCTCGAGATGGGGCGATCATTTGTCCGTATCGAGTATCAGCGCAGTTTTTCTCCGCTCATGTTGCTCTGGAAGGGAATTTCACAATACGTTTATCGGAATCCGCGATATCGCCGTTTATTCGGACCGGTCAGTATTAGCAGCGAATATCGCGCCCTGTCTCAGCAATTGATCGTTGAGTTTCTCAATGACCGAGCGGGTCAGCCGGATATGTCCCGCGATGTCAAACCGCGCAAGCCTTTTCGGGTCGTGGGGCGTCGGGACAAGCAGGCCCTTTGCCGTGATATCAGCGACCTCGATCTGTTTTCCGATCTGGTCTCCAGTATCGAGCCTGACGCCAAGGGGGTTCCGGTCCTGTTGCGTCAATATCTGAAATTGGGCGGGCGTATCCTGGGTTTTAATGTGGACCCGGACTTCAGCAATGTCCTGGATGGACTGATTATGGTCGATCTGCTCGAGACCGAACCCAAGGTGCTGGCGAGATATATGGGGCGTGCCGAGACTCAGGAATTTCGCAACTTTCATGGGGGCGGCGACGGCAGCCACCAGAGCGGCGCGGATGTCGCCTGAATTTTTTAAGGGCGCCTCTAAACACTCGATGGCGGTGAGGCCTTAACGGGCGAAAAAACGCCGGACTATTTTGACCGATGGATTTACGCTGCCTTGCGGCGGGGATTTTTTCGGGTGAAGCCGCTTACCGGACGCAGCACGTTATCCTGTCCGAGGAGCGCTTGCCGTTCCGTGGTCCAGTGTACGACATGGATTTTGCCATTGTTGTCCTCGGCTAGCGCCGTGCAGTTTTCCACCCAGTCACCGGTATTGAAATAGGTCACGCCCCCTACTTCGGTGATATCGGAGTGATGGATGTGCCCGCAGACGACGCCGTCATAGCCCCTGCTCTTGGCCTCATGAGCGCAAGCTTCGGCATAGCGTTCGATATGGCTCATGGCGTTTTTGACGTGGGTCTTGAGATAAGTGGAGAGCGACCAATATGGGAAGCCGAGGCGCCGACGCATGCCGTTGTATTGGCGATTGAGCCACAAAAATGCGTCGTAACCGATGTTGCCGATTTGGGACGTGAACCAGTTGGTCAACACAACGCTGTCGAATTCATCTCCATGGGTCAGCAGCAAACGCCGTCCGTCGGCTGTTTCATGAATATATTCGGGCAGGATCTCGACGCCCTGAACGGTCATGCCGTGAAAGTCACGCAGTTTTTCGTCGTGATTGCCGGGGATGTAGATGACGCGAGTTCCGTGCTTCGCCTTGTCGAGCACGAGTTGAATAATCTGGTTATTGATGCTTGGCCAATGCCAGCCGCGGCGTAGTTTCCAGAGGTCGAGGATGTCCCCGATCAGATATAGGTTTTCGCATTCCGTGTGTTGCAAAAAATCCAGAATATAGTCTGTCTTGGCGTCTCGGGTGCCGAGGTGTACGTCGGAAATAAAGAGGGTCCTGAAGTTCAGTTTTTTCATTTTTACAATCCTCTAAATGCATTTGTGTAAATATAACTGACCAAGGTTAATTTTTTATGAAATATTTTAAAAAATATATAAAAATCAGGTTGTTTTGATTTTTAAAGTGTAAGATAGTGGGTTTTTTAAATGTCTCTATTTTATGGGGCTTATCATAATTATTTGCGTGTCCCGGGCAAGCCCGTGAGGATGCCCAAGCGGGTGATTTGTTTTGCGTTATAACCATATTCGTGGCGTCCGGCACGTCATCAAGGCCTTTGGTTTTTCCATGATGGGTTTGCGCGATGCCTGGCGTTTCGAAGAGGCCTTCAGAATCGAGACGCTGCTTTTCGTAACACTTTCCCCACTGGGCATTTTTTTGGGAGAGAGTCCAGTGGAACGCGTCCTGCTTGTAGGATGTCTGTTGCTGGTGCTGGTGACGGAATTGCTGAACTCGGGTATTGAGGCGACCGTGGATCGGGTGGGAGAAGAGCATCACCATCTCTCCGGCAGGGCCAAGGACATCGGATCGGCCGCGGTCTTTGTTTCCTTGCTCAATGTGCTTGTGACCTGGGGCCTGATCCTGATCCCGAAGATATGAAGACCGTGGAGGCTTCGGGGTGGGTCCCACGAATTGAGCAGGCGATTTGCAATTCATTGTGCTCGCGAGTTGGTTACTCCGCGCTTGCGATCATATCCGCATCCGGTGCGTATCGTGGACTCAGGTCTGCCCAGAGCATCCGGGATAGCGAATCCACTGAATCGGTCCGGCCGGTCTGAATCCAGTTCGTGATGGTCGCCGCTACATCGGGATAGAGTACGGGTGTCGGGTTAGGGGTCCGCAACCACGCGGTGATGATTTCGGGATAAAAATCATCCATCTGCGTACCCATTTCTAGTTGAGTCAATGCGGCCGCGTTTGACCACTGTTCCATCTGTCCCTTCAATGGCTTCACAAGGATCTTCTTGCCATATTGAAGGGCCTCGCTGGCCAACTCGAAGCCCGAATTGGAGATAACGCCCTCGCAGCAGGCGAGGTCCCGTTGGAAGGTCTCTCTGGAGAAGGGCTTCAACGTAATATTGCCGATCTCCTTGCGGACCTCGGTCGCGCAATAGACCTGGAAGCGATAGTTCGAAAACGGTTCCAGTAAGCGGATGACCTCGTTCGTATCCTCGAAGGGCAAGTATATCAAGATAGACCCGCGCTCGACGGTTGCCGATAACTTGGGGCGTTCGATCAAAGGGGGCAGGATCGGTAAGTTGAAATGATCCCAATGCAGTCCGATTTGGGTCTCGCCCGGCGCGAAAAATCGAATGATTGCGCTTGCCAGCGGGTTATTTTTCGCCTTCGGGATATCGTGAAAAAAGGCGTACTGATGTCCGATCGCGACGGATGGTCTTTTCTGAATCTTTGCGGCCCAGGCCGTGACCGGCTCGAAGTCGGTGAGCACCAGGTCGTACGGCCTCAGGTCCAGTGTCCGCACATCGCGAATGAAACGGACCATGTTGTTATTGAGGGCTGTATTCAAATACTGAATGCGGCCCGCTTTGATCGCGAAGGTCAGGCCCGGAAGGCAGCGAAAATCACCGAAGGGTTCCATACTGAAGAGTTCCTCGTGCGGCCGTCCGGAAAAGAGGTAGTCGACCTCGATTCCCGCCGCTGCCAGGGCCGGGGCCATGGTGCGTGCGCGCGTGATGTGACCGTTCCCTGTCGCCTGAACACCGTATAGGATTCTCATGTTTCGATGTATGCTCTCTTTGCTTTATTGAATAATGTTGATGGCGATGAGCGCGCTCATCGTGCCAAGGGCCGCTCCGGCCAGGGTATCCGTCGGGAAGTGCACGCCCAGGATGATCCGCGCCGCCCCAATCAAGGAGGCCAGCAGGTAGGCGAACAGATCGAAACCGGGGTAATAGCTGTGCACGAGCATGGCCATCACGAAGGCGGCGGCGGTGTGACCCGACGGAAAGCTGAATTGGTCCGATGGCGTCAGCCAGGGGCTTAGCTCCCGGTCAACGACGAACGGACGATCGCGTTTGATCAGATTTTTGAGGATCAGGTAGAGTGGGCCCTCAATGCCGAAGGCGATCAAACCGGTGGTCAGGAACTTGTTGCCGTAGATGGGTTCAAACCAAAACAACGTCAAACCGATCGCGAGATAATACGGGCCGTTTCCAAGGTGGGACAGGACCCTGCTCGCAAAGACCATTTTCATGAAGAAACGACGGGCGTTTATCCAGCGAAAGGCCGCGAGATCGAAGTGAGCAATTGCCTTTAGAGTACCCATAATCTGCATCGTGTCTTTATCTTCGGCTAAGAATTACACCGATTGATGACGGCTTCATGAAGCTTTTGAGAAGCTTTTGTGACATCAAGTCCGGATTCAGGTGCCTCAATCAACTGGAATGGTGTTTTTCGGAGGTCTGAAATGGTTGGTTTCGTGAACAGTCGAGTGGGTTACGGATGGGTCGCGATCGCGTTGCACTGGCTCATGGCCGCAGGCATCTTTTTCCTGTTTGGTCTGGGGCTCTATATGACGGATCTGGATTACTACGACGCTTGGTATCACAAGGGGCCTGATCTCCATAAGGCGCTGGGCATGCTCATATTGTTGCTGCTGGCCATTCGAATCCCCTGGCGCTTGCTGAATACCCGCCCGAAGCCCCAGGGCCGGCCTTGGGAGCAGTTCGTGGCCCATTGGGTCCATAACAGCCACTATGTCTTGATGGCGGTTGTCCTGATCACTGGCTATTTGATCCCGACCGCGAAGGGGGAGGGCGTCGATGTCTTCGGGCTTGTCGAGGTCTCTTCCGTTATGCGACTGAGCGGACCTCAGGAGGACCTGACCGGGCAGGTCCATTGGGCGACGGCATGGGCTTTGATTGTCCTTGGTGTGTTTCATGCGCTGGCTGCCTGCAAGCATCATTTTGTTGACAGGGACGATACATTATTGCGTATGATCGGGCGTAAGGGCGCGCCCGAGCCCGGAAATGGGAAATCAATCTGACCACGAAATAAGGAGGAGAACGAACATGAAGAAGTTCATCATTCCCGCGTTGCTTGCCGGTTTGTTGTCGCTCCCGGCGCAGGCCGCCGAGCACTATGTCATTGACACCGCCAAGCACCACGCCTTCATCACCTTCAAGATCAAGCACCTGGGTTACAGCTGGCTGCTTGGGCGTTTCAACGAGTTCGGCGGCAACTTCGATTTCGATGCCGATAAACCTTCGGCCAATAAGGTCGACATCAGGATCGACATGTCCTCGATCGACACCAATCATGCCGAGCGTGACAAACATCTGCGCAGCGACGATTTTTTCGATGTCGAGAAGTACCCGAAAGCCACATTTACGACCACCTCGTATAGCGATAAGGGCAACGGCAAAGGTGTGCTCAAAGGCACGCTGACCCTGCATGGTGTCAAAAAGGCGGTATCGATCGACGTCGATCAGGTCGGCGCCGGTCCCGATCCCTGGGGTGGTTACCGTCGCGGGTTCGAGGGCACCACCACACTCCATCTATCCGATTACGGCATGAAGAAGGCCAAAATTCTGGGGCCGGCAGGCGAGAATGTCGAGCTGTATCTATCCATTGAGGGTATTCGGCAGTAGCGATCTCTATAGCGTCCGGGACGGGGGCGAGATACTCCCGTTCCCGGGCCTTTCGTATTCAGATGTCCTAAGGGTGTAACTTTCAGCTCACCCCTGATTCGCCTGATGACGGTGTCAAAATACAGGGTGTAAATGAGCTTGAGGCTGTTTGCAACGCAGTCGATGCGGATTCAGCGAGTTTTTAGAGGTGTCCATGGTGAATAGTACATACGAGGATGACAGGTGAGTGAAACGGTGCCAGGTCCCGATGGGCGATCGCGTTGCCACTGGTGTGCCGCTGCGCCAGAGTTTTTCGCCTACCACGATGCCGAGTGGGGTTTTCCGGTCAGCGACGATCGTCGCCTATTCGAGAAATTGAGTCTGGAGTGCTTTCAATCCGGTCTGAGCTGGCGCACCATCCTGGCCAAACGGGAGAACTTCCGTGCCGCATTCCATCTCTTCGATTTCGACAGCATCGCGCGCTTCACCCGGAAAGACATCGAGCGCCTGCTTAAGGATGAAGGGATTGTTCGCCATCGCGGCAAGATCGAGGCGGTCATCAATAATGCGCAACGCGTACAGGAGCTGATCAAGCGAGAGGGTTCGCTTGCGGCCTACATTTGGCGCTACGAGCCGGACCCGAGACAACTCGGCGAACCCCAGTCCGCATCGACGTCGGAGGCATCAATCGCCTTGTCCAAGGACCTCAAAAAGCAGGGTTGGAAATTCGTGGGACCTACGACTGTGTATGCCTTCATGCAGGCAATGGGGCTGATTAATGATCATGTCGAGGGCTGCGTGATCAGGGCCGAGGTTGCACGTGCGCGCGACGGTTTTGATCGGCCGAAGTTGTGATAAGACAATGCCGTCGGGGGGCACGCCACACCGCCACACTTCAACAGGTCCACAAGATTTTTTACGATTAGCAGGCAGTTGAAAAAGGCTCAGATGAGCGCGAGACAAGGTGAAATCAGGCGAAAAAGCGCAGCTTACGGGTCGTAAATGAGCATTTTGAGCCGGATTCTAACGCCGTATCGTGCCTCATGAGACTTTTTTAACTGCCTGTTAGGTTTATGTGCACCCTTGGCTCAAGCAGTTCTCTGCCGGTCATGACCAGGAGGCCATCGAAGGCCGTTTATAGTAAGGGCGCGCGCGGGATGTCCGGGCTTAAACGCCCTTGATTATTAAGGAGGCATTGACCCCGCCGAACCCGAAGCCATTGCACAAGGCATGGTCGATTCGGTGCTGGCGGGAGTGATTCGGGACAAAGTCCAGGTCCTGCATCGCGTCGTCGGCATTGTCCATATTGATGGTCGGCGGCAGGGTGTCATTGATGGTGGCAAGTGCCGTGAAGATGCTTTCGATGCCGCCGGCCGCGCCCAGCAGGTGACCCGTCGCGGACTTGGTCGAAGAGATTGAGGTATTAGATAAGGCGCTACCGAATACGCTGCGTAAGGCGGCAATCTCGGCGGCATCGCCCACCGGTGTCGATGTCGCATGTGCATTGATGTAATCGATGTCCTTTGGTTCCAGCCCTGACATCGTCAGCGCCCGTTTGATCGCTGCGGCGGCCCCCGAACCATCCTCGCAACCGGAGGTGATGTGAAAGGCGTCGGCGCTGGTGCCGTAGCCGCAGATCGTGGCCAACGGCGTCGCGCCCCGCCTTTCGGCATGTTCAAGGGTCTCGATCACGATCAGGCCGGAGCCTTCGCCCATGACAAAGCCGTTGCGATCGCGATCAAACGGGCGAGATGCCTTTTCCGGTTCCTCACTAACGGTCGATAATGCCTTGAGGGCATTGAAGCTGGCGAGGGCCAATGGGTCAACGCAGGCCTCCGCTCCACCCACCAGTGCGACCTCGGCTTCACCGCTGCGGATCAGTCTCATACCGTCACCGATTGCCTGTAGGCTGGCGGCACAGGCAGTTACGGGGCACCCCAGAGGGCCCTTGAAGCCGTATTTGATCGACAGGTTACCGGCCGCCATGTTGGCGAGAAAGGCCGGTGCCGTAAAGGGCGATATGCGCTTGAATCCCCTATTTTCCAGGGTATTCTGAGCTTGGGTGATTGTCGTGAACCCTCCGATACCGGATGCGATGATCGTGGCCGTGGCTTGTTGATCCTGCTCCGATTCGGGGAACCAATTCGCCTGAGTCAGGGCCTCGTGGGCCGCTGCCAGCGCGTAAATGGTAAACCGGTCGAGTTTTTTGCGTTCCTTGGCGGCGATAGTTTGCTCAATGTCGAAGCCCGCTTCGGGGTCATCGTCAATGGTGGGCACCAGACCGGCGATCTTGACTGGTTCATTTTCGGTGTCGAAGCGATCAATTAGGCGGACGCCTGACTGGCCAGCCGTCAGGCGTTTCCAGACCGCCTTGACACCTATGCCCAGAGGGCTAACCATACCCATTCCAGTTATGACGATTGGCGAACGCATTTTGATCTCCGGTGCTACAATTAACCGTGGAAGTTAGCATCCGTCAGAATATGATCAAGATAATATTTTTTCTCCAAATGAGGTAGACATGCCTTACCCGAAAGATCGTAAGACCAAATCCAGGGACCGGATTCTGGATTCAGCAGTCGATTTGTTCTCGCGCTATGGTTTCGACAAGGTGTCGATCGGTCAGATCATGAAATCGGCAAAAATGACCCACGGCGCCTTCTATGCCCATTTTGAGTCGAAAGAGGCGTTGTACCGGGCCTCTTTTCTCGACACACTAAAGAACAGCCGCGCCGCGCGTCTAGTCAAGGGACCTTTGTCCATCAAGCACCTGACTTCGCTGGTGACCAACTACTGGAACCTGAGCGAGCTCGAAAAAAAGAACATACCGGGACCCGAAACCATCCTGTTCAACGAGATCGGCAACAGCAACACCGACGTCAAACGCTTGTTCGAGGAATCCTACGATAATCTCAAGAAGATGATCGAGACCCGGATCGCGGCGCTGATCAAGCTCAAACAACTGCCTTTCGAAGCCGACCGTGAGGTGATTTCGGATAAATCGCGCGCGATCCTGGCGTCCCTGGTTGGGGCCGTTGCCGTGGCCAAGAATCTGTCTCGCGAGGAGGAGCGGCGGCTGATCCTCGAATCCTCTCAAAATCAGATCCTAAACATTCTCGGCGTCAAGGATGGTGAGCCGGTTGCCGGCGGAATCGATAGGTAGGGCTTGTTAAAGGGGCGCGTCTTTAAGAAGGGGCAATGGGGACGGTAGTGGCGCAAGCCCTTTCAACCTATGCTCGTTTAAGATTACCTTCTTTCAGCTTACTGGGTTTCCTAAAGCGGTTCTTACCTGCGACACGGAGAAGGCGCAGAAACTTGGGGCATTCAACGTGGTTTGGCGCGGCACCGTGTGTTTTCGCCAGTTCGCGAAGTTCTGTCTGTGAATATTGTCCCTTATTCAATGAAAATCCCGCGATGCGGTAGGTAGTCGCCCAAGCAGGGCGTCGAGGTCCGTCAGTTCTGTCGCGATCAGATGCAGGACGCCGTCGGCTCTTTGGATCTCGCCATCAATACCGAGCAGGCGGCCGTGTAATACCTGAGGGCGTCTACGTTCGGCGAGGTCGCGCCAGACGACGACATTGAGGGTGCCGAACTCGTCTTCCAGGGTCAGGAAGGTCACGCCGGTTGCCGTGCCGGGGCGTTGACGCGTGATCACGAGACCGGCGGCCCGCGCCCGTTGGTCGTGAGGGAGTCGGCGCAATTCTTCCGGTGCATGGAATCGGAGCTGGGTGAGCTGCGGGCGCAATAATGCCAGTGGATGCCTGCCCAGTGTCAGTCCCAATTGTCCGTAGTCCGCGATGAGGTCCTCGCCCTCGGTCGGGGCGCGCAGTCGTGGACGGCCTTCGGGGATGGCCATGTCCTGGACGAGATCATTGCCCGGTTGTGCGGCCAACACCTCCCAGCGCGCCAGATGACGATGACCCGAGAGACCGGCCAGGGCGCCGGCGGCGGCCAGGCAGTCGAGATCTCGTTTTGCCAGGCCGCTGTGTTGGACAAGATCACCCATTGATCTGAAGGGTGATTGTTCGCGTATAGCGATTAGTTGTCGATGGGCTTGTTTGGAAAAGCCTTTGACGAGGCGCAGCCCCAGACGCAGGGCGGGTTGGGTGTTCGCAGTGTGTTCCAATGTGCAATCCCAGTCACTGTGTCGCACATCGACCGGACGGACCTCGATGCCATGACGCTTGGCGTCCTGTACGAGTTGCGCCGGGGCGTAAAATCCCATGGGCTGGCTGTTGATGAGGGCGGCCGTGAATGCCGCTGGTTCGTGGTATTTGAGCCAGGCCGAGACATAGACCAGCAGGGCGAAGCTTGCGGCATGGGACTCGGGGAATCCATACTCGGCAAAGCCCTCGGCCTGTTTACAGATCCGTTCGGCGAAGTCGTCGTCATAGCCGCGTTCGCGCATGCCGTCGAGCAGGCGTTGCTGGAATTTACCGAGTCCGCCTCTGCGCCGCCAGGCGCCCATGGCGCGGCGCAACTGATCGGCCTCTCCGGCCGAGAACCCGGCCGCGACCATGGCGATCTGCATCACCTGCTCCTGGAAGATTGGGATGCCCAGTGTCCGCGATAGTACGCTCCGCACGGCCTCGCTCGGATAGGTGACGGGTTCCAGACCCTGGCGGCGGCGCAGATAGGGATGCACCATCTGGCCCTGGATCGGACCCGGCCGGACCAGGGCGACCTCAATGACGAGATCGTAAAAGTGTTGCGGTTTGAGTCGAGGCAGCATGGCCATCTGGGCACGGGATTCGACTTGAAAGACGCCCATCGTATCGGCCCGTGCCAGCATTCGATAGACGGCCGGATCCTCGGCCGGCAGGGTCGCCATCGTGAAGCTGCTGCCTCGGTAGGCATTGACGAGGTTCAGGGCGCGACGGATCGCGCTCAGCATGCCGAGCGACAGGACATCGATCTTGAGCAGCCCGAGCGCATCAAGGTCATCCTTGTCCCACTCGATGACGGTGCGGTCGGCCATGGCCGCGTTCTCGATCGGTACGAGCCGGGACAGCGTCCCTTCGGAGATCACGAAACCGCCGACGTGTTGTGAGAGATGGCGTGGGAAGCCGATCAAGGTATTGGCCAGCCCCAACCAGTGTTTGACGCGCGGGTTGTCTGGATCAAAACCCTGCTCCTGGACTCGTTCGGGGGCGACCAGGTGGCCGTCAGTCCAGACCAACGACTTGGTGAGCCGGTCAACCTGGCTTAGGTTCAGTCCCAGGGCCTTGCCGACGTCGCGCATGGCACTCTTGCGCCGATAGGTGATGACGGTCGCGGCCAGAGCCGCGCGTTCGCGCCCGTAGCGGGTATAGATATATTGGATGACCTCCTCGCGGCGTTCGTGTTCGAAGTCTACATCGATGTCCGGCGGTTCGTTGCGTTCCTTGGAGATGAAGCGCTCGAACAGCAGCGACATGCGCGCCGGGTCGACCTCGGTGATCCCAAGACAGAAGCAGACCGCTGAATTGGCCGCAGAGCCGCGGCCCTGGCAGAGGATGTCGCGACTCCGGGCGAAGCGCACGAGGTCGTATACGGTTAGGAAATAGGGTTCGTAGCGCAGTTCGGCGATTAGCGCGAGTTCGCGCTCGACGAGTTCGCGGGCCTTATCCGGGGCGCCTTCCGGGTAATGAGTTTGGGGCCAGCGCATCCGTATACCGGTCTCGGTGAGCATGCGGAGGTGTTCGCTCGGTGTCCGTCCGGAGGGCACGAGTTCCTTGGGGTATTCGTAGCGCAACTCGTCGAGCGCAAAGTCGCAGCGCTCGGCGATGCGTATCGATTCGTTGAGCCATTCGCCAGGATAGATCCGGGCCAGACGCTCCGGTTGTCGCAGGTGGCGCTCGCCGTTGGGATATAAGGCAAGTCCCGCTGAGTCGATGGCGGCGCCGAGGCGAATGGCCGTGAGCGTATCCTGCAGGGCGCGTCGTTCGAGGGTGTGCATATGGACGTCGCCCGTGGCTACGATGGGGATGCCCAGTTCGGCGGCAAGGGCTTGGCAATGGGTGATATATGCCGTGTCATCGGCGCCGAACAGACGCTCGATCGCAAGCCAGCAGGCGCCGGGGAATTGTTGCGCCAGCCAATGGAGCCGTTCGGTGTCGGTCTCCATACCCGGAAGAAGGAGGGCGAGGCAGTCCGGGATGCCACCGAGCAGGTCCTCTAAATGGGTTTGATACTGCCCCTTGTTAGCCGCGCGTCGGGCCTTCGTGATCAGTTTGGACAGATTGCCGTAGCCTTTGCGGTTGGTGGCCAGCAGGACGAAACACGGCCCGTCCGGCGGCCTGAATTCGGCGCCGATGATCAACTTGAGTCCGGTCTCTTTGGCGGCGACATGGGCGCGCACGACGCCTGCAAGGGAGCACTCGTCGGTCAGCGCGAGCGCTGGGTAGCCCAGTTCCGCTGCACGCCGGACCAGTTCCTCGGGGTGGGAGGCCCCGCGCAGAAACGTGAAATTGCTGATGCAATGCAGTTCCGCGTAGGTCGGCTGAGCATTAGGAGGGGTGTCAGGCGAAGAGGCCATGTAGAAACCAGCGCCGCGTATCATGCCGCTCGCGGTAGATCCAGTAGCGGCCGTAGGTGGTATCTCTGGCGATGAAATAGTCTCTGGCGATATCGCCCTCGTCCCACCAGCCGGACTCGATACGTTCTGGGCCGGACTCAATGGCCAGGCACCCGTCGAGCCAGGGCGTGCCGTCGCGCAGGGCTAGGGTAACGGGTTTGGGTAGTAGCCACAGTGGGCGTCTGGCTTTCGCTATGCATTGTCCAGCAGTGCCCGGTGAGGCGGCTCGCCAGGCGAGTTCAGGGCGATGGTCCGGGTGGGGCTGTATCCCGCGTACGGCTGCGTCACCGAGGCGGGCGCGCAGCCTTTCGACGAGCCGGGTCCAGTCGATTGCGTTCGAATGCCTATTGTTGTCCGGGCTGCCATCCAGGCTCAGGGTGCGCGGCTGCAAAGGCCGTATATTGGTCACGCTCAGGCCGATACCCTCGACGGTGTGGGCGAGCGTGAGTCGGCTCAGGCGTTCGCGCAGCAGGGCGAGCAGGTGTTCGGGGTTGCGATTGGGCGCGGCCAGTCCGAGTGTTATATGCGTTGCGGGATGATGGTGATGGATTAGGCGCCAGTGTAGCCATTGCGTACCGGCCTGGCGGGCGTCCAGGAAGCCCGCGAGTTCGAGTAACAGGCGTTGGGCCGGAAACAGCAGGGTCTCGCGGTCATCGGTCTCGGCGGGCAGCCAGAGTTGGCGGACGAAGCGCGGCGGCGGGATATAGGGCTCGCGGGGGTCGGGGGCGTTGCCCAGCAGGCGGTCGAGATAATCGATTAAGGCGGGCCCGAAGCGCCGTGCGAGTCCTGCGCGCGGCAGGCGCAACAGTTCCCCAAGGCGTTTAAGGCCAAGGCCACGCAGGGTTTGCAACTGTCTGTTATCGAGGTCCAGCAACGACAGAGGCAGGTCACGCAGGGCGGTGGTCAGTCGCTCGAGATCCATGACAAATGCTTGGGTTTCGACTTGGGCCAGCAGCCATGCGGCCAGAGGCGTCGGCGCCACGCCGATTCGAACGTCATAGCCGAGTTCGGCGGCCTGGCGCGGGATGCGTTCCAGTAATGGGGCCAGTCCCTTGAACAGCCGCAGACTGCCTGCGACCTCAAGCAACAGGGCATGCGGCGGATGCAGGCTTACGACAGAGGTGTATTGGCCCGCCCAGGCGGCCAGTGATTCCAGGGCTAGGCGCTCGGCTGCCTCGTCACGAGGGCGTAATTGCAGCGTGTGGGCCAGGGCATAGGCCGCGCCGGGCGTCATGCCCGGCCGGATGCCCAGTTTGGCGGCTGCGGCATTGCACTGCAGGAGGGTCTGCCGGATGCCTTTACCTTCGACGATGGCCCAGGGTGACGAGATCGCTCCCGACCGGGAATGGAGTTCCAGCGGCAACGCCGGGAAGTGCAGGCAGAGCCATAGTATGGGCTGATGCCGCGGGGTGGACACCGGAGATGAGCTTAATTGACGACGGGAAAGAGTGGCAGGGGCAGTTGCACAGCCTCGCCGCCCCAGGCCCCCCGCCGCTTTAGGAAATGGACATCGAGCGCGCGTTCTTTGGCCGTGAGGCGTACCCGCACGGATGCCGGGCTGGGCGCGTCGGCGTCGGCTATGGGACGGAACATCACGCCCCAGGAGTTGCTCGACTCCGCGGCCAATTGCAGACGGCGCAGGCGTTGAAAATTAGGCGCGGCGGTCTGCCAGCTCAGGACCGCGCCGCAGGTGCCTGACTGCATGGCCTGTTCGACCGCCCAGAGCTGATCGGTATGGTCGCGGGGGTGTATCCAAAGCAAGCGGGATACATCCAGGCCCATGGCCTGCCAGGCCGGGGCGTAGGGGATATACGGCGGCGCGATCAGGGCGATCCATTTCTTGTCCCGGTTCAGCTGCTGGAGTGCGGGCAGGATTAGGCGGAGCTCACCGATGCCGGGCTGTGGCAGCATGATTTCGGTCAGCGCGCCGCGCGGCCAACCGCCGCCCGGAAGCTGGCTGTCGAGTTCGGCGAAGCCGCTGGCGATGCAGTCCTCGTCCATCCCGGTCGAGGGCCAGGATGAAGTCAGGGCTGAGCGCCGGCCGCGCCAGATCGACGGGTGTTTCAGTACGATATCGAGTGCGGTATTCATTATTTTTTATCTCCTGATAACGCCAACGGCAATGCCTTCGATGGACAACGGTTGATGTTTGAGGTCGACAACGATGGGCTCGAAGTCGGGGTTTTCCGGGAACAGTTGGACGATATGTCCCTGTTTTTGAAAGCGCTTGACGGTGACCTCGTCCTCGATGCGTGCCACGATGACCTGACCGTTCTCGGCGCTGTCCGTCCGATGAACCGCCAGCAGGTCGCCATCCATGATGCCGATATCCTGCATGCTCATGCCCCTGACTTGCAGCAGATAGTCTGCGCGAGGAGAGAAGAAACCGGGCTCAATGCGGCAATGGTCTTCGATGTGCTCCTGGGCCAGGATGGGCGAACCCGCCGCGACCCGGCCCACGACGGGCAAGCCCGATTCCTCCGAATCATCGCCCAGGATGCGAATGCCTCGTGAGGTACCGGGCGTTAGTTCAATGGCGCCTTTGCGGGCCAGGGCCTGTAAGTGATCCTCGGCGGCAGTGGCGGATCGGAAGCCCATCTTGCGGGCGATCTCGCTGCGCGTCGGCGGCATCCCCGTGGCCTGGATGTGCGCATGTATGAGGTCCAGGACCTCTTGTTGTCGTTTGGTCAGCATAGCCCTTCCTTATACTGTTATAATAAACAGTACTGACTTTATATTCAGTGGGCGGCCTTTGTCAACCATGATTTTTTTGGCGCGCCCACAGCGGTTGTAGTGGGCGGGCGGCGGATAACTAGAGCATTTCCATTAACTCCCTATTCGGCTCCGGGTTGGTCAGGTGATTGATGTAGTTCGACAGGGTCTTGATGGATACGATCAAGATCACCTCTAGGATTTGCTGTTTGGTGAATCCGGCATCCAGGAAGTCCTGTATCTCCTCTTCGCGGGGGCGGCCATGGGATCTGACGACGGCCTGTGTAAAGGAGGCCAGGGCGCGGTCCCGGGCGTCGGCGATATCACCGCCAAGGGTCAGGGCCTCCAGCGTCTGTGCGTTTGCCCCCTTGTCCTTTCCGATGGCGCGATGGGCTATGGTGCAAAAGTCGCAGCTGTTTTCCGTGCTGACCGCAAGCAGGGCGACCTGTTGCTGGGCAGGCGTCAAAGAGGTCTTGGCGACGAGCGCGTTCAGCGTCAAATAGGCCTCAAGGGTCGTCGGCGCCTCGGCCATGTAGGCAAACAGGTTGGGGGTGAACCCATAGGCCTTGTTGATGCCCTCAAGCAGTTCTTTGGTGTGTCCCTGGGTGTTGTCTATCGTGTAAAAGGTGAAATCGGTCATGTGGTTCCTCATTCATGTGATTGACGATGAGTCCACTTTATTTGTTATCATGCGAACGATGAATGCTGTAAATAACGGTTATGATGTCTATAAGTACGAGAGTGATGCGCTTTCCAGCGTTTTTCATCTGATTAGCCTGAACGTCAGCGTTTACCATAACGCCAAGGTCTGCGGGAACTGGCGGGTGACCGAACATCATTTGGGGGCGACCTGTTTTCACATCGTGACCGTAAGCAAGCTGGTCCTGGATGTCCCCGGGCACTTCCATGGTGCCTTGAACACGGGTGACTTGGTGATCTTTCCGCGCGAGTTGTCGCATGTTATGACCTCGGTTATGCCGCTTGAAGGCGCGCAGCGGCACTTGGCGTATCGCGAGGCGTTGGAGATGGATGGGACGGGGTTGTTATGCGGTTCGGTGCGTTTCCGTCATCCCGGCAGCCGTTTTATCCTGGACGCCTTGCCACCTGTCTTCATCATCCGCTATGACCACTCCAATTACTGGTTGAAGTCCCTGCTTGATATCTTCGTTGCCGAAAATATGCATAGCGGGCCGGCCACGAAGGTGATCTTTGACAAGCTGTCCGAACTGCTTTTTACCTATGCCATTCGTCAATACCTGATGGATCATCCGTCCGAGGTCGGTATGCTCGCGATTTTCGGGCACACGCGCCTCGCGGTCGCGATTAGGGAGATCCATCGACATCCTGACTGGGAATGGACCTTGGATATCATGGCAAGGGCGGCCGCCATGTCCCGCACTGTATTTGCCGAGACCTTCAAGCGGGTCAGTGGATGGACGCCGGGGCAATACCTGACTTGGTGGCGTATGCAGCTGGCCTGGTCATTGCTCAGCGACGGCATCACGCTTGCCGAGACCGCCAATCAGGTCGGATACAAGTCGGAATCCGCATTCTCACGCGCCTTTCAGCGGATGTTCGGTACGGCCGCTGGCGTGGTGCGGAGAAGCGCCGCGCGCCGAAATACCCCGCCGCTGGACTCATCGTTTTTAGCGAGGGATTAGACATTAAAGGTAGCTGTTTGTGTGGGACCATTGAGTACGAGGCCGATCAGTTGGATATGCCGATCGGTCATTGTCATTGCCGTACCTGTCGTAAGGCCCAAGCCGCGCCGTTCGTATCGACGGCGGGCGTGTTGCGGGAACATTTTCGCTGGCTGAATGGGGTCGAACAGTTAAAGGCCTTTGAGTCGTCGCCGGGTAAACTCAGGCATTTTTGTTCCATTTGCGGCACACATCTGGTCGCCGAGCGCCCGGCACAGCCGCATGTCATTCTGCGCGTGGCGACGCTCGACGAGGATCCGGGCAGCAGGCCCGTCATGCATATCTGGTGTTCGCATGATGTACCGTGGTTGAAGGACGCGGAGGGTGTTCAGCATTATCCTGAATGGCCGCCCGGCAGGTAACCATGCCCGACACCCGAACGACAACGCTGGGTGCGATCCGCGTCGCCGACGTCGATGACGCCGAAGCGGTGGCCGCCTTGGTTCAGAGTTTATCTGGATATTATCTTTCCCCCGGAGCCACCGAACTGCCGGATTGGTTTGCCATGTCGATCACACCGCAGGCGTTCGTCGAACGTTTTGCGAACGATGATTTCGATAGCTTTGTATGCGTGCTCGATCAGGAAATCGTGGCCTATCTTTCGATCAAGCAGCGTGATCATCTATATCACCTGTTCGTCGCCGAAACCCATCAGCGTAAGGGAATGGCAAAGTCCTTGTGGCAATATGCCACGGCGCGATTGAATATCGCCCAGTGCATGGTGCGTTCTTCCCTGTTTGCCGTCCCGATCTACGAACGGTTGGGTTTTTCCGCCACCGAGCCGGTCGCGTTCAAGGATGACATCGGTTTTCAAGTCATGAGGCTGGAAGATCAAAGTTAGGGGCATCGATCTCTCTGCAAATTGAAAATCCACTCACGTGATTGGCGGTTCACGACCCGAAGCGGACATTAGCAGATTTCTAACGAATGTCTGCAATACGATGCGGGTTCAATCGAAACTGACCTCATTAGATTAGATT
>Ga0316204_10003605_pt1 | contig 30308 bp, 31 predicted proteins | sample 6monrhotite_MG_2_FD_205661 | JGI IMG/M metagenome (GOLD analysis project Ga0316204, IMG submission 205661) | Microbial mat bacterial communities from mineral coupon in-situ incubated in ocean water Damariscotta River, Maine, United States -... | ecosystem: Environmental > Aquatic > Marine >...
TGGCCTGAATAAATAGGTGTTTCAGGTTTATGCTGGGCAAAAAAAAACGAGCCCACCCTATGTAGGGTGGGCTCGTTTTTTTTTGCCCAGCATCTATTCCACTCTGAGATAAAGCCAGAGCAAACTAAATAGCAGGCGGTCAGCTAATATTTGTATAACTAGGCGGAAGCACCCAGCTTCTCGGTAATTGCATCAATAACCGCCTGACTTGAGGTTGCTGATACGGTTATCATAATACCTTCTTTTTCATAGAAGTCGGCTAATGGTGCAGTCTGCTCGTTGAACACATCCAGACGGTTGCTGATAGCTTCTTCAGTTTCATCATCTCGCTGTACCACCGCGCCACCACACTTGTCACACACACCTTCTTTCTTAGGTGGGTTTGATTTAACGTTGTAGATTTCACCGCAGTCAGTGCAAGTACGGCGTGTTGTTAGACGATCCAGAATCACATCACGTGCCACATCTATATTCACGACCATATCCAGCTCTTCACCCATATTCGCGAGCATTTCTTTAAGTGCTTCCGCCTGTGGAATAGTGCGTGGGAAACCATCTAATAGATAACCAGCTTTACAATCGTCTTCTTTTAAACGTTCAGCCATAATGCCCATAATCAGGTCATCTGAAACCAGATCACCTGCATTCATGGCAGCTTTGGCTTTTTTACCGAGTTCAGTACCTGCCGCTACCGCTGCACGTAAAATATCGCCAGTTGAAATTTGTACAGAACCATCCATTTTTGTGAGTAGTTTAGCAACAGTACCCTTACCCGCTCCAGGTGCACCTAATAAAATTAGTTTCATTTGTGATCCTCTTTGATGTTAGCTTTGATGCTTTATTGAGGTAAATCAAATTGATTTACCTGAGTCTTTTATTATTGTGACTGCATCATATACCAGTTTGAATCAAAGCTCGGACCAGTATCCTTTATCCCTTCATAAATTATTTTAAGGAGTTTAAACAGGCTTAAGCCGACCAGTGGTCTTTCATTGAACTCGCCAGTGCTATCTTTTTCTTGCGGCTGGATTTACGGATTTCATATTCACGACTAGCCGCAGCTGAGCGTGATTGGCAGGGTTCAAAGTAAACCATGGTTAATGGGCGTCTGGCCCGTGTATATTTAGCGCCTTTTTTATCATCTGTATTGTGTTCCAGCAGGCGTCGTTGCGGGTCGGTAGTTATACCTGTGTAATAACTATCATCGGCGCAAAGCAGCAAATATACGTACCAGTTCATACTCATATAAAGTTCAGGCTCTGCAAACGAACTCCAGAGTTTCAGTATTAATTTTAATCGATTCACCCGGTGTCAGGTACTCAGGTACCTGCACTACCAGTCCGGTTGTCATTGTGGCAGGCTTTGTACGGGCTGATGAAGAAGCCGCTTTCATTGCCGGAGAGGTATTCTCAATTGTTAAAGCTAGCGTTGCAGGTAATTCAATACCCATGACCTGGTCTTCAACTACAAGTGCATTGACCCCTTCCATACCTTCTGTAATAAAAGCAAGTTCATCCTGCAACTCTTCATCCACCAAAGCAAACTGTTCGTAACTCTCAGCATCCATAAACACCCAGCCATTGCCTTCTCTGTATAAAGGCTGAACTATACGCCGGGTTACATCAATAATGTCTACATTTTCATCGCCCTTAAAATTTTGCTCAAACTTTTGTTTACTCACCAGAACCTGGCCTTTGACCTTGTACAGCGTGTTACCACTTCGAGAGGATGCGGTTTGTACAAAAATAGTTTTAATCACCACATTCTGCCCATCGTGTCGAATAAACATGCCACGTTTCAGTTCATTTGCTTTCATAAGAGATCTAATTATTGTTGTTGGAAATAGTCGCGTATAATAGCTGATTTTAATCGCTATCAGTGAATTCACATGCGTGAATTTTACAATGGTAGTCAAATTCAAGTGTTTTAAGGTGAGATTGTGTCGCAATTTGTAGTGGGTCAACGTTGGATAAATGATGCTGAAATAATGATGGGCCTGGGCACAGTTCTGGCGGTTGAGCATAGAACCGTGAGTATATTATTTCATGCCACTGGTGAGACACGCACCTATGCCAAACAAAGTGCGCCACTCACACGTATCCGTTTTAAAGCGGGTGATGAAATCATAGATATCCATAAACGTTTACTCACTGTGCATGAAGTTAGTGAAGAAAACTCAATTATTACCTATACCGTAGAGTCAGAAAGTGGAGAAATAGAGTTTCTTGAAGAACGTGATCTGGATACTTCAATCCAGTTAAATAAACCGCTGGACAGATTATTAAGCGGCCAGATTGATGATACCAAATGGTTCAGATTACGTTATCAAAGCTGGCAAAATCAGCTTAAAAATCATCACAGTGGTGTTAGCGGCTTAACCGGCGCTCGCACCAGCTTAATTCCTCATCAATTATATATAGCCAATGAAGTGGCAAGCCGTTATGCACCCAGGGTTTTACTTGCTGATGAAGTCGGCTTAGGAAAAACCATTGAGGCGTGTTTAATTTTGCACCAGCAAATAAGCACAGGTCGTGCTAATCGTATATTAATTATTGTGCCTGATGCGCTCATACACCAGTGGCTGGTTGAGTTATTAAGGCGTTTTAACCTGTTTTTCAGTATATATGATGAAGAACGCTGCCAGGCAATTGTTGAAAGCACTGACTTTACCAACCCTTTTATTGCAGAGCAGCAAATTCTCTGCAGCCTTAACCTGTTCACCGATAATCCCGAGCGATTTGAACAGGTCGTTGAGGCAGAATGGGATTTATTAATTATTGATGAAGCACATCACCTTGGCTGGAGCAGGCAACATATCAGCGAAGAATATAAACTGGTTGAACAACTCGCAGCGTTAAGTAAAGGCTTATTATTACTCACGGCTACACCTGAGCAGTTCGGTAAAGAAAGTCATTTTGCACGCTTACGCCTCCTCGACCCTGATAAATTCAATGACTACGAGAGTTTTCTTCAACAGGAAAATCAGTACCAGATAATCGCAGACTTAATTGAAAACATTTCCGCCAATGCACCATTATCAGACGGTTTACTAAGCCATCTAACTGCACTGGAAAGCAATGTCGATATTGATCAGGCAAAAGCTGGCAAGCTTTCTGAACAGGACAAATCAGATATTATTCATCATTTATTAGACTGTCACGGTACAGGCCGTGTTTTATTTAGAAATACACGAGCGGCTATTCAGGGTTTTCCAGAGCGAAAAGTTATCCCACATCCACTTACTCTGCCCGATCAATATCAGACGCTATTTACTGCAGATAAACGTGAAGTTGCACAATTGCTTCAGCCAGAACAGCTTTGTAAATCATCAACAGACTGGACATCATTTGACCCACGGGTTAACTGGTTAGTAAACCTGCTAGATTCATTCAAGTCAGAAAAAATTCTATTAATAACCCATCATGCAAACACTGCAGTGAATCTCTCAAAAGCTTTAAAAACGAAATATGGCATTGCCTCATCGGTTTTTCATGAAAACCTGAGTATTGTTGATCGTGATAAACGAGCGGCCGATTTTGCCGACAGGGAAACCGGCGTTCAAATACTAATGTGTTCTGAAATTGGTAGTGAGGGACGTAATTTCCAGTTCTCACATCACCTGGTGTTATTTGACCTGCCTCTCAACCCAGATTTATTAGAGCAACGTATTGGCCGCCTGGACCGAATTGGCCAGACGCAGACCATAAAAATACACGCCCCCTATTTTGAACACTCCGCCCAGCAGCGATTGTTTAACTGGTATCACAATGCACTGGATGCATTTAATACAACCTGCCCTGCGGGTGCTCAAATATATATTCAAAACCAGGAACGGCTTAATCAATACCTGGACATAAATAACTGCACTGAAAACGAGTTTGAGATTTTTGTAGAACAATGCCAGCAGCAATACAATGAACTTAACCAGGTTATGCATGAAGGCAGAGACAGACTACTTGAGTACAGTTCATGTCGAAAAGATATTGCAAACAGGCTAAAAAGCAAAATTGAAACCTTCGAACAACAATCTATGTTAAAGCCGTTTATGACTGATTTATTTGACTGCTATGGCGTGAATATAGAAGAACATAAAGCGGGAACTTATATCCTCACTCCCGCTGAACATATGATTGGCCAGTTCCCGGGCCTGAGTGAAGATGGTATGACAGTCACATTTGACCGAAATGTTGCGCTAAGCCACGATGACATGCACTTTTTGACCTGGGATCACCCAATGGTTTTAAACGCTATTGATATGCTACTGAGCAATGAAATGGGTAACACTTCAGTTTGTAGTGTTAAAGCCACAACCATGTCTGCACAGTTTCAGCCTGGCCAGCTGTTTATTCAAACGGTGCACATTTTGAATCTTGAAATTCCGCCGCAATACCAGCAGCACATCAACAGCCAGCAATTACAGGCATTACCGGTTTTAACCACCTGCAATGAAACTGCTGAAGATATTAGTGATATTTTTAATGCAACGTCGTTTAAACGCGTCGACAAATCTATTGCAAAACAGATTGCACAGTTAAAAGAAAATGAAATTAAAAAAGTTGTATCGACTATATCAGAGTCTATTACAGAACATGCCACCTCTTATTTACAGTCGCATTATATTTCTAATTTATTAATGCTGGAAAATGAAGTCAATCGATTAGCTGCGCTAAAAAATGTAAATCCTCATGTTAGGGATGAAGAGATAAACTTCTTTAAATTACAGCTAGAAGCATTTGAAGAGGCATTAAGACACCCGATAAGCAGACTGGATTCAATAAGGCTTATAATCACAACTTAAGTTATTATCAAAATAGTAAGCGCTTTGGGTGTCTCGGCGCATCAGTATCTATGTGCTCTTTATTTTATGAACAACTTCAAGCCAGGACTAACTTAAGTGGCTGCCGACACTGACGGCAGCTATAAACAGCTCTTCTTTTCTGAACTTTATTATGTCGTGTGGTGGAGAGTTGATGTGTGGTGCATCCACATGCGTATTCAAAGCGCCTTTGCTGATTAAGTGGAATATGAGAAATATCATAATCACTGGTGACTTCTGGTCTCACACCAAACATCGACATCACCTGCTTCCATTCATTGCCATGAGGCTTAACTTTTTTCAAACCCCATATTGAAAACACCACATAGTGAGCCACCTCATGTGCAACAGTATTGTTTAGTGAATCTTCAAAATAGGCAGAAAAGATCATTTCATTGTAACGTATACAAAGCTGTTCGTGTTTAACCACGAACATACCAGAGGATTTGCCTTTAAGATCAAACGATACCGAAATCTCTTCAAGGCTAAGGCTCATCAGGCTATTGGCCTGATCGATGAAATAGCGGGTCCTGGCAAGCACCTGCTGTTTCTGCTCATATGTAAGGGTAAATTCATGCATCAGTTTAAATACCGAAAAAGCGCTCATTTAGCCTGTTGCAGGTAAATATCAGCTGGTTTAGTGCTTAAAATAAGCTATATTTATAAGGCTATTATAATAACAGGATACTAATGGATCATCTATTTATTGCTCGCCAGCCTATATACGACACCAAAAAAGGCGTTATGGCTTATGAGTTACTCTATCGCAATAATTCGTTGAATGAAGCTCACTTTTCTGATGCCGACCAGGCATCCTGTGAGACTATTCTGAATTCATTTATGCATATCGGCATAGATAATATTGTCGGCAGCGCACTGGCCTTCATTAACCTGCCCCGCGAGTTTATTGTTAACGATAGTCTGACACCCATGTTTAAAGAGCAGGCTGTACTTGAAATACTGGAAGACGTAGTTCCTGAAGCTGATGTTATCAATGGCCTTAAACGCCTTAAAAAGCTCGGCTATAAAATTGCCCTTGATGATTTTATCTACCGCTCAGAACTGATTCCATTTATTGAATTAGCTGACTTCATAAAAATTGATGTAAATGTACTAACTCATAACCAGATACAGGAACAGTTCGATTACGTAAAAAACTACCCTGTAAAAGTTATTGCCGAGAAAGTGGAAACTCATAAGATGTATGACTTTTGTCATGATTTAGGTTTTGACTATTTTCAGGGTTATTTTTTCTGCCACCCTGAAATGTTCAGGCAAAAGTCATTACCTAGCAATGAGCTTGTCATTCTCAATATTATTAAAAAGCTGCAACAACCGAATATTTCCTCTGATGAACTAGAAACTATTCTGGTTCAGGATATTAGTCTGTCGTATAAACTACTACGTTATATAAACAGTGCCGCCTTTTCTTTACGCCGAGAAGTTGACTCAATTAAAGATGCAATTATTCTGCTGGGTTTAGACAATCTCAAAAACTGGGTGTCTTTAATTATGATGTCAAAAGTGCTCGGAAGCAAACCTGCCGAGCTAATGATTATCGGCATGATACGGGGTAAAATGTGCGAGTTACTCGCTGAAAAACACAATCCGGAAATCAAGCATCAAATGTTTATTATCGGGCTGTTTTCAGTACTTGATGCCATTATGGACAAACCTCTGATTGATTTACTCGACAACGTTATCTTAAGCACTGAAATCAAACTGGCCTTACTTGATAAAGTTGGCGTGCACGGTGAGATATATAATCAGGTTCTGCAGTATGAGAAATGTAACTGGGATGAACTAAATGAGGCAGACATAAACGCTGAAGAATATATCCAGTCTTATCTTATGGCAGTAGACTGGGCAGATAAAAGTATGCGCGCATTATTAATGAACTAGAAGCAAACCGGGCTTATGCTTACCCAGCCTGCTACTGAGTGAGCTTAAGCTAAATACCTGCCACCACTGGCGATTATTACCACCAGTACACCTAATGTCGTATTTGCTGCAATTAAAAGACGAATTTGTGCCAACGCCTTACCACCATCGGGCCAGCGCTGCTCTGCAACAGCGGCTTTCAGCTTTTTATAAGGCGCGAAATAAACATGCATATAAATAAGTATCATCGCGATACCTAGCCCGTTCATTATATGTACGTATATAGGCGCATATTTGAGCCCACCCCAAAATGTAAATATCATTAAGAACCCTGTAACGGGTAATATAATCACAGATAACCAGACAAAGGGAAAGAACCTGGAGAATACACCTGCCCATAGTGTAAGCCTCGCTGGTGGTTCAAGCGTAGCACCCGCTACAGGGCGTAAGAAGTTATACGCAAAAAACATACCGCCAACCCAGATAACAGCTGCAGTAACATGTAACAGACTATATATACTACTTAACATGATTATTTAAACACCTATTATTTATTTGTGTGAATTATACGATTAAAAACTGTAATATAAAATACTTAAAACGGCTTTTCAGAACATTACTCAGGTTCGTTATAATTAATCTCATTGAGCCGGTAAGCATCCATATAAAATTCTATCAACTGTTTGCCCGCAAGAGATAACTTTCCTTTGTATCGGTGTAACTCACTATTTGTGAACTCAAAGTTATAGTGGCGTATTAGCTTTAACTGTCCGTAACTGTTTTTACCAATTTTAATCGAAGATAGTTGGACTGTGTCGTCAAGAAACTGAACATTATTTTCACGGCATTTTCTAGCTCCAATCATACGAGCAATTTCATTTATCTTCATTGACTCTAGCCAGAACCATATAAAAACAGCTAGAATCATAATCATGACTAATTCTGTTAAATGCATTTAGATCTTATTCCTAACTATGCTAACACTTGAAAAACCCGCATTCACTTACACGGCATTATTCTGTGAAGAAAACATCTGGAAATTAATTGAGTCACTCAGGCAAAACAAACATATAAAACCAGTCGATGTACTGTTTCTTATTAATCAGTCCGAAACTATCGCCCTGCACAGTCAAAGCAGGTCTAATGACACTCAGCCAGTGATCTGGGACTATCACGTGATTCTATCAGCTAAAATTAAGAATAGTTTAGTTATTTTTGATTTCGACAGCCGCTGTAACTTTCCCTGTGTAATTGAAACCTATTTTAAGTCTACTTTTTCTGACTGGGATAATATAAATGAGAAATACCAGCCCTTGATCAAGCCTATAAATGCTGAATATTATCTACAGAACTTTTCATCTGACAGATCACATATGCGTAACATCATAGCAGATAGCGAGTTCCCTAAATACGAAATCATTCAGGGTAGCAACACTCAAACATCGGTATCATTACACAACTGCAGGGATACCAGCTTCATTATCAACAACATGAAGCTGCTAACCCCAGCACAATATTTAAGAAAAGTAGGGTATTGAATCAACTCATGGTCTATTATCGGAACAGTTTTTTACTAGCACCACTAAGGTCTCGTTAGCTCTTCAATTACCTGCTGCACAGATATTTCAGCATCAATTTGATCAACACTTTTTCCCGCTTGCCAGTAATCGTTTTCACCGCTATCGGCTTTCAGGGAGTGTTTTAAAGACCTCAGTGACTTTAATGCCAGTATGGTACGCATTAAATACTTGAATTTTTTATGCTTTAACATCCACAGCTCAAACCAGTTTGGTTTTAGCCCGCGTTTTTTTATAAAATCAGTATTGATAACTGACACAGGTACCCCTGTGATTCTTTCACTTAAAACAATGTCCTGCTCACCTGCCTGTATAATAGCACTTTTATAAGCCTGGCTTGCATTACACTCTCTGGTTGCAATAAAACGTGTTCCCATTTGCACCGCCTGATAACCCGTTTCAAGTGCTTCTTGATAAGCCTTTTTGCCTGACACGCCACCTGCACACACAATAGGCAAGTTAAAATCTAACAACTGCTGGTACAAGTCATTATATGCATAAGCACCCGCATGACCTCCCGCGCGATTATTAACCGCAATTAGCCCATCAACTCCAGCATCAACTGCTTTTTGTGCCCACTTTGCCTCTGTTACATCATGATATACGATGCCACCAGCTGCATGAGCTTTTTCAACAACCCAGTCAGGTTTTCCTAACGATGTTATAAAAAAACGAATACCATTTTCAAGCGCAGTATCTAACCAGTACTCCATTCGTTGATGATATTTTTTTGAGTTTTTCTCAATCAACAAATTCATGCCGACCGGTTTATTCGTTAATGACTGTATAAGCTTAAGTCCGTCGATAAATTTATAACCATGAACATAGGTTAGTGAAATGGGCTGTATAATACCAAGCGCACCACTTTCTGAGGCTGCCGCAACTAATTCTGGATTACTACAGGGATACATTGGTCCACAGATAATCGGGTATTGCACGCCAGCATGTTGTAAAAACAGGTTTTCTGCTGTCACGTTTAATCCTTTTTATAACCGAGTAGCCACTTAACATGCACTTTCGCTACAATTTCATTGTCTGAGTTTTTAATCTCAGCAACCACATTATGCTCCAGTGAATCGCTAAACTCAGGTAAACTCGTTGTACACTCCGCGAGCAGTGTTCCTCTGGCTTTTTTCAAAAAATCAATACTGATCTGTTTAGGAATTCCACGCATGTTTTCACCGAACAGTGAAATCAGGGCAATACCACTACTAAACTCGCCCAGGTTAGTCAGGGCTATCGCGTGTATAGAATTCAGGTGATTACGTATCCCGCGCCGGTCTTTAAGCTCGACTCTGGCATAACCCTGCTCAAGTTTGATTATTTTTGCCTTCAGGGCGCCCGTATAAGGATTAACAACACGAATTAAACGGTTAAATAACCACTTCCCCAGGGGTTTGTTTTCTAGCCACTGCCAGTATTGATAGATCTGATTAATTTCCATTTATAGATTTTATCGGGTTCATTATTCGGATATTTTGCCTTATCTATATACACCTATCTAATGATATAATCTCTTTTTTTTACAATTACCAGCACTATATGAGTAACAGACAAAATAATCCAGAGACAGAACAAAGCGTTATGGGCTCTATCGACAGTGAGTTAGCCCACGAAGACATTCTCAAACTGGCAACTTACCGCATGCCATTTGGTAAACATGCCGGACAGTTATTGATTGATCTCCCTGAGCCTTATGTAGTCTGGTTTCACGCTAAAGGCTTTCCTGCTGGAGAACTCGGTCGCATGCTGGGTTTAACCTATGAAATTAAAGCCAATGGCCTAGAGTCACTTTTCACACCATTAAAACCACCCAGATAGATGTAGTGCAGTCTGTATGTTACCCCCGTTAATTTACACCCCCCCTCCACACAGGTCTTTGAAAATATTATTTCAGGATGATACGTTAATCATTCTGAATAAACCCTCAGGTTTACTTTCCGTCCCGGGACGCGGCGAAGACAAACAGGACTGTATGTTATCTCGTTTGCTGACCGAGTACCCTTCAGCTTTAACAGTGCATAGACTGGATATGTCTACATCCGGCATATTAATCTTTGCATTAAATAAACAGACTCAACGTGAATTAGGCTCATTGTTTGAGCATAGAAAGGTATATAAACGCTATGTTGCCAGGGTTCAGGGTAAAGTGGAAAATGCTAAGGGTGTGATAGAACAGCCACTAATAACTGATTGGCCAAATCGCCCAAAACAGAAAATTGATTACGCCTCAGGCAAACCCTCAACTACCCGCTATACACTAAAATCTTACAATGATAACAATACCAGCGATGTATTGCTTGAGCCGGTTACAGGCCGTAGCCATCAACTGCGGGTACATATGTCATCTTTAGGCCACCCTATTTTAGGTGATGAGTTATATGGAACGCTTACATCAAGGAATGCCAGTGATCGGCTACTGTTACATTCTGAATCTATTGCTTTCACTCACCCTGAAACACAAAAATTAGTGAGCGTTTGCAGTGCGGAAGAGTTTTAATGGCAAAAATAACAACGCTGTATTATATACATGACCCCATGTGTAGCTGGTGCTGGGGTTTCAAACCGATTCTAAGCTCCTTAATTGAAAAGCTCAGTAATACGCTTGAGATCAAGTTCATTTTAGGTGGCCTGGCTGAAGATTCTGATGTCACTATGCCCCCAGAATTGCAATCTCAAATTAGATCTAACTGGTTACGCATACAGGAAACCATTCCTGGAACAGAATTCAATTTTGATTTCTGGCATAAAAACACACCACGTCGCTCCACCTATCCTGCTTGCCGTGCGGTTATTGCTGCAAGAAAGCAAATAACTGATACGAATGATATAGAAAAAAGCATGATAAACTCTATTCAGAAAGCTTATTATCTACAGGCGAGAAACCCCTCTGATTACAACGTTCTTTATGATCTTGCCGAGCAACTCACACTGGATTTAAATAAATTCAAAGCAGACATACATAGCTCATCTACACAGGATGAGCTCATGCAGGAAATTAATTTTTCACGCTCAATTGGTACTTCGAGTCTTCCTTCACTGTACTTAGATAAAGCCAGTAAAATATACCCTATAGTTCTCGATTATAATAATGTAGATATTATTTTTGAGCACATAAAAACTTATCTATAATCATGAAAAAAGTAGATCACTGGTCAACTGACGTCTTTTTGTCCTCACCAATCATTCGGCAGTTAAAAAACTCAACTAAATATTTTCAAAACTATAAAGTTTGGCCAACGATACAACAATATCAGAATATTTTTTCTGAATATTCATTAGATGTTAAACCCGTAGCCCAGGCACAAGAGATTAATTCATTCGAAGAGCTTTATGAGTCACGCGTTTTCCTGAAAAAAGAGTTGCAAACAAGAACAGAAAACTGGCACGATTTTTTTAATGCTCAAGTCTGGATGAATTTCCCTGAAACAAAAAGAATTTTAAATAAATTGCATTATTCTGAATCTATCAACCGCCCCAAAGGCAGTAATCGTTCAACACTGGAAAATAGAATCACCCAGTTTGATGAATGCGGCGCTATATTAATAAGTACTGATAAAGAAATTCTTAATCTTATTAAACAACATAAATGGACAACACTATTTATCAATCACCGAGAACAACTACAGGATAATTTCCGCTGTGTTGTGTTTGGACATGCTATCTTCGAAAAAGCAATTTCACCGTATATAGGAATAACCTGCCATTGCCTGTTAGTTGAAGATCAAAGTCTACTAGCACAAGCTAAAATAGATGATTTTTCGGGTATAGATGATTACCTGTGCACAAAATGGGAAAAAGAAATTGTCTATAATCCTCTCAAATTCGATGCTTTTCCTTTGCTTGGGTTGCCTGGTTACTGGCATAACCAGAATATTGAATTTTATCTTAACAAAAAATATTTTAGATAGTTACTAAATTCAATAAGATAAGATTTAACTCTAAAGCATTTAATTAGATATATTGTAGGCTTGAGACATTATTCAGAAAATTAATGGAGTTAATTAATACAATTTATTGTTTACTGCTCTATACTTGCTATATAGTGTTGAAACGAAGTTCGTGAACTTCATCACGTTTTTCACCCGTTTGGGGTAGTATCATTACCTACAATGGTTATGCAAAACGTCTAAATGCAAATCCATCAAATGTTAAAAGCACATGCAGATAACTATTCCTGCATAGAATAGTGCGCGACAGATATACCTTTCAGGTATTTTTTGATGGAGCTAATCCTTTATATTATCTCTCAGTGCACTAAATTTGCTTAAGTTCAAACATTAGTGAGATGTGCACATGAGTGCTGATAATAAAGCCTTAAAGAACACAGAAAACAAAGCTGTGCCAGATCTTTCTGATAAGGAATATCTGTCCAAAGTCATCAATGACTACGTAAAAGACTCAGCAGAAGGCGGAGCTGCTTTACGTGCACAGGCATCTGGTAAGGGCTACTTCAACAGAGACGACGTTTTACAGGCACTCACCAATATCCAGCTCACTTTCAAATCTCGATACGTACCTGGCCAACGGGTAAATATTAATACTGAAGCCTTTAAAACCACCCTGCTTAACAGTATGGGTAAACTTAATAATGTAGCTGCTCCAAAAACAATTAATCAAATTGACGGTCGAACCGTAGATTTTGTTGAAATGATCTTTGGCGCTTTTTTACGTGATCCTAATATTTCAGACGTAATGAAGAGCCTGCTACTCAGACTTCAGATTCCAGTTATTAAAACATCCTTAATTGACACTAACTTCTTCTATGATAGCAACCACCCAGCCAGAACTCTGATGGATACCATAGCCCACCTCGGTATTGGCATAGAAGAAGAAAGCAATACGGTTTACCAGACAATTGACCTGATTATTAATCAGTTACTGCGCAGTTTTGATAAAAATACAGTCAGCTTTAGAACAGCCTTATCGTCTTTGCAACGCTTAACCACCATAGAAAATCAAAAGCTGGAACAAAACGAAGGTGATACACGCAAACAGTTTATAAAAGAACATGCTCGGCAACTGGTATTGTCTGAACTTCAATATCACACCATGAACATGAAGCTACCTAAACCCATTCAACCATTAATTTTAAACAACTGGTCAACATATATGTATGGCTGTTATTTAAAATATGGCAAGAGCAGCTATGAATGGCAGGAATCAATAGATATTCTTAAAATTGTTACTAAATCGTTGAAGCCTGTTCAAGATAGAGAAAACTGGGTATCGTTAAAACATAACTATCAGGAAATTGTAGCGACAGTAAAAACCAAATTAGCCACTACCAGGCAGAATAAAGAAAAGGCCTTTATGGCCATCGGCAATCTTAACAGGCACTACGAAAACACAATTAACAAATCCGAGTTTTTTGAAGAAAAAATTGCTAAAGCGAAAGCAGATAGCAACCTGAAAGATTCGGTATATGCTGATAAGAGTAAAGACCAGCCTAGCCCGTTGGAGAAAAAGGCCAAATCGGCAGCCAGCATTATTGCAGAACTCCCAGACTATGTTAAATCAGGTGTATGGTTCAAGATATACACAGGTGAAGATCAACCACCTCGTCGCCTTAAGTTATCGATTATTACCAGAGAAACAGCAAAGCTTATCTTTGTAGACAGAAAGGGCGAGATGATTATTGAAAAAGACGCACAGATATTTACGCAAGAATTAAAAACTAATCAATCATCTTTATTAGAAGATCACTCTATTTTTGATCAGGCATTAAGCCAGGTTATTTCACAAATAGCTCAAAACCATAAATAAAAGCAATATAGAATTAAACTATAATATTAGGACTTAGGATAAGTATCAGCATTTTAAAAGCACCTTTAGGGTGCTTTTTTTTATTCTATATAAAATTGATTTGCCACAGAGACGCAGAGTGCACAGAGGCAAATAAAGAAGATACAATTACTATGCTTTCTTAAGAAGCTTGTATATTAATGACCAATCTTAATACCGCAAAAAACAACTCTGTGTTCTCCGTGTCTCTGTGGTAATATTTTACGCCTTAAGCAGACCAATGCTCAGTTGCTATGCCCTGCCCTAAATCGGCAGTGACCAGTCGTTCCCTTACTTCAAGCAACTGCCTAATTAATTCTGGTTCAGATTTTTCATAGGCTTCTGCGTCTGGTGTTCGTGTAACTACTACCCCCAATAGTTCTGTAATAGCATTACCAATTGAGTTCTGACTAATGGTGACGATTAAATCCCCCTGGTCATTTCTATAGATTAACTGTTTAAAAGCGGGTTGCCAGCGAATTGAGTTTGCATATTTCGGATCACGTATACAGTGCTCTCGCACTTTTTTGGCGGTTGCTAAAAAATCATTATTAAATAAAAGTACCGATTCAATTTGCTCTGAGTAATAAGCATTTTTGGGAACCGGTGAGTTGCGCGAAGAAACCTGTGAAAAAAATGCACGATAGAAGTCAATAAACCCCTTCAGAATCTCATCATATTCCTTCCAGAACTGCACGTTTTTTAATGCATCTACACCACCCTGAATCTTCCAGCTAGGCAAACCCTGAGGGTAGCCTGTTAACTTTATGGTTGATTCATCACTATGTACTGGAGTTAATATTTTAAGATCAAGGCGAGACATAAATACACGGTATACATCACGCATAAATGACTGAAATAAGCTATGCTGACCACCATCGGTTAAATTAGGATTCGCTTCATCAGCCATCTCAGTATCTTTAAGTTGCTTGTTATCAAACACAATAAAATGGTTATGCAACATTCGTATACTGGGAACACCTGGTGAGGTTAACGGCCAGGTTGCATCAAGACTCGCCTCACCGGCAAGCAACAGATGTTCACCGGGGTCAGGATACTTCTCAACCATGTACTCAATAAGAATCTGATTCATCCGATTCCAGTCATGTTTTACATTTTCCGGCACCTGAGTTCTTCGCACAGGGCGCCCTAATGGATTTAGAATTGACTTTGAAGTATTGTAAATAATTGATGTATCAAATAGATTTGAATGACCTAAGGCTTTTCTATATAACAACAAACCTTCAGGATTTTCTAATAGCCCGTTATTATTAATTAGATCATTGAGATTTTCAGTACTATTAAAAAACTCATTTGGCGCCATACCCTCAGGCACATCCAGGGGAATTGGCCGAAAAGGCGTAACTATCTGTCGTGGTCCGACGCTCATGCGATTATCCTGTTATATCCATGAAATATTACAATTAATATATCATGCGAGTTTTAGTAGCCGTAGTTAGTATTTTTAATGCATCTATAAAGCGGACTAAATTTTTCACACTTTTATTACCGTATAAACAATTTATTCAAACTAGAAAAGGATTACTCAATTTTTCGTTACCAATAGTTGATTCAGCTCCATGACCTGGAATAAAACGATAATCATCATCCAGTGTAAGTAGTTTTGATTTAATAGAATCAATCAACTGATCATAATTTCCACGTGGAAAATCAGTACGGCCTATTGCCCCATTAAAAAGCACATCACCAACCCATAATAGCTTTTGCTTTGAGTGCTGGAGTACAACATGACCTGGGGTATGACCTGGTGTGTGCAGTATAGATAATGACTCATTACCTACGGTTAATGTTTGATCTTCATCAAGCCACTTATCAGGTAAAAAAGTTTCCACCAGTGAAAAGCCAAACATTTCACACTGCTCTGGAATAGCATCCAGTAAAAACTGATCATCTTTATGTGGCCCGATCACTGGCAAATTCAATTTCTGCTTTAGCTCAGCAGTGGCTCCCACATGATCCAGATGACCATGTGTTAACCAGATAGCTTTCAAGTCAACCTGGTTATTCATTACAGCGGTTAATAACTTATCAACTTCACCACCTGGATCAACAAGCACTGCATGATTAGTTTGATCACACCAGACTAATGAACAGTTTTGCTGAAAACTGGTAACGGGTATAATTTGATATTGCAGCATTATTTACATGCCATTACCAAACTTTTCTGTCGCGGTCACACCACTTTCACGCACCTGTTTAAGCGCAATTACATATTGTTTAAGAATGTTAAGCGACCACTCTATTCTTTCCTTGAAATATGAATCTGCTGATTCATTATTGTCTGTTGAATTCTCATTAAGTATACTTTCTACATTACGCAAAATAATATGTTCTGGTATATAACATAAACGACTATTTTTATAACTACTCATGCGCAACTCGGCCACTGGATATGCTCCGCCATCAGCCGAAGACACAGTAACTATTTTCGCAGGTTTATGCCCAAGTTCATTTTTACCAAAAATAAGAAAGAAATTTTTCAGGCCCGCTGGCACCTGACCATGATACTCTGGAGATATAACAACAAATCCATCACTTGTTGAAAGCGTTTCACGATAAGGTGCCAGTAGACTGTTCCATTTTTCTTCTCCATTCCAGATACCCTCATCCCAAAGAGGTAATGGGTTATTTGCTAAATCTATAATCGGAGCTTCATCACATATACCCTGGAGCATTGTTTTCTGGTAATGTTTAGCCACTTTTGAACTCTGTGAATTTTCTCTATGACTGCCGCTTATTATGGTTATTTTCATATCAGATCTCTTTAGTAAATAAGTACTTTATTTAGATATTATTTTTAGATTAAACAGCTCTTCTTGTTGTGTAATTTGTATTTGTGTTTCACAATCAAATTTATCCGCAAGAAAAGCTGAAGTTATATTGATTAAATTCGTATCATTTTTCTGCAAACTATCAAACAAAACTGTAGATACATATTGTAATTTCTGTAGTTCAGTCGGATTCGGTATCCACTGTTCACCCAGTTGAATTCCACTATCCATATCTTCGTTCATTTCTTGCAGATAACGCATGAGTCTACCGGGTATTCTAGGCTCTGAATACATATGAATCGTCTGGTTATTTAGGCTAACAACAAATGAACTATTCATGATTCGCGCACAATTTTATAAACACGCTCTATCATGTAAGTAAGCCCTCTTTCTTTGAATCTGGGCTGTTCAGAAAGCACATCAACTTCATTCAATAAAGAAATATTAAAATCACCTGAATATAAAGAGTGAACTTCCTCGTTTGAAAGTGAAAATGGAGGCCCCGACATTTTTGACTGATCATAATCCAGCGTTATAAGTAATATACTGACATTTTTCGGGAGATTATTAATGAGTAGATTAACGTAATTACGTCGCATATTTTCGGGTAATGCTACTAGTGAAGCCCTGTCATAAACTGCAGCAACACCTGACAGTAGTTTTTTTTCAAGCTTGAAAAAATCACCCAGTAATAAATTGTAATTATCTTTTTTGAAAGACTGAAAATCGTCTACTGAATCGATAACACGTGGCAGGCTCTGCTCGCTAAAAAATTCATTAAGCGCTTTTTCACTGCACTCTACACCTAGTATTTTATGACCTTGCTTACTTAACCATACCATATCGAGGGATTTACCACACATTGGCACCAGAACTTCAGCACTGTTATGCAGACCAAGACTTGACCAGAAGTCTGTTAAGCAGGGATTAACCTGATCGAGATGAAAGCCAGTTTGATTATCTTGCCAGCGCTGCTGCCAGAATTCGATTTCCATTTTATAAAACCATTGAAAATTGCATTAAGCACTATTCTACACTAGCCTTATCGTTTATAAACTGAATATAGACATGTTTATGCGCTGTATTTCTTTGTTTTACTGGATGACTAAACTGGTATTATATATTGCACTTCCTGTGCATACCGGTTGATTCTTTCCCGTATTCTATAATTTTTTAATACTACATCTAAATGACACAGATGACTGACAACTTGTTACAGAGTAATATTTTCCTTATTTTTTTCTATTGTTTTTTCACTAATGCCTTTAACTTTCTGTAAATCAGTAATTGATGAAAACTTGCCATTTTGATTTCTATATTCAACGATTGCCCTGGCTTTTTTCTGCCCCACTCCGGTTAGCTCTTCAGCTAAAGTTGAAGCATCAGCTGTATTAATACTAACCTCTCCCGCCAACGCAAAAGCCGAGTAAAACTGCGCCGAACCAAGTAAAAGAAAACCAAATAAAACTGTTTTAATCATTTTCATTGTAAACACCTCTTTAATTCCATTATTGAAGGAGGTATTACACTAAATAATCAACTGGTAGAAGGCAATTGAGAAATATCTGAATTAATTGTACGTAAAACGCTTAAAGGGTTGTCAGACTTGGTAATGGGACGACCTATTACCAGGTAATTAGAGCCGGCTTTAAGTGCATCTACAGGTGTCATAATACGTCTTTGATCATCTGCCTGACTGCCTGCTGGGCGTATACCAGGTGATACAAGCACAAATTTATCACCCAGATTATTTCGCATCACCGGGGCTTCCTGAGCAGAACATACAATACCATCAAGACCACTGTCTTTAGTGAGCACTGCAAGCTTAAGAGCCTGATTTGCTGGTGTTTCAGTTATACCCAGTTCAGTTAAGTCCTCTTGCGACATACTTGTTAATACGGTCACTGCTATTAAATGAGGCTTGTTCTGGGTGTTGGCCAGCGCCTCAGAAGCTGCCTCCATCATTCGACGCCCTCCACTAGCATGCACATTAACCATCCAGACACCAAGGCTCGCTGCTGCTTCACATGCTTTAGCCACCGTGTTTGGAATATCGTGATATTTTAAATCCAGAAACACATCAAAACCCTTTGACTGGATTTTTTCGACAAAAGCAGGCCCAAGATGGGTAAACATTTCTTTACCCACTTTTAAGCGACATAAGTCAGCATCTAACTGGTCTACAAATTGTAATGCTGTTGATTCTTCCGGGTAATCAAGAGCGACTATGATTTTAGGATCAGACATATACAGTTTTCTCTTAATTTATTAGTTATATCGTGCTTACTGAGTGTGAGTCAGAGTTATGCTATTCAGGCCTGGGCAGCATACTACTCCAGTTATGGCATGTAGGACACAACCAGACATGGGAATTAGCGGTATAACCGCAGCTGCTGCATTGAAAGTCATGATGCAATGCAGATATTCCATCTAATACGGCTGGCAATAAACTTTCGGGGCAGTCGTCTTTAGGTTTCTGCATATTTAACAGTGTTCGCATACCACTTAAAGACGGCCTGGTGACAACTGTTTCAGACAGGTATTGTAATGCTTCATCAGCATTGTATACCTCTTCGATAAGTCCGGTAAGCGTTGAAACCAGGTTCAGTTCCGCATATTTATTATCAAGTGACTTTAAATACACTAGTGCCTTGGTCAGGTTTGATGTATTTCGATAACACTGTATGAGTGGCGAAACAACAAGTGGAAATAATTTTATATTTTGTACTTCAACCTGGCGCAGAAAACGAATTGCCTTTTGATATCGTCCACGGGTAATTGCCAGTTCAGCCAGTATAATAGAAGCACGAACGCAATTTTTATCCGATATTAGCGCCTGTGTGGCTAGAGCTTCAGCTTCTTTTAAATCATTTTGCTGCTTTACCGCATCACTGATTTCACAATAATACTGGGCAATAACAGCTGCACGTTTGCTATCACCGCGGCGGGAAAAACTCCGGGCGATATTAATCGCGTTTTCCCATTCCTGCTCCTGTTCGTAAATACTCATCAAACACTGTTGCGCTTCCTGAGTGAACTCCTCGTCAGTGATTACTTCTTTAAAAAGCCCTTCAGCCCGGTCTAACCATCCTGCCTGCAAATAGTCTTTGGCCAGAGCAAGTAAAACTGTTGATTTATATTCAGCAGGAAGTGAAGGTCTGGCAAGAAGATTCTGGTGAAGTTTAATCGCTTTATCGATTTCACCTTTACGGCGAAAAATACCACCGAGCGCCAGGCTTGTATCGATGGTTTCCCAGTCAGTTTCAACAAGTTTAACGAAGATATCCAGCGCCTTATCCTGCTCATCATTGAGTAGATAATTTAAGCCCTGAAAGTAATTATTTGAGAAGCGCAGTTGTTTTTTCTGTTTTTTAATACGCCGCCTGGAAAACAGAACACCTGATAAAAAGCCTAAGACTGGTAACGTGTACAATGTCCATTGCAGTGAAAAGAGTGTGTCCAGTATTTCAGTCATTTGGTATATGCAGTATTTAGCTTCAGGTGATTTTTGTATACATTTTATACATCAGATTTACTCTTGCTAGAATTTAATACTCCAGATAATCCGTGTAATGTTTCTTGTTTGTTTTTGAGCCGATAAACTTTCTGTTTTTGATTGAGCAAACTTATCAAATTAAACAGATACCCAATGATAAAACCAAGCAATAGCACAATCAGCAAAACAACCGCCAAAGGTAAATTGATTGTATACAGAAATAAATCGATTGAAACAAATTGTGCATTTTTATAACTAAATGCAGCAATGAGGATAATTAAGGGTATAGATACAAGCAAACTTATAAAGCGTATCATTGATTTTTGGCTGCCACTATTCTTAGCCACCTTTCCTTGTCACTATCAAAAAAGTTACTATCTAAATTGCTATTAAAGGCTAGTTAATGATTATTAAGTTTTTGCGTTTTCAGGCTAGAACTTAAGTATTATTCGACTTTAATGATTCGTTAACACGTTCTCTAAGCTCTTTACCGGGTTTGAAGTGAGGCACGTATTTGCCAGGTAAGGATACTGAATCACCGGTTTTAGGGTTTCTGCCAGCTCTTGGTGGCCTGAAATGCAGGCTAAAGCTACCAAATCCACGTATTTCGATACGGTCTCCAGTTGCCAGTGCTTCTGACATTTGGTCTAACAGGCTTTTAACTGCCAGTTCTACATCTTTATAGGCCAGATGATTTTGCTTGCGCGCCATCAGCTCAATTAGCTCAGACTTCATCATTGATCTTGATACTACTTCGCCAGACATATGCCTTTTCCCCATTTGAATACAGCAGTCATCCCTGACTTTACTGCAATTTTTGTATTTGTGCCACATAAGACACTGTAATTAAACGACTTATTGTAACTATATAGTACTTAAGTTGAGGATTTGCCAGTGCAAACCCCCAACCCCTGTTTTTATCTAGCTCTCAAAATTGAGTAAGTGCCGTTTTAATTACCTGGTTACTACTCGTTGTTAGCATCCATTTGCTCTTTAAGCAGGTCGCCAAGCGTAGTTGATGCTGGAGCCGCGTCTGAAGAGTACTCTTTAATTGCTTCTGCTTCAGCATCCGCATCCATCGCTTTGATAGACAGACTGATAGTGCGAGTCTTGCGGTCTACACCCAGGAACTTGGCTTCTACTTCATCGCCTTCCTTAAGAATAGTACGTGCATCTTCAACACGATCACGAGACAGCTCAGAAGCACGTAAAGTACCTTCAACACCCTCACCCAGATCAACAATAGCTGCTTTAGCATCTACTTCAGTGATCTTGCCCTTAACAACAGCGCCCTTACCGTTTGCTGCTACGAAGTTAGAGAATGGGTCCTGCTCCATCTGCTTAACACCAAGAGAGATACGCTCACGCTCAGGGTCAATAGACAGTACAACCGCTTCCAGCTCATCGCCCTTAGCAAAGTTCTGTACCAGATCTTCACCCGTTGAGTCCCATGACAGATCAGATAAGTGAACCAGACCGTCGATTCCACCTTCAAGACCAACGAAGATACCGAAATCAGTGATAGATTTGATCTTACCGCTAACTTTGTCACCCTTGTTGCGAGTTGCACCGAACTCATCCCATGGGTTAGTAGAGCATTGCTTCATGCCCAGAGAAATACGACGACGTTCTTCGTCGATGTCCAGAATCATAACTTCAACTTCGTCGCCTAATGTAACAACTTTAGCTGGGTTAACGTTCTTGTTAGTCCAGTCCATTTCAGACACGTGAACCAGGCCTTCAACGCCTTCTTCAACTTCAACGAAACAACCGTAATCAGTGATGTTGCTAACTTTACCCGTCATGCGTGAACCTTCTGGGTAACGCTTGGCAATTGCTGCCCATGGATCTTCACCCAGTTGCTTAAGACCCAGAGAAACACGGTTGCGATCTTTATCAAACTTAAGTACAACAACTTCGATTTCCTGACCCACTTCAACGATTTCAGATGGGTGCTTAACGCGTTTCCATGCCATATCAGTGATATGTAACAGGCCATCAATGCCACCCAGGTCAAGGAATGCGCCGTAATCTGTCAGGTTCTTAACGATACCTTTAACAGACTTGCCTTCTTCCAGGCTACCCAGTAGTTCTTCACGCTCTGCAGAGTACTCAGACTCAACCACAGCACGACGAGAAACAACCACATTGTTACGCTTCTGGTCTAATTTAATAACTTTAAATTCTAACTCTTTACCTTCCAGGTAAGATGTGTCGCGTACTGGACGCACATCAACCAGTGAACCCGGCAGGAATGCACGGATATCGCCAAGTTCAACCGTGAAGCCACCTTTAACTTTACCCGTAATAGTACCAGTAATAATTTCTTCAGCATCGTGAGCTTTTTCAAGTACGATCCATGCTTTAGCACGTTTCGCTTTATCGCGAGATAAACGTGTTTCGCCCCAGCCGTCTTCAACCGCTTCAAGGACAACTTCAACTTCGTCGCCGACTTTAACTTCGACTTCGCCGTTGGTGATAAATTGTGATTCAGGGATAACGCCTTCTGATTTAAGGCCAGCTGCAACGGTTACGTAACCACCAGAGATATCAACGATAGTACCGGTAACGATAGTACCCGTGTTCATTTCTGTTTCTTGCAGGCTTTGTTCAAATAGTTCAGCAAAAGATTCTGACATAAGATTTTCCAATATAACTGTATGGCCGGTGGATTTGCCGCAGATGTTCTTGCTGGCTCAGCACAATACAGGGTTAATGTTAAAAGTTCGCTTAGACTCCAATCTGTCGGGGCATAAAGCACTCAGCGACCAGATACAGCGGAGAATAAACACGGTGTGAGAAAGATGTGCTGCGCATTACGTTATAAACGTGATTTAACCAGCTCTAACAGCCTGTCTGTCACTTCCTGAATACCCATTTCGGTAGTATCCAGCAAAATGGCATCATCAGCCGGCTTCAGTGGCGATACAGCGCGATTTGCATCTTGCTCGTCTCGTGCCTTCAAGTCGGCAACGAGGGCGGCGATATTAGCATTAATTCCCTTTTCTTTCAACTGCTTAACGCGCCTTTGGGCTCTTTCTTCTGCAGAAGCGGTCATAAAGACTTTCAGTTTCGCATTGGGGAAAACGGTTGTGCCCATATCTCGACCATCAGCAACCAGTCCAGGAACCTCTAAGAAGTCGCGCTGGCGCTGTAATAGCGCATCTCGCACTGAGGGAATGGCAGCGACTTTTGATGCACGCATGCCAATTTCTTCCTCACGGATGGCTTCTGAAACATCTTCACCGTTTAGCAGAATTTGTAAGCCTGTATCAACTGGTTTGAATGTAACAGGCAAGTTGAGAGCAATATTGGCCAGTTTTGCTTCGTCTTCAATCTCGACTTCAGACTTTAGCGAAGCCAAAGCGGTTAATCGATATAAAGAACCACTGTCGAGGATATGAAACCCAAGTTCAGTGGCTAATTTTTGAGCAATAGTCCCCTTTCCTGCGCCACTAGGGCCATCGATAGTAATAACCGGGATAGTTTTAGTATTCATATTTTTCTGTTCATCAGCTGATTTACTCGGGGTCAGACCGGTGCTTTCCCGCTCTGACCCCTGTTTTGATACCACCAGGAGTGTTACCGAGTCGGTTCACGACACCGTCATCTCCTGGTGGTGTCAATAAGGGGACAGAGCGCCAAAAAGCGGCAGCCTGTCCCCGAGTGCGAGAGATCAAAAATCAGGCCACTGACACTTTAATTCCTGCGTTATTCGCCAAACCAATAAAATCCGGAAACGAGGTATTCACATTCTCACAATCTTCAATCAGAATCTCTGATTCAGATCGAAGCCCCCCCATGGTAAACGCCATTGCAATTCGGTGATCATCACGGCTATGCACGGTTCCACCCTTGATAGAACCCCCATTAATAATCATGCCATCCGCCGTTGCTTCACAATCGACACCGATGGCCTGTAAACCATCCGCCATAACCTGAATTCGATCAGACTCTTTAACACGAAGCTCTTCAGCACCGGTTACAACGGTTTTACCTTCAGCACAGGCTGCCGCAACAAATAATACGGGAAACTCATCTATAGCTAGTGGAACAAGTTCTTCAGGCACTTCAATACCTTTGAGCTGTGCACTTCGTACGCGAATATCCGCAACAGGTTCACCACCTACAACGCGCTGGTTTAATAGCTCAATATTGGCACCCATCAGCTTAAGAATATCAATCACGCCGGTTCGCGTCGGATTAATACCCACATGCTGAAGCGTAATATCAGAATTTTCAGCAATACTCGCCCCAACCAGGAAAAACGCAGCAGAGGATATATCGGCTGGCACATCAATATCACAGGCTGTCAGGCGACCACCACCTTCGATACACATTTGCTTACCCTGTGTTTGAACGGGATAAGCAAAGGCATTTAGCATACGTTCGGTGTGATCACGCGTAGTAGCAGGCTCAGTAACACAGGTTTTACCTTCAGCGTACATACCCGCTAGTAACAGGCAGCTTTTAACCTGGGCACTAGCCATCGGCATCTGGTAATTTATGCCCTTCATAGGGCTACCGCCATGAATTCTAAGCGGTGGTTTGCCACCTTCAGCTGTATCAATCTGCGCACCCATTAGCGCCAAAGGATCAGTAACGCGCTTCATTGGACGCTTTGATAAAGAACGATCACCACTTAGCTCAAGATCAAAAGATTGCCCTGAAAGCAAACCCGACATCAGTCTTATTGAGGTGCCCGAATTACCCAGATCAATAGATGCAGCTGGCTTTTTAAGCCCATCAATTCCCACACCCTTAATCGTTACCTCACCCTGCTCTGTGGGGCCATCAATCTCAACACCCATAGCACGAAAGGCCCGCAGAGTATTAAGACTGTCTTCACCCTGCAAAAAACCAGTCACATGGGTGGTGCCATCTGCTATGGAGCCAAACATGATTGAGCGATGAGAAATAGATTTATCCCCTGGCACACGAAACTCACCAGTTAACTGGCCACCGGGCTTAACAATATAATCAATCTGAGACATTCAGGGTTCCATTAAAAAATTCAGGTGCGAATGATATATCTAACGGCCTCTAACATCCAATTTTTATACACCCAAACATTCCCACCCTCGGGGACAGACCGTTGCTTTCTTCACACTGCCCCACGTTTTGATATCACGTAAGGTATTGTCTCATACCTCTTACCAACCAGTCGGGCTAGCTACAGTTAGCAATTTAAGGCGCACTTCTGTTTACACAGTCTCACAAAACACAGTAAGCAATTGATTATATTGTAATAATATAAATTAATCCGATATCTCATTGACAGATGATGCAGCCTGGCATAATTTATAGTCAGACGACTAGCTGACTTTTAAAAAGCATTAAGCATGTAAAAAAAGTACTGCTGTTGTTAGCAACCCAAAGACTAAAACAAAGGGATTAACATGCAACATCACACTCAAAATAACCGCATAGTCAATTATGCCCAGTGGACAATAAACTGGCGATGGACAATTCTTATAGCCTGTATTGTTCTTGCACTAATCGCCGCTAGTGGAGGCTCAAAACTTAGGTTTGCCAGTGACTACCGCTACTTCTTTGGGCAAGACAACCCACAGTTACAGGCTTTTGACAACTTACAGAATACCTTTGTCAGGGACGATAATCTGCTGATAGTGATCAGGCCAGATACTGACAAAATGTTTACTGCCCAGTTTTTAGATGACCTACGTCAGTTAACCCTCAAGGCATGGAACACTCCCTACTCTACTCGTGTTGATAGCATTACCAATCACCAGCATAGCTATGCAGAAGGCGACCTACTCTCTGTGCGCAACCTGGTACCTGATAATGCCCAGCTAACACCAGAACTTATCAGGCAAGTTAAAAGTATTTCACTAAATGAGCCGACCCTGGCGGGAAGACTTATCTCACTTAACGGTAGAACCACAGCAATAAATATTACAACAACCCTGCCATCAGTCAGTGACAAAGAAGTCCCAAAAGTTATGGCGTTTGTTCGCGAGCTGGCGCATGAGTTTAATCAGAAACACCCTGAGGCACGTGTGGCCATTACAGGCTCTGTAGCAACTAATAATGCATTCAATGAAGCAGCACTTACGGATATCAGTACACTCGTTCCGATTATGTACCTGATACTGCTAGCCATAACCTTTCTGTTATTGCGTTCACTGTCTGCTACCTTTGCCACCTTAATGGTTATCAGCCTCTCAACCTTATGGGCAATGGGCATGGCTGGATGGTTAGGGATTCCATTAACCTCTTTATCCGCAACAGCACCGACAATTATCTTAACGATAGCCATTGCAGATTCAATTCATATCCTGGTTTCTTTAATACACGAAATGCGTAATGGAAAAACAAAACATGAGGCCATTATAGAAAGCCTAAGAGTTAACTTTGAACCCGTACTACTAACTAGCTTAACCACAATAATTGGATTTCTCAGTCTGAACTTTAATGACTCTCCGCCTTTTCAGGACCTGGGAAATATGACCGCAATAGGTATTGCTGCTGCCTGGGTCTACTCGATTATATTTTTACCGGCCCTGCTATCAATATTGCCGATTAAAATTTCAAGACAAAGTGAATCAAGCTATAAAGCACTTGATCGACTGTCAGGTTTTCTTATCAGTAAAAGACGTTCAATCCTCTTAAGTCTGAGCCTTCTGATTGCTGTTCTAGTCTTAATGATTCCAAAACTGGAAGTGAATGATCAGTTTGTCAGCTATTTTGATGAACAGGGTGATTATCGTTCAGACACGAACTTTACCGCAGAACACCTTTCTGGCATGTACCAGATGCAGTTTTCACTTCCTGCCAGCGAAAGTGGCGGTATTAACAATCCTGAATACTTGCAACAGCTTGAGGCGTTTAGTAATTGGTTACGGCAACGCCCTGAAGTTCACCACGTTTCATCATTAACCGACCTTTATCCAAGGTTAAATATGAATATGCACGGTGACGACAAACAGTGGTTTAAATTACCTGAAAACAGAGATCTTGCGGCACAATATCTCCTGCTACTGGAGATGTCACTGCCCTATGGGCTTGATTTAAATAATCAGATCAGCGTTGATAAATCAACCACTAAACTGGTTGCCACCATAGATAACCTGACCACCGTTGAAACCCAAACACTGGATCAGGCATCAAGGCAATGGTTAGCGAATAACTTCCCGTCTGCAACAGAGGCATATGCAACCGGCCCATTTGTCATGTTTGCTTATATATTTATGAATAATATTGAAGGCATGCTTACCGGTACTGTTTTTGCATTTACTATTATTGCACTCACTCTTATGCTCGCCTTTAGAAGCTTTAAACTGGGTATTATCAGCCTAATCCCAAATATGTTACCGGCGGTGATGGCATTTGGTGCCTGGTCAGTTTTTGTTGGCCAGGTTGATCTTGCTGCTTCAATAATCACTGCCACCAGCCTCGGCATGATTGTAGATGCTACCGTGCATTATTTAAGTAAGTATCGTCGCGCACGTATCGAACACAATGCATCCCCTGAAGCCGCTGTACACTATGCATTCCATACCGTTGGTAAAGCGATTCTTGTCACCTCCTTTGTACTAATAACAGGTTTTTTAGTGCTGTTCTTTTCAGAATTCAAACTTAACCAAAATATGGGTATGTTAACCGCAACGGCGATAGGTTTTGCAGTCATTATCGACTTTTTACTGTTACCCGCATTGTTATTAAGTTTTGATAAACAGCCTCAGGAAACAGATAAGCTGATTGAAAGTTATAACGCTTCTTAATTTATTTTTGTGAGACATAAAAGGACATGTTATGAAACAAACAACAACACTCAAGTTTTTAAATATTCGGTGTCTGATTGGCATACTATTAACTGCAACCTGTATACCCAATACATACGCTCTAACGAGTGAAGAAAAAGGCCTTGAAATAGCCAAAGAAATGGATCGCCGAGATAGCGGCTGGAAAGACAGCTCATCCAGGGTTGATATGTTACTGAGTAATCGTGCAGGCGAGACCAGCAAACGAAAATTACGTATTGAGTTTCTAGAAGTAAAGCAACAGGGTGCAGGAGATAAAAGCATGGTGGTGTTCGATGAACCACGAGATATTAAAGGCACTGCATTTCTTACGCACTCTAAAATCCATACCGAAGACAGCCAGTGGCTTTACCTACCCGCCCTAAAAAGAGTTAAACGCATTTCATCGGCAAATAAATCTGGACCATTTGTGGGTAGCGAGTTTGCCTACGAAGACCTGATTGCCGATGAAGTTGAAAAGTACACATACAAATGGGTTAAAGATTCAAACTGCGGAGATTTAGAATGTTATGCGATTGAACGCTACCCTGTTTATAATAATTCAGGATACAGTCACCAGGTGGTGTGGATTGATAAAGCTGAATACAGGCGTATTAAAATTGATTACTATGATCGTAAACAGGAGCTGCTTAAAACACTCAACTACACAGGTTACAAACAATATTTAAATAAATATTGGCGCGCGCAACAACTTACCATGACAAACCACCAAACAGGTAAGAACACACAACTTGAATTTAGCCCTTATACTTTTCAAACAGGCTTAAACGATAAGTCATTCAGCAGAAACCGTTTAAAACGCGCACATTAGTACTCTATTTCTAATACTAATTAATCTGCAAAAAAAACAGGCCGCAAAACGGCCTGTTTTTTTTTGTAGCAAGTAGTACGACTTAGCTTACAGCTTAGACAGGTACTTCTTAACCACTTTTTCTGGTAATGGAATGTAACCATCTTTGATTACAACATTCTGACCTTCCTGGGAAAGAACCAGTTTCAGGAATTCTTTCTCCAGAGGCGCTAATGGCTTGTTAGGATGCTTGTTTACGTAAACGTAAAGGAAACGAGACAGTGGGTATTTACCTGATACCGCATTATCTGAAGTAGCAGCAATGTATTCACCACCCACTTTCTTGGTTAATGGAACCGCACGAACACCTGAAGTCTTATAACCGATACCTGAGTAACCAATACTGTTAACAGAGCTAGTGACCGCCTGTACAACAGAGGCAGAACCTGGCTGTTCGTTTACACTGTTCTTGTAATCGCCTTTACACAGACCTTTTTTCTTGAAGTAACCATATGTACCAGATACTGAGTTACGTCCAAAAATCTGGATATCACGATTTTTCCAGTTACCAGGCAAACCTAAATCACCCCATTTAGTTACGTCTTTCTTGCCACCACACTTACGTGTAGATGAGAAGATCGCATCAACATCAGCAATTGACATGCCTTTAAGCGGGTTATCTTTGTTTACATAAACAGCCAGAGCATCAATAGCAACAGGAATAGCCAATGGCTTGTAACCGTAACGATCTTCAAATGCAGCAACTTCTTTGTCTTTCATCTTACGGCTCATAGGACCGATATTAGAAGTTGATTCAGTCAGTGCCGGTGGCGCAGTTGAAGAACCTGCCGCCTGAATCTGAATATTTACATTAGGGTAAGAACGCTTGAATGATTCAGCCCACAACGTCATCAGATTAGCTAGCGTATCAGAACCAACACTAGACAAATTACCAGAGATACCGCTAGTTGCTTTGTACTCAGGAATACCCTTATCAACAGATACAGCAGATGCTGATGTTGACATTAGCAGACCCAGGCCTAGAGAAGCCGCAGCCATTACTGATGCAATTGAATTTAATTTCATATTAAAACTTCCAGATTAATTAAGTGTGTCTATTTTGTGTGAGTAATGTGAATACAAAATGACAGACTTGTTACAATTATGTGAACATGGATACAGATACATTACAGACCAAACAGCGAAAAGCTATTATCCGCAAATGAACGCTGATAGACGCAAATAAAATATTGCGTGCATTCGCGTTCATTTGCGGAAAAAAGCTTCTACTTCACTCAATCCACATTCGGGAAATAACAGTGAAAGACACTACCCTTGCCTGGTATGCTTTCAATTTTTAACACAGCCCCATGACGATCCAGTACCTG
>Ga0316204_10003606_pt1 | contig 30304 bp, 18 predicted proteins | sample 6monrhotite_MG_2_FD_205661 | JGI IMG/M metagenome (GOLD analysis project Ga0316204, IMG submission 205661) | Microbial mat bacterial communities from mineral coupon in-situ incubated in ocean water Damariscotta River, Maine, United States -... | ecosystem: Environmental > Aquatic > Marine >...
AGTCTCGGTTTGGGCTTGACCTTACAGCATCTTTCGCGCACTCTTACAGACACTGATGTAGATTCTGAAATTCAGAATGTTATTAGTGAGTTAAACGATAAACTTGGGGCAACACTGAGAGACTAATCAACATGGCGCTAACGAAAGCCGACATGGCAGAACGTTTGTTTGAAGAACTTGGGTTAAACAAACGAGAAGCAAAAGAAATCGTTGAGATGTTTTTCGAGCAGGTCCGAGCGGCTCTTGAGAACGGACAACAAGTAAAACTTTCGGGTTTTGGTAATTTCGACCTGCGTGATAAGAAACAACGCCCAGGCCGTAACCCTAAAACCGGTGAAGAAATTCCAATTACTGCCCGTCGAGTTGTTACTTTTCGACCAGGCCAAAAACTAAAGGCTCGCGTAGAAGCATATGCTGGAACCCAGTCACAACAATGAACTACCGGTAATACCGGGTAAGCGTTATTTTACCATTGGTGAAGTGAGTGAGCTTTGCAATGTAAAGCCGCACGTCTTACGTTATTGGGAGCAGGAATTTCCACAATTAAAACCCGTTAAACGACGCGGGAACCGGCGCTATTATCAGCGTCAAGACGTACTCATGATCCGTGAAATTCGTAGCCTGCTTTATGAGCAAGGCTATACCATTGGTGGAGCACGTTTGCAGCTTTCAGAAGAAACATCTAAAGGCGGTCAATCGTTAGATACTCAAGAAGTTAAACGTTTACGTTTAGAACTTGAAGAAGTGATGGATATTCTTAGAGATTAATAACCTTTAGTAGTACCTAAGTAACGGCCTTCTGTAGTAAATCCCCAATAATCTAACATCATGGTTAAGAAATTAACCAAAACACCTATAAACGGGGCGTAGCGCAGCCTGGTAGCGCACCGGCATGGGGTGCCGGTGGTCGGAGGTTCGAATCCTCTCGCCCCGACCAATATTCAAACATCGTAGCGTAACTAAAGTCTACCTAATAGTTATCGGCATCTCTTCAGCGGAAGCTATCGTTGAGATAATAGCTTGTTATACAGAATTCTATCAAAGTACGAGAAAGAACTATAAAAAAGATACGGAGTTATGCTGCTTAAAACAGACATTAATATCCATCTCAAACGCTTCAAATAAATTGACCAAGTTAATGGTTCTTGTTAGACAATAATTTGCTTGGTAATTTTGTTCTTACAAAGAGCCAGAGAAGTTACTATTGATAAGACAAGAACTGCCAATACATACCCAGCTTCCCATAAATCAGAATTTAATGTCTTATCAATTGGCCGCAATAAATCTACAAATATAAAGTGCACAGCGTATATACCTAATGTCATTTGGCCAATTTTACTTAGCGCTTTATTTTTTAATGCAGGATGATTAGATAGCGCTGCCATTGCAACCCCAACACCCATAAAATAAGTTCCTATTACATAGTCGTGATGTGTGGAAGTTCCAAATATTTCCCAGAGATAATATATTTCTGTAAAATGTAATACGCTACCCATACAAAATACTGACAAGCCATAAAACACCCAGTTTGTATTAATATTTTTTCCTGATAGAAGATATCCAGTTACAAAAAGAAACGTGCTAAAGAATGGGCCATTTCTAGTATTGAAATCAAGATGAATACCCATTGGAGTGTCCACATATGATTTTGCTAAAACTCCAAATAAATATAGAAATATTGATAATATTACAAGCATTTTAATTTGTTTTATTTGCGCAAAAAAGGTGCTTATTAATATAGCGCATAACAGGCCGACTAAATACCATAAATGGTTTTTTGTTCCTTGCATTAATAAAGTAAGTGGGTACTGAATTAAATCTCTAATATGCCAATAAGACACTTTAATTGTGCCCCATACACCATATTCATAAATGTAATTAAAATTGTAAGGTAATAAATATATAAAACACCAAGCCACAAATATTATTATTATTCGTTTGGCCATGTATAGTGAGGTTGAAATTGGATCACCCCCATTTCTAATTTTAACTCCCCAGAAATAACCTGATATGACGAAAAAGAAAGGTACTGCAAACCGAGCTATTTGATTGAATATCACATCAAGATATCTAGATGTTTCATTTGTAACGCCATCATCACTCCGAAATGGTGTTGTGTGAATAATGATAACTGCAACTATTGCAATCAACCTAAATATATCAACGCTTTCTATACGGTTCACGGTGTATCCTTGTTGTATAACAGGTGGTTAGCGGAGTCTGTGTAACATTAACTGTATTCACTAATTTAGCTCTTTTATTAGTGCGTGTAAATTTAGAAGACTCAATCTAACAGGTGGCTGGTTAATAGATATAGGAATGTGAGAGGATTAGCATATTTGGTTATTATAAAAATCGAAACAAATGACGGTTTTCAATAGATACTGCTGAAAAATCAACTTGAATAAGTGATGGATATACTTAGATATTAATCGAATCGTTACTATTCTTAAGCAAAGTCTTCTAAGGTAATAATTTTGCCTTATTAAGGCTTTGCCTTTCAAAAAATGAAAACAGTCTTCAAACGGGGCGTAGCGCAGCCTGGTAGTGGGGTGCCGGTGGTCGGAGGTTCAAATCCTCTCGCCCCGACCAATATTCTTTCATTAAATCAAATACATACTTCGCGTTTGGAGAGGTATTTATTATTTCATAAGACGCCAGAATGATACATTGTCTTTAAGTTAGCAATTCAGCAGAAGTGGCCAGTTAGCAGAATCTAATATTGGTCGCAATTTTATTCTTGATAATCTCTTTTCAATGAAAACTCAGTAACTTAAATTCTGAAAGCACTTATTAAACCTTATTCAGCTGCTCATATAAGGTGGTGCTTTATGTATGGGGTAATCCGTTTGTGTGTTTTAACCAGTTTTTCTACGGTAAACTCCTGGGTATAGACGTTGTTTTTTTGTTATAACAAAACCCATCCAATTATATTCAGATTCTCTCGTTGAAATTTTCTTGCTAGGTGTTACGTAAGCGATTTTTAAACGAATCGTTTGTTATATGCATACACACTTGGCACTAATGCTTCGACAATCGACTTTGCCTTCTTTGATGATGCAAATAATCAAGCACATGCTTCGTTTAGCTATGTGGACGGACTGAGTGATTTGCCCTTGTATTGAAGACACGACTGTTATCAATGGTGAGTTCAACTGGTCGATGCAACACTGTATCTTTATAATAAAAAGATGGAGTGTCTTCTATAAGACAACTAACACGAAAATTTTATAGCACTGAACAAAAAACCGAGATGTGGGATCGCTGGAAGGATGGTATTCGTCAGTATTATTGAAACAGGAGGATAATCTCTAATTTTTGATGGTGTAATTCGGTGAAATCATTTGAATAATGCTTTAGATGTCACTTTAGATGTTGATAAACGGCGGAAGGAACTGAGGATGATTTTATTTTACTTGAGTTAGAAAGAGTGTTTATAATTCCTATATTATTTATGGGCGGTGTGTAATGAACAGAGATGAATTTGAAACCTTTCATCTATCATTAAAGACGTTTGTTTCTAATAATTTTAACAATCACTTGAGAGTTTATTCATGTAGGATCACTGAAAGCATAAATCTTTTTGCTAACGAAAATGCAATTATTAAAAATGCGGTACCTAAAAGAGCCCATGAGTTTTCAGCAGGACGAATGTGCGCAAGAAAATGTCTGAGCTACTATGACTTGTGGGACGTTGAATTACTAAAAGGGAAGCTTGGTGAACCGCTTTGGCCGGAAGGCTATACGGGATCCATAACGCATCATGATAACGTGGCCGTTGCGGTGACGGCACAAGCTAGTGCTTTTGCAGGTATTGGTATTGATTTAGTGTCTCAAAAGGATTTCATTGAAAATACTAATCTGATTACTTGCTACCGGGAATTAAAACTTTTAGAAACTGTTGGGCTTAATGTGGACCTGAGTATTTTTATATTTAGCATTAAAGAATCCGTAATAAAAATTCTCTCTCCACTTCTGCAAGACATTATTGATTTTCGAGATATTAATTTATCATTGAGTAAACAAGGCAATTTGTACGCATCGTTCACTCGACTGGATCGTTTGATAAAAATTAATTGGGTTACTGTTAGCAATTCAATCTTCTGCATTTCTACATTGGAGCATTGCTCCACGCATGATAGAGTTGTACTTTAAATTAAGGTATATGTAACATTGTAATTTTTGACGGCTTCTCGTCAGTATTATGTTGTTATATTGGAAATAGATATTAAAGAAATGGATAATCAGCAAGAGCAAGTGTTGCTTCTAGAAGATTGGAACGCCACGAAGATGGAATACCCCTTGGTGTTGCTGCATGAGGTTTTTGAGTCTCAAGTAGAGTCATGCTTTGATCGCACCGCGGTTAAATATAGCGCAGAAACCCTCTCTTATAGCGAACTAAGCGAGCGCAGTAATAGAATCGCCCGCGCCTTACGTTCCGCGGGTGTGGGCCGCGGCCAACGTATCGGTCTTTGCGTTGAACGAAGTGTTGATATGCTGGCAGCGGCTTTGGGTGTTCTGAAGGCGGGCGCGGCCTATGTACCACTTGATCCTGGGTTTCCTGCAGAGCGTCTGCGTTACATGGCCGAGGATGCTGAGCTCACCTTGCTCGTGTCGACGACCACCTTGGCGGATTCATTTAACCTATCCCGTGAACGTCAACTTCTGCTCGATGCTGACGCATCGAAATTGTTGTCTGCGCCAACTGAAATGCTGGCCCCCGATACTGAGCTAGATGCACGTCCTGAAGATCCGGCTTATATCATTTACACTTCGGGCTCTACGGGTAAACCAAAAGGCGTTGTTGTCCCTCACCGTGCGGTTGTTAACTTTCTCAGTAGCATGGCGCGGGAGCCCGGTCTGACTGCTGATGATGTGCTCTTGGCCGTGACCACGCTCTCATTTGATATCGCTGTGCTCGAGCTTTACCTGCCATTGATGCAGGGCGCTACCGTAGTCATTGCGAGTCGAGAAGATGCGATGGATGGACTCGCCTTAAGTAAACTTCTTGAGCAACATCAAGTTACCATCATGCAAGCTACCCCTGTCAGCTGGCGACTGCTTCTGGAGGCCGGCTGGAGAGGGAATAAGAATTTTAAAGCGCTGATTGGTGGCGAGGCCCTACCGAAGGATCTTGCAGATCAGTTGCTTGGACACAACATTGAGTTGTGGAATATGTACGGCCCCACCGAGACGACGGTTTGGTCCACCTGTGCTCAGATAACGGATACGACTGAAGGGATCAACATCGGTAAGCCGATTGCGAACACCACGGTTTACATTCTGGACGAGCAAAAACGTCTTTGTCCCATTGGCGTGCCGGGAGAACTCTACATTGGTGGTGATGGTGTGACTTTAGGTTACTGGAACAAGCCAGAGCTTACTGCTGAACTATTTATTAAAAATCCTTTTAGTACCTCAACAGGGGCTACCCTTTATCGCACAGGTGATCGTGTTTGTTGGAACAATGATGGCACGCTAGAGCATCAGGGGCGGTTGGATTTTCAAGTCAAGGTGCGTGGATTTAGGATTGAGTTGGGGGAGATTGAAAACGAGATTGTACACTTCGGTGGAGTTAGTGAAGCGGTGGTGATTGTCCGCGAAGATATTCCTGGAAACCAAAAGCTTGTTGTATACATTGTTACTGATACTGATGGATTCTCAGCTACGGCATTGAAGCAGCAGCTGACCGAACGTTTACCTCCGTATATGGTGCCGAGTGCCTATGTATTACTTGACGCGTTGCCACTGACTGCAAATGGCAAGATCGACCGTAAGAGTTTGCCTATGCCGGATCACTCACACGCGTTAGGGACCTATTCGGAACCTCGCAACGAAACCGAGCAGGTTCTGGTCGATATATGGAGTGACATTCTGGGGCTCGAGCGTGTTGGCATTAACGATAACTTCTTTGAAATCGGTGGGCACTCCCTTTTAGCGATCAAGATTGTTGCAAGTATGCGTCGAGCCAAGATGCAAGTATATGCTCGAGACATTTTTCTAAACCCTACGATCGCAAAATTAGCACTTGTCTCAAATAATGCGTCTCAAACTGTTGAGGTGCCACCTAATATCATCCCCGACGATTGCAGTGAGATTACATCGGAGATGTTGCCGCTAGTAGATTTATCTAACGAAGAAATTGCGAGTGTAGTTGGAGTCGTTTCTGGTGGAGCGACAAATATTAAAGATATCTACCCTTTAACAGAACTTCAGCGCGGCTTACTTTTCCACCATCAAATAGCTACGGGAGGCGATGGCTATTTGACTAGAACTCTGTTTGCATTTACTGACCGCAATAGGCTTGATGAATTTCTGCAGGCCACTCAAGCTGTTATAGAACGCCACGATATCTTACGGACATGTTTCATCTGGGAAGGCTTATCGGTGCCTGTTCAGGTGGTTCTCCGCAAAGTACATCTCACTGTTGAAGAACTTGAGTTTGTCCAAGGTGAGGAGGATGTGGCGAAGCAAATTAAAGAAAAATTTGATCCTCGTAGCTATCGTCTTGATGTTCGTAAGGCGCCACTGATTCATCTGAGCATTTCATATGACTCCAAAAATAATCGGTGGTTGTTACAGCAACTTGTCCATCACTTGATTGATGATCAGATCACGATGAATATAGTAAGAGATGAAATTGGTTTACATCTCTCAGGCAAAACTTCGGAATTATCTGAGCCTATTCCGTTCCGTGAATTTATTTTTCTATCCCAGTCGAAGGCTCAGTCAAAGGTTGGAATGGAGGAACACAAAGAGTTTTTCATAAAACTCCTAGGGGACGTAGAGGAACCTACAGTACCTTTTGGATTAACGGATACTCATGTCGATGGGTTTGGCATCTCTGAAGCGGTGCACATATTTGAACCTGAAACATCTCAACGAATTAGAGAGCTAGCTGGAAGTATTGGTGTAACAGTAGCAAGCGTGTTTCATCAGGCATGGGCTCAGGTTCTATCTCGAATTTCTGGTCATGACGATGTGGTATTTGGTACCGTTTTGTCTGGGCGAATGCAGGTTGGGGGAAGAGCTGATCGAGTATTAGGAACCTGTATCAATACTTTACCAATACGGATCCAAACCAGTGAAGACACTGTGCAACATGCTATCCAATCAACACATAAAACTTTGACAGAATTAGTGCAACATGAACATGCCTCCTTGGCCGCAGCGCAGCAATGTAGTGCTGTAGAACCCAATACCCCACTTTTTGGTTCGCTCTTAAACTATAGACAGGGAGAGGGCGCAGGGCCAATTGGTGAGCATGACGATATTAAGATTCTGGATTTTGAAGAAAGAACAAACTACCCGTTGACACTTAACATCGATGATACAGAAGACTTTTTTCGGTTAGTAGCGCAGGCCCAGACGCCAATCAATCCTCGCCGAATTTGTGACTATCTGGAGGTGGTGCTTAAGGGAATGATTCGAGCACTTGAGAACAACCCCACTCAAGAGATTAAAGATCTTGACGTTATTCCAGCCATTGAGCACCAACAAATTTTACTGGATTGGAATAATACTGAACGCGATTATAACAGTCATAATAGGCTGCATCGATTGATTGAAGAGCAGGTTGCACGCACACCCGATTTGGTAGCGCTTGAGTATGAAGGCAAGGTGCTCACCTATAAAGAAATGAACCAGCGCTCTAATCAGTTAGCTAGTTATTTGCGAAAAAATGGCGTTGGCCCCGATGTGTTTGTGGGCGTTTTTGCAGAACGTTCTTTTGAAATGGTTTTAGCACTACATGCCATTGTAAAAGCAGGCGGTGCATATGTACCACTTGATCCTTCTTATCCCGCCGAGCGTTTGGCGAATATGATTGAAGATACACAAGCTCCTATTTTACTGGCACAACCCCATTTGCTTGATCGATTGCCGTTGCACCCAAATGTTATTTCTCTCGACGATTCACTTGACTTCGTTTCTCAGGAACCCGTTGATAACCTCAAAGACATTGGGGCACCCGATGATCTTGCTTATGTGATTTTTACATCCGGCTCAACAGGTCGACCAAAAGGTGTGATGATAGAGCATCAGAGTATCTGCAATCGATTACTCTGGATGCAAGAGGAATATCAACTCACGGCAGCAGACGCCGTCCTTCAAAAAACACAATATAGTTTTGATGTATCGGTCTGGGAATTTTTCTGGCCGCTGATGAGGGGAGCACGACTTGTAATAGCTCGCCCTGAAGGGCATCGCGATCCAGCATACATAATGGATGTGATTAAAAGCAGTGGAATTACGACGCTACACTTTGTCCCCTCAATGCTTCAGGTGTTTCTTGTTGAGGACGGAATAGAGGAATGCGACTCACTTAGGCTAGTACTTTGTAGCGGTGAAGCGCTGCCGCATGACTCACAAGAACGGTTTTACGAAAGATTGCCTGGCGCATCCCTGCATAACCTTTATGGGCCGACTGAAGCTGCTGTTGATGTGACTTACTGGGCATGTCAATCAGGAGATGATCGATTAACGGTTCCCATCGGCCGACCAGTAGCTAATACTCAAATGTATATACTCGATTCGAATATGCATCCAGTGCCTATCGGTGTTGCCGGGGAGCTTCATATTGGTGGTATTCAGGTAGGTCGTGGTTATGTCGGTAGGCATGACCTTACAGTCGAGCGTTTTATTCCTGACCCCTTTTCTAGTCGGTTAGGTGCAAAACTATATAAGACAGGAGATCTCGCGAAACACTTGGATGATGGGGCGATTGAGTACCTCGGCCGATTGGACTTTCAGGTTAAAATACGTGGACAACGAATTGAGCTAGGTGAAATTGAGGCAACCATAAGCGCCCACAACAAGGTTGAGCAGTGTGTTGTAATGGCTCGTGAGGACACTCCGGGTGACCAGCGCCTAGTTGCATATGTAACTCCACCAAACGAAATGTTTTCAGAAAAGGACTTAAGCATCTATCTTGCCGGTGTACTTCCGTCACATATGGTGCCCTCTTCCTTTGTCTTTATGGAAGAATTTCCACTTACTGTAAGTGGGAAACTAGACAGAAAGAAGCTGCCACTACCTGGTATGGCTGCATCCAGCTCTACTTATATAGCCCCCAAAACAAGAGAGGAGCTGATAATCTGCGAAATGTGGGCAGAAATTCTCAAAGTCGATCGTGTAGGTATTAATGATAATTTTTTTGAACTCGGTGGACATTCTCTTTTAGCTATATCGATGGTAGAGAGTTTTCGGAAAAAGGGTTTAAAAGTTGACGTCCGTACGATATTTTTGTACCCAACAGTAGCTGGGCTTGCTAGCGCAGCGAGTGATGTATCTGAGAAAATGGTTGTTCCGGTTCCTGTTAATCGTATTAAACCAGATAGCCAGCAAATTACTCCTGAAATGCTTCCTCTAGTATCACTAAAACAGGAAGAGATCGACTCGATAGTTATGTCAGTACCAGGTGGCGTATCTAATATACAAGATATCTACCCCCTAACCCCGTTGCAGGAAGGTTTTCTGTTTCATCATCAGATGAATACAGATAGTGATGTTTACTTGATGAGTTATCAATTTTCTTTTAATAGCCGTCAAAAATTAGATGAATACTTATCTGCAATGCAAGTGGTTATAAATCGCCACGATATTTTGAGGTCAGCCGTGCTTTGGGAGCATCTGAGTGTACCGGTTCAGGTCGTACATAGGCAGGCTCCATTGGTCATAGAAGAACTTGAGTTTGATGATGTGGCAGGGGATATATCCGAGCAGATGCATTCAAGATGTAATTTATTTAACTTTAGGCTGGATGTGCGTAAGGCCCCGTTGATGCGTTTATCTGTTGCGTACGATGCGCCGAATTCTCGTTGGTTGTTACAACAAGTGGTCCATCATTTGATAGAAGATCAGGCCACGATGAAGATGCAAGAAAGTGAAGTTGATACTCTTATGAAGGGTAGTGACGTATTGCCGACTCCTATGCCATTTCGTAATTTTGTAGCTCAAACGCAACTAGCTGCTACTGAAGACGAACACATAGCTTTTTTTAAGGATCTTTTAGGTGATGTTGTCGAGCCTACAAACCCATTTGATTTAGTTGATGTGTATGAAGACGCGTCCAAAATTGGTCATGAATACACCCTGATTGAGGGTGTATTCGCCCATAAATTACGGGATCTATGTAGAGCACAGGGGGTGACAGTTGCAAGCTTGTTTCACCTCGCTTGGGCTCTGGTTCTAGGTCGAGTTTCTGGGCACGACGACGTAGTTTTCGGCACCGTACTGATGGGACGATTACAAAGTATTAGTGATGCAGGCCAAGTCATGGGGCCATGCATAAATACTCTTCCCGTTCGTGTGCGGATGAGTGATGTGAGTGTTGTAGAAAGTCTTACTTCCACTCATACAATGTTGGCTGAAATTATGTTGCATGAAAGTACATCTCTTGCAGATGCACAACGTTGTAGTGCAGTTTCGGCCGATGCTCAATTGTTTACTTCAATACTGAACTATCGGCATAGTGAATCAGCACAAAATTCGTCAGCAACGAACACACTGGATGAATCAGGAGGAAGTAACCTTTGGTTATTTGAGAAAGTTTCTGGTCGAGAGTTTGTTAGTTTTATCGAACGTACTAATTACCCCTTTGAGCTAACGGTTGATGATTTCGGAGACCAGTTCAGACTAGAAGTACAAGTTCAAGACCCGGTTATTCCTAAGAGAGTAATTAATTACTTGCTGACGGCAGTGGAAGAGCTCGTGGGTGCTTTGGAGCATTCTCCTAATTCCATGCTTAATAGTTTAAGTATATTACCTGATAACGAAAAGGTAACGCTTTTAGAAGATTGGAACGCCACGAAGATGGACTATCCATCGGTTTTACTGCATGAGGTTTTTGAGTCTCAAGTAGAACCCTGTTCTGATCGCATCGCGGTTGTAGGCAGTGCTGAGACCCTGACTTACAGTGAGCTGAATGCGCGCAGCAATAGAATCGCACATGCCTTACGTTCCGCTGGAGTGGGCCGCGGCCAACGTGTAGGTCTTTGCGTTGAACGCAGTGTAGATATGCTGGCGGCGGCGTTGGGTATTCTGAAAGCAGGCGCAGCCTATGTCCCACTAGACCCTGGATTTCCTTCAGAGCGCCTTCGCTACATGGCCGAAGATGCCGAGTTCACCTTACTCGTGTCTACGACCACCTTGGCGGAGTCATTTAACCTGCCGCGTGATCGTCAACTTTTGCTTGATAACGATGCATCGAAATTGTTGGCTGAGCCAACTGAAATGCTGGCCCTCGATACTGAGCTAGATGCACGTCTCGACGATCCTGCTTACATCATTTACACCTCAGGCTCTACGGGTAAACCGAAAGGCGTTGTCGTCCCGCATCGTGCAGTTGTTAACTTTCTCAGTAGCATGGCGCGAGAACCCGGTCTTATTTCTGATGATGTGCTCTTGGCCGTGACCACGCTTTCATTTGATATCGCTGTGCTCGAGCTTTACCTACCGTTGATGCAAGGCGCGACCGTCGTCATTGCGAGTCGCGAAGATGCGATGGATGGCGTCGCCCTGAGTCAACTTCTTGAACAACATCAAGTCACAATCATGCAAGCCACCCCCGTCAGCTGGCGACTACTTCTAGAAGCAGGCTGGAAAGGGCATAAGAACTTTAAAGCACTGATTGGTGGTGAAGCTCTTCCTAAGGATCTAGCTGATCAGTTACTTGGACACAACATCGCGTTGTGGAATATGTACGGCCCCACCGAGACAACCGTTTGGTCCACCTGTGCGCAGATAACGGATACGACTGAAGGTATCAGCATCGGTAAGCCGATTGCAAATACCACGGTTTACATACTGGACGAGCAGCAACGTCTTTGCCCCATCGGTGTGCCGGGCGAACTCTACATTGGGGGTGATGGTGTCACTTTAGGTTACTGGAACCAACCTGCGCTGACTGCCGAACGGTTTATTGAAGATTCATTTAGCACTGCAGCAGGCGCCACTCTTTATCGCACAGGTGATCGTGTTTGTTGGAATAATGATGGCACGCTAGAGCACCAGGGGCGATTGGATTTTCAAGTCAAGGTACGTGGGTTTAGGATTGAGTTGGGGGAGATAGAGGTTGCTCTTGCTGAGTACCAAAACATTCTTCAGGTGGCAGTGTATCTTTGGTCCGTTGGTTCCGACGATGTGCGTATCGTAGCGTGTTGTGTGCCAACCAAAACAGGGGCGTTGGCCTCAGCAAATCTTCGAAAACATCTACGGGCACGCCTACCTGAGTACATGATTCCACAATACTTCCTGCCGATGGATGAGATCCCACTGACTCCAAATGGCAAGGTAGATCGGCAGCGGCTTCCAACACCGAGCGCAGCAGAGAGCTCAATTGGTCGGTATGAGGCGCCAGCGAATACGGTTGAAATTACTATCGCCGAAATCTGGACCTCACTTATAAAGCCTATCAGGGCGATTGGTCGTAACGATAAGTTTTTTGAAATGGGCGGGCATTCACTATTAGCGATGCGGGCGATGCAGCAAATGGAGCACGAATTGGGTGTGTCGCTCAATATACGGCTGCTTCTCCAGGAAAGCGTGGCAGATATAGCAGTACAATGTGAGTCGAAGAATGCTTCCCAGACTGAGGATGGGCAAGATGGTGTTAGACCCCCTAGCGGGCAGAGTACACATGATAGCGAAGCTTTTTATTTTGGCCCTAGCGAGCAACAACTCTTTGGAATTTATCACCCTCCGACAGGAAATGACTCTCAAGTACTGACTATCATTTGTCCTCCACTATTTTCAGAGTTTACCCGTACTCATCGTGCGCTTCGGGAACTCGCCATTTCAGTTGCAGAACTTGGGCATCATGTCTTTAGATTTGATTATCGAGGAACCGGGGATTCGTTTGGTGACTTGGAAGAAATGAAAGCCTCTGATTGGATACAAGATATTGAGTTGGCCATACGAGAGGGGCGTGAGATCTCAGGCTGCAATACAGTGCAAGTTCTGGGAGTGCGAGCTGGGGCGTTGCTCGCTTGTAAATCTCTTGGCTCTGTTAGCCATGTTCAGTGTATAGTTTTATGGGATCCTATTCTAGATGGTACAGATTATCTTCAAACGCTCCGTCATGCGCAGGAGATCTCGCTTAAGCAAAATATTAATCTGAGTCGAGCCGAGAAGCGCGAGGCAACGCACGAGTGTGATTATGGAGGAGGGTACCGTTTATCTAGATGTATGATTGAGGAATTTCGTTTGCTTGATTCCAGTGTCTATTCGAGTGTTCCAAAGAACAAATTGCAAGTCGTTAATACATCCTCTCTTTCAGATTTTCCAGTGGAAGACGTTGAACAAGATGTGGTGCAATTTTTCTGCGATTGGGAAAATCAAAGCGAAGATTTAATATTCGCGCAACCAGTACTGGAGAAACTAGTCGTATGCCTGACCAAGTCCTGACAGAGGAGCCACTCCAATTTGGCAAAAGCGGTCGGTTGTTTGGAATTTTAACACAACCGAACAAGCTAGCTCATGATGCGCAAGAGTTGCCTATCTTCGTATTTCTGAGTTCTGGTATTACTCATCGGGCTGGTCCACGTCGACTGTATGTGCGTCTTGCCAGGAAACTCGCAGAAATAGGTTTTACTTCACTGCGAGTTGACCTGGCTGGCAAAGGTGATAGTTTATCCCGCCACCACCTGACAGTTGAACAATCACTGATGGAAGATTTCGGGGATATCATTTCGGTTCTAGAAGCGCGCCAGAATCAATTACAGCTCATTGTGTGTGGGCTTTGTTCAGGAGCAGATGATGCGATCAGGGTTACACCTAAGGATCCTCGGGTTGTGGGTATGGTGTTACTGGATCCGGTTTGTGACAGGGACGATGGCTTTAGGGTGCGAGATGTTGTGAGGAAGTTTACTCAGCTTGCTCGATATCAACGGAAGCTGAAGACAATACTCAGTCGGCTAGAAAACTCGAGTATAAAAGCGGAACAATCACTTGACCATCTTGAGATGAGAAACTTTCCCTCACACCAACAGTTGCGTGAGGCATTCCAGTTGATACACCAGAGAAAGGGCAGGGTGTTCTCTCTGTTCACTAGCTACGCAGAGGATTACTACAACCATCGAGGGCAAATGGGCCGGGTTTTGGGATTAGATGACTATCAGGGCTATTGCACCGAGCTTTATTGGCCTGGCGCAAGCCATACTTATTCGTTGGAGCTGCATCGAGCAAAGCTGATTGAAGAGATAAAGACATGGGCTGCTGGTTACATTCACTCGTAACTGATTACTACTGTAGTGGTCAAGTAAATTTGGCCAGTTGTAACCTTTAGTTTACGAAAAATTCCTACTTTTGATGTATTTTATTTTTCGAGGAGGATTACAATGTCTTCTTGTTAAACTTAACTGAAAATAACCACTAATTATTTTGAATACCGATGTGGGTTGATCATTTTCCAAATAAAAATAGGGATAAGCTTTTTTATAAATAATCTAAAGCGCGTAGGAAGTATATCACCTATTTTATTTGATATCCGTAAAACAGTACCCTGTAAACTATGGTTATTATATTTATGATTGTATCCTAATTTATTTTCACTTAAATCTAAGTTAAAAAACTTGTTTAAAGCTTCTGCTGTTGTTTTAGGTTGATTTTTATAATCAGAGTAATGAATTGTTATATGAGGTATGTTATATTTTTTTAAAGTTGTCTCAGTTGCATTTAAATGATCTTGAATTCGCGTTAATACATCTGTTTTATCTTTCTTAGATGTTGTTCGCCATTTTAACCGAATAAAACTATTATAAATTTCCTTAGGTTCACGTTTTAAAAATAACACCCTTGTTGTTTCTGGATTTAATAGTGGCCACCAATAGCCTAGTGTGTAACATAAGCGTGGATCTTTCCAAATCCAAGGGCTGTGTTGATTAAATTTTTCAACTAGAATTTTATGTTCTGGCGAGTGTTTAAGTGCCAGAATATTCGCTGCCTGTTGGTGGCTTATTGGATCATATAACCATGTATTGTCGTAATTAAAACCGGCCGCTGCAAAAATTTCACCATTACATTTAATTAACGGCTCAGCTTCCCAATAACCTGAAGGATTATATTCGTCACTAGAACGCAGCTCTTTATTTTTGTCTTCTGTAACAAAATATCCATTGTTTGCAAAAATTGATGCTGTCATGCTTGTGCCAGAACGAGGCATGCCTATTACAAGAACATTTTTTTTTGGCATAGTTTTAATCTTACTTTAATGGTTTTTCATATAAATGAACAAAACGATCTGTTTTGTGGAATACTTTTTTCTTCCAAATATCTAAGTTGTAATCGTCCTTTGGGTTTCTTAAGGTATCGGATTTTTTTATTAATTTGAAACCAGCACTCTCAATGTCTTTAATAGTCCAATCTTCATCAATTCGATGTAATTTGGTACTTAACGTGTTTCCAGTGCCAATTTTAGCTGCATGATCAATAATGACTAGTTTTCCGCCTGGTTTTATTGCCGAATATATTTGAGGGAAAAACTCTTCTCTTGTTGTTGTGAGAAGTTTATCGTCTCTCTCAACATAGATATCATGAAAGCTTAGACCAATAAATATCATGTCAACATTTTTAGGTAGTTTCATATCAGCGAAATCACTATCTAGTCTTATGGTATTTTTAAGTCGATTATTTTTTAGTCTCTTCTCTAGTTCTTCTTTAGAAAATCTTAGAAATAGGGTAGTGTTTTGGATGTAAACTTTACCTTCTTCTCCAACAATGTAGTTAAACAATTCAGTATAATAACCACCTCCACCAAGGAGATCTATAATTTTCATTTTAGGTTTAATATCAGAAAACTCTAATATATCTTGAGGTTTGCGATATTTATCACTTGTTTTATCATCTGAAAATCTGTCTGGTTGATGAAGAGATTGTTCGATAATACTCATATTCTCAATATCTTCTGAACAGCCAACTAAAAACATGGCGAAAACTGCTGAGCGTAAAATATGGTATAATTTTTTAACCATAATTGTATTTCCTACCTTAAAATTAATATGTATTTTATATACTAATACATATTAATTCTGATAAATAGTATATTTTACAGGATAGTATCTTAGGTTTCAGTTTTACTGTTTACTTGTAACAGAATTTAGGTGTGTTTGAATACTTATATTATTCAAGATACAAAGTTGATTTTTATGTCATTAGAAAAAGCTAATAAATTGCGTGTTGTTATACTCTCTGGCTCTGGGAAAATGATTGTAACCCCCTTAATTGAGCAAGGAGTTAATGTTGTTGGTTTATCTGAGGTATATGATGAATTTGGTAACATGGGTAGATTAAAACAAGGTTTAGAAAAGATATTTTGGAGTTTGATTAAACGTTGTTCTAACCCATATTTATCATGGTATGCAAGAAAACAAGAAATCAGCTATTTTGAAAAAAACAAGTCAAGTACTACTGACTACATAAAGTGGTTGAAAAATTTAAATCCTGATTTACTGATTTTACACCTAGGTCCTGTTATACCTGCTGATATATTTAAAATCCCTCGTTTGGGCACAATAAATATACACCCTTCGTTACTTCCTAAGTATCGTGGTTCCAATCCGTATTTCTGGTTGTATTACAATTTTGATATGAATGCTGGTATAACATTGCACTTTATAGATGATAGCGTAGATACTGGAAATATTATTGGGCAAGGCTCATATCAGATTGAATGTGGTACACCTGCGAGTGAAGTTGGAAGTAACCTTGTCAGCAACTATGCTGTTCCATTGTTGCTGAACGCAATTCAAGAACTTGAGAATACAGGAGAACTTGATAGTATTCCTCAACAATCTGCTAGTCCAACACCTTATGCCAGACGAGTTACAAATAAGGAATATTTTGAGCTTCTTGATTTTGAATGTTGGTCTATAGAGCACCTATGGCATGTGTTACATTCAAATGAACAATGGCGTAGTGTGTTTTTGCCCAAAATTAAAGACTCTGAAAAATATGATTGGACTCTTGATTATTTTAAAAAGATGAAAGTTAATGCTCCTTATGGTTCAATTTATAAGGATGCGCAAGGTTTTTATATTGCGCATTGTGAAGGAGGTATTTATTTGAAAAAACAATATTCGGCTAAACGATTCATTAAAAACATCATTAATCATTTCAAATAAATTACATTTTATTAATTGAATCGGATATTGCCATATAGAGATTTTTGCGTGATTTTATTGAGGAAAAAGTGTGATCGGCATTAGGGATCTGGATGCTAGAGTAACGGTTTTTATTGGCAAGGTTTTTTATCGTTCTTGAAGCTTGTGACATCAGTATTTTATAGCCTGGGTCACCTTGTGAATATATTAGAGTTATTCCGATATCTTTATTAGCGAGAATGATTATATCATTTTCTAAAGTGCTTTTAATATGAATATTTAATGCTCCTAATGCGAATAATAAAAATAATTTCGCTTTTTTTATCAATAATAAAATTAAAAACTGTAATGTTCTATATATTTTTGTTGGGTTTATAATTAGCGCGAACCATTTTTTATAATTAAAAATTTGCTTTCGATAGTATATTTCATTTATCTCTGTTTGAGGATTTCCTGAGGAGAAAATTGTTTGATCGGGTTTCCAATAAAATGTTTCTGGATTTATAAGAATAATATTGCATAGATTTTCGCAAGAAGGTTCTAGGGCCGCGTGAAAGATATTATGCGCACCAGCACTAATGCCGCAAAGTACGATCTGTTTATTGCTTAGATTAGTTTTTAAATACGTTAATATTAGAAGGATGTCATCCGTTGCCGTAGCTGGATACTCTTCAGGTGGATCTATCTCATAACTCTCAGAACTATCACCTAAATTACTTAAATCAATGCGAAGTGTAGAAATTCCTTGTTTTGCAAGCATGCGGGCCACATCAATGTGAATTCTATTTGGGCCAGCATGATGTGACGCACCGGTATTAATGAAAACAAGTATTTTTTCTCTATCGTCAATTATTGGTGTTGATAAAACACCGAAAATATTTTGACTGCTTGAGATGGATACAACTTCTTCATTAAATTCTGAATGGTGGTAGTTTGTTCTAATTTCATCACATTCAATTAAGTTCTTTATTTGTTCCTTATTGGATTTTTCTAACCAAGTTGATATGTATTTTATGTTTTGAAACGGAATTTTAGACAATGTTACTTGTCTGAGCATATCATCTAAACCATTTAAATTAACAAGATCAGTCTTTATTCCAGAAGAAATCATTTTATCGCTCAATTTATTCAGCTCAGATATTTCACTGGTTATAACTAATGCATTTTCAAGAGAATTGTAATTTTGAGCTACAATGTTGATTTTTTTTATGTCATTTTGTAATTCTTGGGTAAATGGGTATCCTCCACCTTCTAAAGTATTCGATTTCTCTTTATTTTCATACAAAACTGAGTCCAGAAGTTGAATGCCTCGTATAAATGCAGTGCCACTTATCAGTGGGTACCAAAAAACAGCACTTTTGATTGAAAATCTTTGTTGAGCTTCAGACAGCACAAGACAGCCAGAGCGAAGTCCTATTAGAATAATATCATTAATATTGAATTTCTTTTGTAAATGGTCAGCTAAAATATTTGGACTCTCAACCCAATTTTTCCAAATATGTGGGTCATCAAGTTTTCCGGAAGAGTTTCCCATTCCGATTGGATCGTAACGAATACTGTGGAAACCTAATAAAGATAAACTGTCGGCTAACAACCTGATGCTTCTGTGACTTGACATGTATTCAGGACCGATTGGACCTATTATAATAATCGCTGCATTTTTATTTATTTTTTCTGGCGTATGATGCCAGAAAAAAATATTCTCGTCACCAGACTTTAACCAACTTGCAGTTCTGTTTTTTATCATTTGTCTATATATTTTCTGGTTAAAAGTTAAAGATTGAATATAATTTCAATCATGTTAATGAGTTTAATTATTTTTGTTTATTTTTTCTTTAAAGTGCTGCGTTATTGTGTATATTAAGTTACGTCGCGGCTTATACTTAGAAAAAGTATGATCCGCATCTTCGATAAACTTGATGTCGATTTTATTAGAGCGCTGTAATTTTTTAATGGTTTTCCCTGCATTTGTCATTAAGATATCATGCCCTGGATCACTTCTTGATAAGATGAATTGAATTTGAATATTTTTATCAGTAATTTTAATTAGATCTGCCGGTAATTGTTCCCTATGTTTATTAATATTTTTTAGAGTTTCAGTATGTTTTAAATATTTAAAACTCGATGTAAATTTCATGATTATTCTATTTTGAATAGCTGTAGCTAGGCTTTTATAATCGATTTTACCCTGAATTAATTTTATCCAACTATCTTGATTTGTAATCGCATGTTTGTACCAATTCCATATACTGAAGTCTTTTGTTGGCGAGGTATCTGCTGTCATACCTTCTTCCCAATAAAAGGTGAGAGGGTTTATTAAAATACTTTCAGCAATCGTAACGCCTGACAATTCAAGTGCAGCATGGAAGGAGAAGTATGCGCCTGAACATAAGCCCATTAGAATAAAATCGTTATTTAGTGGGTTGGGCGTAAGTGCTTTAGTGGCTTCTAGTATTTTGTGACTAGAAGAATTTATATATTCTATATTCTCTAATGCCTGACTGGATATAATACTGTCGCCTATACCGGGTACATCGATGCGTAAACAGCGAAACCCCATTAAGCTCAGTTCTCTAGCAATTGAAACATAAAGTCGACTCGGGCCAACACGGTGGTTTGCTCCAGAATTTAAGATTAGGACGGTAGGTAAATTTGAATCTTTAGATTTATCTGTTTCAGTTAGTATGGCAATGTTTTCATTTTTAGCGCCAAAGTAAAGAATTGATTCTTTTACAGTTGAATTGTCTTGTAGAGCAATTTTCTGGGAATGACTTGCATGATTTATATTTGCAGATGTTGGATGGTTTTGTGTAATAGTTTGTATTTTGTTTGTGATTAAATTTTTATCAAGATCTTTTTGTACCCATTGAACAATATCTTGAATACTTTGATGTGGAACAACCGTAAGATGAGCATCTACCAGCATTAAGGTAGAGCCAATAAGATTAACGCGATCAACACATAAATCATTCTCTTTCCATACATCGTAAAGCTCAGTGTCGGTTGTTTGCTCATCTCTTGGTATAACTAAAATACGCTTGGCACGAGGAGTAATATTCATTAAGTTTATTTTGCTAATATCGTTGGCTGTTTGTTCCCAATACCCCATGCCTCCGGCTTCTAATAGTAAATCATCGTTATCATTAGACTGAATCTTTCCAGTCTTTTGAATAAGTTTTATTTCACGAATGTATTTTTTGCCGCTATTGAGTGTGGCCCATAGAATCAGGAATTCTACGGGTATTCTTTCTGCAACTAATGCGGCGAGAGTTGCACCTATTCTAAAACCAAATAAACCGTATTTCGTACAACCTGTGATTGTTTTAAGTTGTTCAATGGCTTGATCAATACTCCACTGCCAGCTTTCTAATCGATCCTCGTCTTCCTCAACCCCCGACGAATCCCCTGTGCCATGGTAATCAAATCGAAGTGCAGGTATTCCTGCTAGTGCAAAATAATCTGCCACATAACGCATCGAACGATATGAGTTCATATATTCAACGGCAAGGGGAGGGCAGATAATTACGCCTGTGTTCGAATGTTGTTTCGAATCGGTCGTGTGAAGCCAGCCTAAAAGTGGTTTATCTTCAGAGCCGAAATAAAAAGGAATACGTTTTACAGAATCAAAATCATAGTCTGCCCCCACGTTTTCTTGGGTTTCTATTGGTGATGTTGATGAATTTATATCGCTCATGTTACGTTCTTATTCATCACTCATTTTTATTTTAATGTCTTCGTTGAGGTTAAGTGCACCAACATATCCTTTGAAACGCTTCACTTCAGAGCTTAGTTTTTTAATCGTTATGTGTTTTGTTGTATTAGGTAGCATATGAAAGAAATTGTCTGATGCAATATAGCCATCTATTTCAATGTTAACCGCATAAAGAAACTTGTTGCTGGATATTTCGAGTTCATAGGTGTCATCGTTTATTTGTTTTGCTATAGCATCTAGTTTTGTATTTTGATCAATGTAAGGCGTTTCTGAATTCGGAAAAAAATAGGCGTCGCTGATTAATTCATTGTCTTTTGTTTTAAGCTGAACTGCAACTGTGCTGTGCTTGGCCGGGCCAAAACGGTAGCTATATGTTGTGTCATAAAAACTTTTAAGGATTGCATCAGCGCTAAGCGTTATGGTTGATTGTTCTGTTACGCGTATATCAATAGTTTCACTTACAATAACGGTACTTTCTTTATTAAGCAAAGTAACTTCTACTATTCCGTTATAGCTTTGTGATAATTCATTCGTAATGTGAATATCTATTCCATTAAGCGTTTCATTGGTTAGAGCAACATTTATCGGTTGCCAACTGCGTTTTAAATAGTAGTAACATGCTTTGGGCAGTCCATTACTGTCAATAATTCCCCAACCGGCTCCTGGCCAAAAATCTTTTAAGAACCAAACAAGCCCACCGGAGCATTGGCTGTGGGTACTGCGCCATTCGGAGAAAACTTGTGACATTATTTCTCCCGTTGTTATTTCACTTAAGGCTAAATATTGCTCGGTGTCAAAGCAGCGTGATTTTGTAGTATCTATGCTGAATAGTGAATTCGTATAGTGGTCTCGAACATCTTCAAAATCCCAACCGGTGCCAGTATCTCTTGGAGTACGTTCTTTCCATTTAGGATGATGAGTAACAGGTAGCTGCCCATTTAAAACCTGGTTGCGCGTTTTTGTTACGGGAATGTTGGAAAAGCCAAGACATTCGGAAGTAAACTTTACATCATGCTGACGTAGTTCCGAAATAGGGCGTTGATAAGCACCTACGCCATAGTAGTGCGTTACATTTTTGTTGGTATGAAATGGGAGGATATCGCCTGTAGGGGTTGAAGTAATATAGGGAATATCGGGTTGCAGTTCATTACAAAGTGTTGGAATGATATTAGTAAATAATTTACTTTGCCACTCTTCTTCTGGCAAACCTAACATGGATGCTTGTTGCTCAATTTCACTATTACCGCAATACGTGCTTATACATGCATGTTGTTTTAGGCGTAATAAGGTTTGACGAATTTCAGTGTCGATACTCTTCGCAAAACTTGAATCTTCTACTGGGTAATCCATATTGGCAAACATAAAATCTTGCCATACCATAATACCGAGTTGATCACAGAGCTGGTAAAAAATATCCTGTTCGTAAATCATTGTTCCACCGATTCTAATCATATTAGCACCGGCATCTCGCATTAATGTTAACGTTTGTTTTAGGTTAGCATTATCACCTGTTAGCGATACTATGTCATTAATGGTCCAACAAGCACCTCTAGAAAAAATAGGTTGATTATTCACGATAAACTTAAAACTATTATTACTTTGATCTATTTGAACATCTTTAAAGCCTAAAGCAGGTAATGAATGCGTAGTTGTTTCATTATTGATTGTTAAAGATAGTTCGGGAGTATAAAGATGAGCTTGCCCATGTGTATGAGGCCACCAACGTTTAAGTTCTGAGCTTTTTATTTTTAGCTGCCCTGATAATGAATGGCCATTTTTAATTTTACTTAGGGTGAGAGTTTCATTTATTTCATTGACAGTGAGAATTGCTTCGATTTTACATTCATCGGAATGAAAAATATTACAAGAAAAATCAACAATTCCTTCTTCATTTACAATGGTAGGTACTAAAATAATATCTGATGGTGAATTTTTTTGACTCAAAAATATAGATTCAATCGGACCAACAGCTGCTACGGGTGGTGTCCATCCTGGAATACGGCCAAGTAAAGTTGTCCTTATCCAACGTAACTGTTGTTGATCTACTAATTTTGTTTTCCAGCGTGGGCGAGGGTGGGGTTCAGATAAATTATGTTTAAGTGAGCGGAAGCATAAGGTTAATTCGTTATCTTGTTTTAGATATTCTGATACATCGATTTGATGTGAAACAAACATATTATGAGATGCCAAAATAAACTCGCCATTGAGCCAAACATCACAAAGGGTCGCAAGACTTTTTAGATTTAAAATGGGTGAAGTACTTTCGGATGAATAGTTAAAGGTTGTTTGATACCACCAGTCTTTACTATCAAAGTCAAAACGGTCATTTATCGACCATAAGTTAGCATCACGATAGGCTTGAGCAACGCTTCCTGGAACAATAGCATTAATTGGTTTAATGCCAAGAGATATGAGAGCAGACGGGCTTTCACATGCATTTGGCATAGTTTCAGTTAGAAGCCAGTCTGAATTAAGACATTTTTTATTATTTTGAATCATTCATTACTCAAGTACATCATAAACACGCTAAGTCTTTGTACAAACTATAACATTTATTGTTTTAATGCATCACTAGAATATTACCTAAGATTGTTCCCTTGTACATTCTGTAGCAATTATCACTGCTGTCATTGCGAGCGCCAGCGCGGCAATCTTGTATGATTATACCTCGACACATTAAGATTGCCGCGCTGACGCTCGCAATGACCTAATAGATAGTAAATTCAATAGGTGAAAATAGTTAATTTAGTAGATGAGGACGAAATCTTAATTATCTGTTTATTATAGATATTTTTGTTGTAATTGCTTCATTGCTGTTGACCATGCACTAGCCATTTCATCAATAGGCGTTAAGTCTAACTCTTTACCACGGCTGATGACTCTTGCTAGTTGAAACTGGTAAACCTTGGCAGTTTCAGAAATAGACTTAATAAGCCTTGTTGGTTCTTCTAGCCCTGATTCACCATTGTTTGATAACCATGACAAATAGTTTGTTGCGAGTTCATAGCACGCTCCGAATTGGCGTAGTGTCGCAAAGGAATATTGATGAAAAGTCTCAAGGCCTTCTTTGGTTAACCACTGAAGATCATTTTCGAACTTAGTTTTGAATGAATGGAATGGGTTTTTTTCAGGTAATAAAGTGAGTTGTTTTTTTAGTAATCGTAGAGATGTTTCTAGTAGCTCAGTATTCGATTTTTTCTCAGCTCGTCTTAGTTTCGCAATCTCTACGTAAGGCGATAATCTTGATGGGTCAGATTTAGCATTTAATCGAAAGATGTTATCAAAGTCTTCGGCTGGTAGATGATAATAACCTTGACCGTGAAAGTAGCCTAAATGTTTTTTATCGAGATCAATTTCAGTTACCGCTACGGTAGACTTAACATGAGCAAGTTTATACGCCATACCCGCAGTGTCGGGTAGATAAAAAGAATCGAGCTCTACGAGAACAGGGCGGCCTGATTTTACTTGTTCATCAATGTGTTTAGTTAGAGGTTGCCAGATGGCAAGTTCTTGTACATCAATACCATATAGCTCATAGATATCTGAAAGAGGAAACTTAAAGAAAGTCCATTGATCTACTTCAAAATCAATGGCTAGCGTAAAGGGCATTGCTGCAATCGGCTCATGACCTAAAGAGTGTAAGAGTTCAATCCAAATATCGACGTAGCAATTCGTTTCAGCCCAGTCACGCTCTTGCGAATGGATACGATGGCGTGGGTAATTTTCTGGATCGAGCTGTAGGATTGTTTGTTTCATAACTCAAGTAATTGTTTTACTTCCGTTGGCCACTTGTCGGTATCAAAACCGTGTCTTTTTAATAAGGCCAATGTAATTCGTTCGAGACCGAAGCCTACACAGGCAGTATGTGCTTTTTCGCCATCAAGCGTTTGAATATTAAATTCAGAGCCAAAGTGATCCATGTGGTAATTACTGGAGGTAATGGCTGTGAGGTTTTCTGCAGATGCTACGGGAGCAACAAGCTCATATTTTAATTCTTGTTCTTTTTGGGTGGCAGCCATCACTCGGCCACCGCGACCAAAGAATGGGTCGTTGGCAACAATAGGTTTAACATCAAGCCCTAGTGAAAGTAGTATTTCTTCACCTTTTTTAAGCCAATAATTGCGGTGATTGAGTGCTTGCTCAGGCGTTCCTAGTTTTACATATTCACGCTGTCTAAAGATTTGCATTCTTGCAGGGTCATCTGAAGGCTCATGTCTAAAAACGAAGGCGCGTAGGTCAACCAGTCGGCCTTCTTCGGGTAACACTGTATCTTTAGCTGTTGGATAGAGCGGGTAGCAAGCAGCGGGTACCATCATAATATCAGTTGCTTCGAGTTCAGTTGTCCAGTCTTCTCCATCGTGTTTTTTGTTAACCATTTTAAGATGGTCTTTTTCTTTGCCATGGAAACTATGTATAGAACCCATTAAATCAGGAAAGGTTTCTATATGATCGGTAGCAAGATAGGTACTACGGTTTATCACAGGAGGAAACCGTACGACTTCGGGTTTTAAATCAGCACCCATTTTAGTAACTAAACGTTCAAAGGCTTCAATAATACCTTCAAAACGACCACTAAGGCCGTATATGCCTTGAACTCCGGATGGCAATAACAGGCCAGCCTCTACTAATTCTAGCTGGTATTGCTTATAGGCTTCATCAAGTACTTCATGCGATAAACACATATTATATTTCCTCTTTGTGCATTAAGAGGAGGGTAGAATTATGAAGCAGGATTCGATCATTATTAACCATTAACGCTGTGCCGTAGGCATCACGAATATGGCGACTTAAGCTTGTTTTAGAATCATTTCGATAACTTGAAATTCCGCTAATTAGCATCGCCTTGCCAACGATATCAACGATTAGTTCTGAGCTTGAAACCTTAATGTTATTTATTCGAATTCCAAAACCAAAATTAGTAAAAGCATTCGCATCATTGTTTTGAAGTAGTTGAGAGTACTCATCAATAGCAACAGTAATGTTGTTTCGCATTGTTTGTAACACACTATCCACTTCGCCAAGACGTATTGCTGAAATAGGTGGCATTTCAATGTTTTGTAATGCGGCCTTTTTAACAGATGCTCGAGCAATGTTAACGGCATCAGCAGCGATACCACTCCAAAGTGAAGCCCATGTAAGGTGTGCAAAAGGATGCATTGTTTGGCTTAGTATATCCGCAAAGGGAACAGGTAATATTTGTTCTGTGTTGCCATTTGAAGTTACATTAAAACCTGAACTACAGGTACCACGGAAACCTAATGTGTCCCAACCAGAAATCTGTTCTAACTTATATTGTCCTTTTTCGAGAAGCACATGCACTTGATCGCTTTTCGCTGCATCAGCATTTCTTCTTGCTGTAATCATTAGGTCATCAGCATCAATCCCGTATGAGATAACGGGTGCTTTTTTATCAAGTTTGAACGATTCAGCGGTTGCTTCAACGGCGCAAATGCTAGAGCGTAAATCTCCGCCTACACCTATTTCAGTGGTAGCAGAGGCCATTAAACGTTGTTCTTTTACGAGTTTCTTTATATAGGATTTGAAATAGGCTGAATCACCAGAATGATGCACTACGCAGGCAACTTGAATCATGTGCATCGAGTAAATCATTGCGGTTGATCCACAATAATGCGCCAGAATTTCACAAATTTTTGAAATTTGAACGATGTTAAGGCCCAAACCACCATCTGATTCAGGAACATAAGCGCTGAGTAGCTTTAATTCTTTAAGTGCGTTAATTGATTCTGTAGGGAAACGTGCTTTGTCATCGACATCAGCGGTATGTTTTGCAACAATTTGCTGGCCAATTTTAGTAACGTGTGCTTTTAATTCTGAGAATTGTTTAGACTCAATTCCTAACATAAATTCATTATCCTTCTGAAATGGAAGATTTGATATAATTCAAAGGCTTAGTTTTGCAAGTCTTCTAATGCATCAGAGATTGACTCTATACTACTGAATGTTTTTCTGCTTAACATTGAATCAGGGAATTCAACATCAAATTCTTCTTCAAGGGCAAGCATTAACCCAACGGTGGCAAGGGATGTTAAGCCTGCATTATATAAATCACTATCATCTTCGAGACTGTCAACAGGATTTGATAGCCTGCCATGTTGTTCGAGTATTGATTTTACTTTGTCACTGTACATTTATTATGTCCAAAAATATCTATATTTATTGACTCTTTAGGGGGGGAGTAAAAGTCATTCTAGTGTTTTAGTTAAAATAATTTTAGTAAATAATACCAAATTTACAATCTAGCATCATAGGCTTCCTTGGGAAGCACATTCTTAATATCATATAGTATATGGGTTTGTTTGCCATATTCCCGAAGTTTTGTTCCAAGCTCTATAAATTCATTATGTGCGACAGCTAACAAAATAGCATCATAGTGCTTATTTTTTAACTCAGAAATTAGCTCAATGTCATACTCTTCTTTTGCTGCCAGCGAGTTAACCCATGGGTCGTAAACATCGACGTTGGAATTGTAAGATTTAAACTCATTTACAATATCGATAACACGAGTGTTACGTAAATCAGGACAGTTTTCCTTAAAGGCAAGCCCTAGTATGAGTATGTTTGCATCAACAACGTGGATTCTCTTGCGCGTCATTAATTTAATAACTTGCTCAGTAACATAAGAGCCCATACCATCATTGATTCGTCTTCCTGCTAGGATGACTTCTGGATAATAACCAACTGATTGAGCTTTATGTGTTAAATAGTAAGGATCAACACCGATACAATGCCCACCAACCAGGCCTGGTCTGAAATTTAAGAAATTCCATTTTGTTCCTGCCGCTTCGAGGACATCAAGGGTATCGATATCCATACGATTAAAGATAATCGCTAATTCGTTTATTAGAGCAATATTTAAATCTCGTTGTGTATTTTCAATAACTTTTGAAGCTTCTGCTACTTTTATACTTGATGCTTTGTGAGTACCTGCAGTAATTATAGTGTTATAAAGTGCGTCTACAAAGTCAGCTACCTCATCTGTAGAACCCGAGGTAACTTTTAGAATGTTGGTCACTCGGTGTTCTTTGTCACCCGGATTTATGCGTTCAGGGCTATAACCTGCAAAAAAATCTTCATTAAATTTGAGGCCTGAGTGTTTTTCAACGACTGGGATACAGTCATCTTCTGTAGCTCCGGGGTAAACAGTCGATTCATATATAACAATATCGCCTTTAGATAATACTTTACCAACGATCTCTGATGCGCCAATTAAAGGGCTCAGATCAGGTAGCTTATATTCATCTATCGGGGTTGGGACGGTAATGATATAAATATTGTAATCTTTTAAGTTGTCTAGCTCGGTTGTAAATTTAAGCTTTGTTGCTGCTGCTAATTCTTCAGGGGTTGTTTCCAGAGTAGAGTCTTTTCCGTTTTTTAGCTCATCAATTCTGGCTGTATTAATATCGTAACCGATGGTGTCTAAATCTTTACCAAATTCTACTGCAAGAGGGAGTCCCACATAGCCTAAGCCGATGATTGCGACTTTTGCATTTTCAATTGTTTGCACGTAATACTCCTAGATTTGAATGGTTACTAACTTCACTGTTAAAGAGTGATATTGAGATTCTTGTGTTATTATACGGATTGTTGCTGTTGATTGGAAATATTTAAGAATATCAGCATTTTAACTAAATATGCTATATTTTAGTTAGAATTATCCTAACACTTTGAAAAATCGTGTAAGTTAATAATATTCTGGAATACAGCCTATCTAATGATGGGCTTGTTTTATTTATAAGGGGTTTAAGTGGATTCTGTTCGCATCTTTAAGCACTATGTAAGAATACCTTTCATTTTGTTAGGTATTGGTGAGTTTGTTGTAATGAGCTTATCTATTTCAGCTGCTGCATTTATAATTTTCAACCACAATTCTCATCAATTATCGGTTTATTTTGATTCATCTCTAATTAGTGCTCTTATATATGCCCTTACAATGACGCTATCAATGGTTGCCATTGGCTTGTATCAAGCTCGTCTTCGAGAGGGGATTCTTGGTTTTTTGTTGCGTTTGTCGGCCGCTTTGTTTTTAGGGACTGTCGTACTGTCTTTGATATTTTATTTATTCCCTTCATTATTTCTTGGGCGAGGAGTATTGCTGCTTGCTGAAGTAATTTCTTTTGTAGGCATAGCTTTAATTAGAAATGTTATTTATTTTAGTGGTTCTCAAATTTTCAAAAAAAATATTCTCGTTTTAGGAGCTGGAGAACGTGCATCTTCAATTACTGAGCTAAGGCGTAAGAGCGACCAAGTTGGTTTTAATATAATTGGTTATATTCATGTTCGGGGTGAAAAAGATATTGTTAATGAAAAAAAGATTATATTTTTAAATTCTTCAATCTTAGATTATTGTGTAGACAACAATATTGACGAAATTGTTATTGCAATTAATGATCGAAGAAAAACTCTACCAATGTCTGAATTATTAGATTGCAAAATGAGTGGTGTAGATATTGTTGATATCTTGCAATTTTTTGAACGTGAAACAAGTAAAATTAAACTTGACCACCTGCACCCTAGTTATCTTTTATATTCTGATGGTTTTCAACAAGGTATTGCACGACAGAATATTAAAAGGTTTTTTGATGTGGTAGTTAGCGGAATATTTCTATTACTAACTTGGCCTATTATGGGATTAACTTCTCTTTTAATAATGCTGGAAAGTGGCTTTAGGCAACCCATTTTATATAGGCAAGTTCGAGTGGGTGAAGATGGGAGGCCTTTTCAAGTATTAAAATTTAGAAGCATGCAAACTGATGCAGAGAAGGATGGTAAAGCACAGTGGGCTGTTAAAAACGATTCAAGAATAACAAAAGTTGGCGGTTTCATTCGTAAAGTTCGTATTGATGAGCTCCCGCAAATTTTTAATGTTTTTAAAGGCGATATGAGTTTTGTAGGGCCACGACCAGAGCGACCAGAATTTGTTGGTGAGCTTAGTGATAAAATTCCTTACTTCAATGAGCGGCATCGCATTAAGCCTGGTATTACTGGCTGGGCTCAATTGTCTTATCCCTATGGTGCATCAGAGAAAGACTCGCTAGAAAAGCTTCAGTATGATCTTTACTATGTAAAAAACCATAGCCTATTTTTAGATTTTTTAATTTTGCTTCAAACTGTAGAGGTCATTTTATTTAGTCGAGGCGCTCGTTAATTGTATTGGTGAACATGTTCATATTTAAAGTAACGTTCATTACCGCTTATTAATAAAAGAAAGAGATTTAATGTATATTTTAGGACTATCCGCTTACTACCATGATAGCGCTGTGGCGTTAATAAAAGATGGTCAGATTATAGCTGCTGTACAAGAAGAACGTTTTACGCGAAAAAAACATGATGCAGGCTTTCCTCTTAATGGCATTAATTACTGTTTAGAAGAGGCTGGAATTACATTAAACGATTTAGATTCGATTGTTTTTTATGATAAACCGCTTATCAAGTTCGAACGTTTGCTTGAAACGTATCTTGCTTATGCCCCTAAAGG
>Ga0316204_10003607_pt1 | contig 30302 bp, 32 predicted proteins | sample 6monrhotite_MG_2_FD_205661 | JGI IMG/M metagenome (GOLD analysis project Ga0316204, IMG submission 205661) | Microbial mat bacterial communities from mineral coupon in-situ incubated in ocean water Damariscotta River, Maine, United States -... | ecosystem: Environmental > Aquatic > Marine >...
ATAGCATTACGCTTCTTTCTCTGAGAAAAGCGACCGCATCCTGCAAATTTCCGGATTACTGCAAACCTCCCTGAATGTCGAGGAGATCCTAACGCAATTTAGCAATGAAATTCGGACCGATGTTCCTCATGATCATTTAAACTATGTCTATGAAAAAGCCGACCTCAATTTTGTTATCGGTAAGCGGGCCCGCCATTCTTGTACCTACCAACTCAGCATCAATGAAAATCAACTCGGCATATTGAGCCTGACGCGGAGCAAAAAATTCACCGAGCCTGAAATCAAAGAGCTGGAATACCTGATTTGCGCCATTCACTACCCACTGCGCAATGCCTTACTTTATCAGGAAGCCATTAACGCAGCGCATAAGGATCCCCTCACAGGCATCGGAAACCGCGCCGCGATGAGCACAACGCTGCACCGTGAAATCGAGCTTGCATTTCGCCATAAACGCTCGCTGGGTGTCATTATGATGGACGTGGATCATTTCAAAAACGTTAATGATAAATTTGGCCATTCAACCGGGGACTTTTTATTGCAATCACTGGTGCAATGCGCTGAAAAAAGTGTGCGCATTTCAGACCGAATGTTCCGTTATGGCGGTGAAGAATTCGTGATTGTGTTGCCGGAAACCGATGAGGCGGGCGTGTTGCGACTCGCAAAACGAATACGTCGACGCGTGGAGAAACTGGAAAATATGATTGATAAGCAGACCATCACCATCACCGTTAGTCTGGGAATTACCACCTTACAGGAATCTGACAACGAAAAGACCTTTTTAGGCCGGGCGGACGAAGCATTGTATAAAGCCAAACGCGATGGCCGAAATTGTATACGAATCGAAAATTAACGCCGATTTATAAAATATCAGTTTACCGAAAGCACATCCTCGGGACACCCAGCCCTACTAAACAGGATACAACGTAGCTTATGCCCTTTTCTTCCGTTTAACTCGCGAACTTGATCTGGTCATGGGTTTTTTTTCGGCACCAGCGCCCGAACGGGTGGTGGATTTTTTGGCACTGCCATAATCTGACTTGGTTCTGGGTTTCTTTGCATCGCCATAATCCGTCTTGGTTCTGGGTTTCTTAGCATCGCCATAATCCGTCTTGGTTCTGGGTTTCTTAGCATCGCCATAATCTGACTTGGTTCTGGGTTTCTTTGCATCGCCATAAGCTGACTTGGTTCTGGGTTTCTTTGCATCGCCATAAGCTGACTTGGTCGCGGCTTTTTTTGCTGTGGCAAAAGGTGGCGGCAAGGAAACCAGATTATATAGCCCGTCCAGTTCAGCGTGAGTGAGCTCCCGATGCTGTCCTCGCTTGACACTTCGCGGCAAACTGACAGGGCCGAAACGGTTACGGGACAAACGATTTACCTGCACCCCCTGCGATTCCCATAAACGGCGTACTTCGCGATTTTTCCCCTCTTTTAACACCACATTAAACCAATGATTCTGCCCTTCGCCACCAATGTCGGTTATTTTCTCAAAGCGCGCTTCACCGTCTTCCAGAGCTACACCACGCTGCAGTGTCTCAAGCATTGAAGGCGTTACATCCCCGTAAATACGCACGGCATATTCTCTTTCAATTTCGTAGGAGGGGTGCATAAGGCGGTGCGCAAGATCACCATCAGTAGTCACCAATAATAAGCCTGAGGTATTAAAGTCCAATCGCCCCACCAATATCCAGCGCTGGTTACGTATTTTCGGGAAATCGGCGAACACAGTAGGTCGCCCCTCTTCATCAGAGCGCGAACAGATTGTGCCAATATCTTTATGATAGATGAGCCCCATGGGTGCCTCAATGCTGGCTTGCAATCGCACGGCCCTGCCATCCACCTGAATATATTCATCGCCGGTCACCCGGTCCCCCAGCGTGGCAACTTTGTTATTCACGCTGATACGACCAGCCTCAATCCAGGTTTCAATTTCGCGCCTTGACGCCAACCCTGCTCTTGCAAGCACTTTTTGTAATTTTTCGCTCATGGCAACCAATGCTGGGTATTTAATGCAACCCGTAAGTTTAAAATAGACTGAAGTGATTTCGCCCGATCACCCACGATAACCGGAATCGACATTATCACTCATGGAGTAGTCATCATCTGCGTCCTCAGCAACCGTTTCAAGCTCGGCAGTTCGTTCCTTTGAGGCGGATAAGTCCTCGGGATCAATCGAGTCTTGGTGTTCGTCCGGCTGCTCGGATACAGCAGGTAAAACCGTTTGATTCACGCTCCGGTACAGTTTATCCAAATCACTGTTTGAGCCAATGTTCACGTCATCCGCACTATCCTCCGCCGATTCTGAGGTCGTGATTAATGTCTCATCATCACCGTCAAGGGTATCTGCCTGCGATGCGATGTCGCCAGCCTCATTCCCGTCACCCTCCTCGGCAATCGCTTGGTCCATCACGACGGCTTGCGCCGTTTCAACCATATCGTCAGCAACCTCGACATCTCCCATCGTATAATCCGCCGGGCTATCGTCCAATTCAGTTGCCACCTGATCTGCTGAGTCATCATCAACACGGCTGGCGTTAATGTCTAACTCACTGTCATCATCACCGGCGGTATCGATATCCTCGTTCGCAATATCATGAATTATATGATTCGTTGCCTCATTAGCAACAATGGCGTCCAAACTTTCACTATCAGCGTCAGATACCGGCATCGTTTGCGGGTCCGCATCTGACTCAGGCATTCCGGCGTCAACCTCATCCGATTCAGCGTCATCACTGTCAATGTCTTCGCGGTTTAAGGCTTCAGCATTAATGCTGTCGTCCGTATCATCCAGATCGGAATCAACAGGAAGTTCCCCGGCATTCTCGATCTGCGGTTCCTCAATTTCAGCGTTATCCAATGACGTATCCGCTACAACATCTCCGGGCGCATCGCCGACAGCATCGTCTATAACATCAGTTTCAACCGCCTCGTCAGGCAATAACGCCGTTCCGCCGCCTTCAGCAAGTTTTGCCGCATCAGTATTTTGCTGTTGTAAATCAAGCTCTGCGTTGATTTTGTCGAGATCACGAATCTCAGCCAACGTGGGCAGTTCTTCTAATGATGTAAGGTTAAAATAATCCAGAAAAACGCGCGTCGTGGCATAAATGGCCGGTTTCCCCGGCACATCCCGGTGGCCAACCACACGCACCCACTCTCGCTCCTGCAACGTTTTTATAATATTGGAACTGACGGCCACGCCTCTAACATGCTCGATTTCCCCTCGCGTTATCGGTTGCTTATAAGCAATTAATACCAGGGTTTCGAGCAAGGCGCGCGAATAACGCGCTGGCTTTTCTTCCCATAACCGGGATACCCAGTGTGCGTAATCCTGTTTAGCTTGAAAACGATAACCAGAACCGATTTCCTTAAGCTCCACACCACGGCCAGAGGACTCTTCAATAATAACCTGTAACACCTCTTTTATAGCTTCGCGTGACGGAGGCTCGCTATCATCAACAAACAAAGACTGAATTCGATCCAGGCTTAAAGGCTCACCAGCCGCCATTATGGCCGCTTCAATAATGTTTTTTAATTGTTGCTCTGAGTTTGACATGCTTCTGCTACCGTGACATGAATTGGTTCATATGGATTGGTTTGAACCAGCTCGATTAATGATTCCTTAACAAGTTCAAGTATCGCCAGAAAGGTTACCACCACCCCCAGGCGTCCTTCTGATGGATCAAATAGTTGCGTAAACGCGACAAATTTGCCTGGCTCGATACGGCTGAGCACAATTGACATACGCTCGCGCACGGACAACGGCTCCAGTTTAATATGATGGTGAGAGTACATATCTGAGCGCAACAATACATCTTTAAATGCATGCATTAAATCCTTCAATTCAACATGCGGATGCGTTTTTCGCACATTGAGTTCAGGAATCATAACGCTGGCCTGGTATATATCTCGCTCCATCCGAGGCATTTCGTTAACATCTTCGGCCGCTTTTTTGTAACGCTCGTATTCCTGCAGGCGACGTATGAGTTCCGCTCTTGGGTCTTCTTCTTCGTCCTCTTCGCTCACAGGACGCGGCAATAACAACCGGGATTTAATTTCCGCCAACATGGCCGCCATTACCAAATAATCTGCCGCAAGCTCGAAATGAATTTCCTTCATCAATTCAACATATTCCATATATTGGCGTGTAATCTCCGCAATGGGAATATTAAGAATATCAATATTCTGGCGCTTAATGAGGTAGAGCAATAAGTCCAAGGGACCTTCAAACGCTTCCAGAAACACTTCCAGAGCTTCCGGCGGAATATACAGGTCTTTAGGCAACTCAGTGATCGCGGTTCCAGCAACCATAGCTAGCGCGATAGGCACCACTTTACCGCCATTATCGGCGTCAACAACGCCTTCAACTGCGTTATCAGCTGCGTGATCAACAACTGGTGCGTCCGTAACCTCGTCAGTCACTACATCCTGGTTTTCCGCAACGGCTTCTTCCCCCGCTGTATCAACTACAACGTCAGACATTTATTACACCTCATTTTACCTACCTACACTCTACATACATTAATAGTGTTGTTCCTGCTGAAATATCGCGTGCAATAAAAAAACCGCACCCCATCGTTAAGCTATCAACACCCTCAGCAGTAATGCCTGAAACCGCCGCCGTGGCGGCCGCTATCGTTACATTTACCGATACTGCAATCCCATGGCTTTTCTTACTTCTACCAGGGTATCATCCGCCTCATCACGTGCAGCGGCCACACCTTCATCAATGATATTTTGAACCAACTTGGAATCTGCAAGGTATTCCTGCGCCCGCTCCTGGATCGGCTTCAATTCGACCAAAACAGCATCAATTATCGGTTGCTTGCAATCAACACAGCCAATGGCTGCCGTATTGCAACCCTGTAAAACCCAATCCTTGGTGGAGTCATCAGAGTAAACTTGATGTAAATCCCAAACCGGGCATTTGTTGGGGTCTCCTGGGTCAGTGCGCCGCACACGAGCCGGATCGGTGGGCATGGTTCGTAGCTTTTGCTCAACATCCGCCGAATTCTCTCTCAGTGCAATGGTGTTATGGTAGGATTTTGACATCTTCTGCCCATCCAAACCCGGCATTTTCGATGCCTTTGACAATAACGCCTGTGGTTCCGGTAGTATTATTTTACCTGCACCTTCCACATATCCAAATAGTCTTTCGCGATCCCCAAGGGTTATATTTTGTTGTGATTCCAGCAATGCCCTTGCTGTTTCCAAGGCCTCATGATCACCTTTTTCTTGATATTTGCGTCTTAATTCATTGTATAACTTGGCATTTTTCTTGCCCATTTTTTTAATGGCTGCTTCTGCTTTATCTTCAAAGCCCAGTTCCCTACCATATATGTGGTTAAATCGCCGCGCAATTTCCCGCGTGAGTTCCACATGGGCAACCTGATCCTCGCCCACTGGCACCTGGCTGGCACGGTAGATCAAAATATCCGCACTTTGTAACAGGGGATATCCAAGAAACCCATAAGTGGCCAGATCCTTTTCCTTCAGGCTTTCCTGTTGATCTTTGTAGCTCGGTACACGCTCTAACCAGCTTAACGGCGTAATCATTGACAACAACAAGTGTAATTCCGCGTGTTGAGGCACTTGGGATTGAATAAAAATTTTGGCCGATCCGGGGTTAATGCCTGCCGCCAACCAGTCAACAACCATATTGTAAACACTATCAGCAATAATGGCTGTATCATCATAATGCGTGGTTAACGCATGCCAATCCGCCACAAAAAAGAAACAATCAAATTCATGCTGCAGCTTAAGCCAGTTCTTGAGCACACCATGATAGTGCCCCAAGTGTAACTGCCCGGTGGGGCGCATGCCTGATAGTACTCGCTGATAATGTGTCGGTACGGAACTCAACCTAATCTCCCTTTGTTTTAATTAAAAAAATATATCTGCAATGCAATGACCGCCTTACTCATAATGATGTGCCGGCCTCCGGATGCAAAATCAACTAATCCCCTAAGCGGATATAATGATATAAACCGTACTGAACGACTTGCTGGTATTTCTTGTCCTGGCAGTGTAACAAGCACAAACCAGTATTTTCGATTATAACGTTTGAGATTATAACAATGACGAATACTAAGGAGTGCAATTATAGCATTGGCATTAATGCCATTATTTGCGGATTAATTCCAAATAAAACCCCAATCATGGTTATTAATGTAAGTACCGGTGGAATTAACACCCAGACCAATACACCGGTTATTATCAAAAACAACAAGATATAAAGCCCGTAAGGCTCTAGTTGACTATATTTCCAGGAGAGCGGACCAGGCAACAGACTGATCATAATTCGACCACCATCAAGTGGCGGTAATGGCAATAAATTAAATATCATTAATACGCAATTGATTAAAATTCCCATGAAGCTAATATATACCAGTGGTATGGCAACATAACCGGACCCCGGTAAAAATAAAAGCCCAATTTTCATCACAATAGCCCAGCCAATTGCCATCAGCAAGTTAGCCGAGGGTCCGGCCACAGCCACGAGCGCCATATCACGTTTGGGCCGCCGGAGGTTCTCCCAGGTGACGGGAACTGGCTTTGCCCAGCCAAACAGAAACCCGCTCAGCCAGAATGTTGCGATTGGTACCAAAATGGTACCAATGGGATCAATATGCTTGATTGGGTTTAGAGTAAGACGGCCCATCATCATCGCAGTTGGATCACCCAACCGCTTCGCTATCCAACCGTGTGCCGCCTCATGAACGGTTATAGCGAATAACGCCGGAATTGCCACCACCATCAAAAATTGAATTTTACTCAGTTCCCCCATGCAGGGGATTGTAACTGCTTTAAGCAGCCCCGTCGCCTTGGCATTGATTGGATTTGCTGAATTTTTAAACCATACGGAGTGCGCTGAATTAGCGCTAATAGTCGTGGTTACCACATTGGTTGTAAAAAGGCGGGGATTACCGTGAATACCGACAAATCAACCTTAAACCTCGATTAAATAGGCATAACAGGCTACTGGCTGCAAATATTGGTAGTCAACCCTGAACAAAACGCTAAAAACTCGGTTTACCAGCTTAACGGCGCTGTATCTCCCTTACCCTCGCGGGCAATAACCGGCATGTCATCATCCACCAGATCGACGACCGTGGTAGGATCAATTCCGCAATTTCCGCCATCGACCACCAGGTCGACGCTGTGGCTTAAAGCGCTGAATATTTCATTGGGGTCCGTCAGCGGCAAATCTTCCCCTGGTAAGATCAGGGTCGAGCTCATTAATGGCTCGCCCAATGCCGCCAGCAAACTTGATGCGATGGTATTGTCGGGTACTCGCAGACCGATGGTACGACGTTTTGGGTTTTGCAACCGTCGCGGTACTTCGCGGGTCGCCTTGAGAATAAACGTATAGGGGCCGGGTGTTAAACTCTTAATCAGTCGATAGGCGGCGTTACCGACTTTGGCATACACCGCGATCTCAGACAGATCACGGCAAACCAGGGTAAAATTATGCTTTGCATCCAAATCCCGGATACGCCGAATGCGTTCCATCGACGACTTGTCCCCAATGTGACAACCCAGGGCATAGGCCGAATCCGTAGGGTACGCAATAACACCGCCATCGCACAAAACCTCCACAATTTGTTTAATTAAACGGGGTTGCGGGTTATCCGGGTGAACTTGTAATATCTGACTACTCATCATTCTGGTAACTTTCTGGTAACGTTAGCTTATTAAGGAATTCGATATTAATAATATTTAGGTTAAAGCATGCCTGAGGAACGAAATTTGGTTCAAAAAAGGCGGTATCAACCGTCAATCGCGCAAAAAATCAATCGCAAAGCAGTACTAAAACGTTACCAACACAAACACGATTAATCAGAGGCGGATCATCAAAAACGGATAGTCCCGGGTAATCCTGCCGAATACACATCCATGGAGCGCGCCAATTAGCAATAAGTCCTCGTCGATACTTATCCGAGCCTCCCACATACAGTGAAAACGTACATGGTAACAAAACAGCCGCATCAAATAACGGGAATCCAAATCGCTCGCGAGCACACACCGAAAGTAACGTTTTCCCAAGTTTATTATCTGGGTTAGGGCAGTTGAAAAAGCGGCCCGGCCCGGTAGGTTGCGCCCATTTCTAACTAAGAAAAAGAGCTACTCGGCGTTGCTCGTTGCTTATTTAGAATAACTAATGTCAACGAATTTGGGGAGCGCTGAATCACCATTCTGTTTAATACACTACACTAGTTCCACTGGTGCCAAATTGGGGTGCACTCCTCAGGCATAGCAGGCATTCTGCCCAACTCTGCCCAGGCTTGGGCGGGACCATGATAATCGGAACCACAGGATGCCAGTAATTCAAATTGAGTGGCATATCGCCCCATGAGCGCGCACTCTGCATCACTATGGCTGCTGGATACCACCTCCAAACCGATACCACCCGACAACCTAAACGTGTCGAGTAACTGGCGCAACTTTGTCGCCGATAATCTGTAACGTGCCGGATGAGCGATCACAGCCTGACCACCAGCACCGGTAATCCATTCAACCGCCTGCGTCAGGCTTGCCCATTTTCCTGCCACATAACCCGGCTTATTTTTCACTAAATATCGTTTAAAAACATCTCTAACATCTTTTGCATAGCCGGCGCTAACCAGAAAGTGCGCGAAATGTGTCCGGCTAAGAATATCACCTGAGGCAAATTGCTTAGCGCCCTCTAATGCGCCATTTATACCCTTCTCTGCCAAGCGATTTGCAATCGCTTCGGCACGCGAATCGCGAAACTGCCGCAATCCGGATAACCCCTGTAATAGACATTCGTTTTCGGGATCAATTCCCAGCCCCAGCACATGAATCGTGGTGCGATTCCAGGTCACGGAAATTTCCACACCAGCGATCAGTTTAACGCCATGTCTCGCCGCACTAAGGGCCGCCGCTTTCAAACCATCGACAACGTCATGATCGGTTAGGGCTAATACATCCACACCTTGTGATTTTGCTCTGGCGACCAACGCTTCGGGTGTCAAAGAACCATCTGAGGCAGTAGAATGGGAATGCAAATCATATTTTAACATCATAACAACCTATACTACGCTATTTTTAATTCCAATTGCTCGGTACGTTAGCCTTAATTTAGAATAATGGACCTGTCCACTGGGATAAGAATATGATAAATTATAGGCCGTTTTGAGCGGAACGGCACTAGCATACACTTTTACGCGATTATTTAGTACCTTCGCAGATAGTACCTTTGCCGTTTGCAGACAGTACCTTTGCAGAACAACAGCAATAATCCGCCAAATCAATTAAACCTCATTGCCTGGCAAATTTACCACCCATTAGTGGTTGGTCTTCATTGCCTCGTATCTGAACACAATAAACAGTACCGTTTGACTTAACAAGCGACTTAATGAATCATCATTCACTACATTTATAACGCCGTTGATCTCACTATGAAATTATTATTCGATTTTTTCCCTATCATTTTATTTTTTGTTGCTTTTAAACTCTACGGCATCTATACCGCCACTGCTGTGGCCATTGCGGCCTCGTTTGCACAAGTGGGGTGGTATTGGCTTAAGCACAAACGTTTTGAAAACACACACCTCATCACCCTGGCCATCATCGTCGTGTTTGGTGGCGCCACATTGATACTTGAAGACGAGCTATTCATTAAATGGAAACCGTCCGTTCTCAACTGGGTATTCGGCGTTGCATTTTTAGCGAGCCACTTCATTGGCAAAAAAACCATTGTTGAACGCATGATGGGCGGCAACGTCAGCCTTCCTTCCGGCGTCTGGAACAAGCTTAACGTAAGCTGGATCCTATTTTTTATCGCGCTCGGATTCGCTAACCTGTATGTCGTGTATAACTTTGACACCGACACATGGGTGAATTTTAAATTATTTGGCATGATGGGACTGACCCTGGTTTTTGTGATCGCTCAGGCCTTTTACATGTCACGCCATATGCAACCCTCAAAAATCGAAGAGCAATAACCATGTTATACGCCATAATATCCCAGGATGTTGAAAACAGCCTTGAACTACGGCTCCCCGTACGCGAAGCCCACATTAAAAGGCTCAATCAACTTAAAACAGAGGAACGCCTGGAATTAGCAGGCCCACATCCGGCGATTGATAGTGAAGAGCCCGGGTCATCAGGATTTACAGGCAGCCTGATCGTTGCGCAGTTTGAATCCTTGGAAGCCGCCAGACAATGGGCTGACAATGACCCCTATGTTACTGCTGGCGTGTACCTAAATGTAACGGTGAAACCATTTAAAAAAGTACTGCCTTAAATTATACTCAAATTTGCCGTCTGCACGTTTCCAAACGTGGTTATCGACGACCAGGTTCATAATAAAAGCCGCTGTTTTATAGAAATTCTAAACGGCATACAGCAAGGAAAACAAGTATGACAGCTATAATCAAATTTCACACACTCTTAATTGCGGGCAGCTTGGCTCTCGCCGCCGGCACCAGTCAGGCAGAGAAAAGTGACGCGAAACTATTGGCGGATGTTAACGGTAATAAAATCACCTCAGACACCTTACAGCGCTATCAAAAACGCCGCGGCGTACCGAGCGATGCCTCCCCCGAACAACAGCGCCAGATGATGATTGAAGAACTCATCAATCGCGAATTAATTTTCCAGGATGCATTGAAAGTGGGGCTGGATAAAGATAGCGAGGTAATGTCAGAGCTGGACGTCATGCGCAAAAACCTGCTCGCCAGCGTCATGCTACGCAACGTAACCAACGCAATAACGATTACCGATGAAGATCTAAAAACGGAATACGACAATCGCGCCAAGGATGCGGGCACCCAGGAATTCAAAGCACGACATATTTTGTTAACAGAAGAAAAAGATGCCGTTGACGTCATAAAAGCCCTATCGACAGGCGGAAAGTTTGACGAGCTCGCCAAACAAAAATCCACCGGCCCCAGCGGCGAAGATGGTGGTGATCTCGGTTGGTTTAAAGCCCATGAAATGGTCAAGCCGTTTTCGGATGCGGTGGCCGAACTTGATAATGGGGAATATACTAAAACACCGGTAAAATCGGATTTTGGCTGGCATGTTATTCTGCGCGAAGATGCCCGCATGATCCCGCCACCACCCTTTGACTCGGTGAAAGAACAACTTCGCATGCGACTGCAAAATATGCAAATAGAACAGTATATAGCGGCGCTTCGCAAAAACGCCAAGATTGCCCGTGAGCAGTAATTGAAGGGTTAGAATTACCTTTCAGAAATAATGTTGTAACAGCTGCCCCTTTAGATCCCCCAGTTAACGGTAAATCCGTTAACTGGGGGGCAAGTTCAACTCTGACTATTCGTTACGAATCAGTAGTTACAACCCAATAGTTACGAACCAGAGCCATAACCACAAACCAAACTTACTGATTACCACGCATTAATGGTTGATAGCGAATCGCCACCCATTCGTCCTACTTAATGCCCCCCATTAACTCACCACCATTAACAACGGAGCTTGTTATTTCGCTCGGCAGTTTGTGCCGTTGCTTGTTGATCGGCAAGAAGTCTCTGTGAAGTCACTATTTTTTCGATATTGTAGGCACGTTTCTGAAACAAATACGATATATAACATTGCTCAACAATAAAAACGTATAAATATCCGAAGATAATAACGTAAATCGACACGATAACAAGAATACTTCCCAAGCCAATGATATCAGTGGCATAAGAAACACCGAACCAATACCTCAATGAAAAGTAAGCCATCTGGAACCCCAGAAATAACAGAGGCAATCGATATGCAGCCCTGCGCAGTGCCGCCGGACTGTGATTAAGACTCCAGACACTCATGACCAATGCAAAACAGCTGTATGGAACAATCAGTGCGCCTGCCAGTTGCGTCGACACGACGGTACTGAATACCACGATAATGCCAACGCTAAATAACAATAAAGCCAGTAAAAATAAAATTGCCCCGATAAAAATCCGTCTGGTATACATCGTATCTTTTTTCCTAAAGTCAGTTGGATGGCATGCAATAACGACGTCGACTCAATGAATGATGGGTAGACGAATCGAGAATGTAACGGTGGCACCACGATGCACTGCCAGCTGCAACTGAGGTCATGCTACACTAATAATGCAACATTATTACTAAATCAGAGTCTGTTAACATTTGACATTCATCACTGTTGTGCCAGCAAAATCGCTAATTAAAGCGTGAGGCACGACGTTACATTATTCCAAATGAGCAATGCCGGGTAACGCTTTTTCTTAGTAAGAGATGGGTCGCGCCGGAGCCTGCTTTTTCCGCTCGACCACATTGTCACTCGCTTGTGAAGAATAACGACGCGGCGCTCGCGCCGCCTGGTCGTGCGGAAAAAGCGGCTCCGGCAGTGAGGAAGCTCAAATATCAACAGATCCTGATAATACTCAACACCAACAATCACTTATCAACAATCACTTGTCAACTAAAACCGCATGCATGCGAAAGCAATCAAGTGATAACTATCAGATTATAGGCCAATTCGCTTCAGACTAAAATAAGGAAATCCCGCTATCACCAGGCGCTTTAGAATAAATTACGCTATCAAACTGAAAACCAACCATTTGATGGCTTCATTGATCAGGTAATCGCAACCCGGCTTACCCATCCGGGTTGCGAACGACACAATTAACAACAATCAACAACAGCTGGTAGGCGGCACCTGTGTGCCGTTGTCTTCACCCGTATGAGCATCCAGGTGAGGCTGGTGCAAATTATTATTAAAAACAGGAATACAACAGGCTTTGGATTGCCCGTCATACGCAACCTCATCGCTTTCCCCCGTATTGGGCAATAAAGCCCCCAATGAGCGAAAAGACTCCCAGGGAATACCCTGCGGATCAATGGTCCAATGTTTATTTGACCGCGCATAGCAGCATGATACCCCCTCCTGCGATGCAGTTGATACGTTGATCGTGTTCATACGTTGATTAATCTCATCCAACTCCTGTTGAGTATCAACCTGTAGTCCCAAATGATTGATTCCAGCATCACTGCATTGGGTGGACACGGAAAAATTAACCAATGGATCATCCAGACTCCATTTGGCGTAGTCATCTCGCTGCAACACCGGCGAAGCATCAAATAATGCGTTATAAAAGCGTATATTATTGTCCAGATCGTTTACTGCAACATGTATATGCATACGTTTCATGCGGGGTTCTCCTGATAATGAATGAATATCAGCGCCGTTACCAACGACACCTACCCATTAAGACGTGAAACCCACAAAAAGGATGCAATACCAGAAAACAGACGATAATAGAGATGCCATCGATAACATCCCCGAAATGTACGCGGTAAAAGCTAATCGATCAGTCGCTGCATGATTTACAATCTTGACTGGGTTTTTGCTCGAAGTCCATTAACTGCCCGCGGTTATTAAAAAACAAGGTGCAACAATCCGCTAATGACTGGCGCAACATCCCCCTTCCCCTGAGTACTCTTGACTTAACAGCCGATAAGCTTAATCCCAGTAAATCAGCAACATCCTGTTGCTTTTTCCCCTCAATGTCTGAAAGCTCAATGACCTTCCGGTAATTTTCCGGCAATGATTGAATCATGGGCAATATACAACCGGATAACGCGTTGTAGGTGCCAGCAACCGGCTCCTCAGCCATCAGGTCTTTTGGCAGGTCGTCTTGCGGCTTGGCGCTGCGGTAGTGGTCGATAATCGAATTTTTAGTCACTGTGTACAACCAGCTTAGTACGTTTCCGACCTGCCCTTCCTTTGAACTATGAGCCTTTAAACTATGTGCCGCCAACTTCACATACACGTCACTTAGAATATCTTCCGCCTCCTCTGACGTTGCCACCCTGGCGCGAATAAAGGAGAACAACCGCTGATGGTATTCCTGCCAGGCGTTTTCAACCATGCACTTATCGTTAGACATTTGGGTCATTACCACTTACCGGCATTATAATAAAGTTCGGTAGTTATTATAAAATTTATGCAGCCATTGCGTCTTGGCGGAGTAGGCTGTAACGCTTTTTTGCAATTCATCGGGCAACCTGTCGGGCCAGATTACCCCATAATTATCAGGCACACAAAGTGGCGCCAGTAACGATGCCGCGGTTAAATCTGCACGCGAAAAGTCACTACCAACCAGGTACGGGTGTTCATTAAAATGCACATGCATTTTATCAATGGCTTTTTCAATCTGCTCTCGGGACTGAGCGGCAGTTTCATCGTTAATATCCATTAACGTCCGCATGCGCTTCCGCAATTTTTGAAATATAAATCGGTAGAGTAGTGGCCCGTACCAGACGCCATTTTGGGTAAAAAAATGAATAACAATAGCAGGATATTCCAGCAGAATATGATAACAATAGCGCCGCACATGGACGCCAACCTCTTTATCAAAATAACGCTCCCACGCCAGCGCTTCGGCTTTCAGGGCATCATCTGTTGGCGTCAACGGGTTTTTTGGAAACACCTCATCAAGGTAACTGATAATGTCACTGAAATTTTGCACCACTTTGTCGCCATGCACTAAAATTGGTACATTGGTTTTTTTTGCTATTTTTTTTGTTGTCGATACATGCGGGCCAGGCAGCAAATTTTTAATGGTATAATTCAGGTCCGGGTAAGCTCGTTTTTTATAATCGAGTGCCCAGCGAATTTTTTCACAATAATGTGAAATTGGAAACTGATACAAAACCAATGACATTGCGCCCTCCATCTTCCCTGCCCCTTAACAATCGACACTCGATCTACGCTCAATGTGTGCTAAATCTGTGTTCGACTGACTACAATACGAATAAGATACTCAATGGCCATTTGACTCACCATATATAAACCGTTAACGTCGGCTTCGTTTTAAATAGTACACGGAAAGGGCATATATTAATACATTCCATACCACAATACCGGCACCAGCCAATAGTGCCAATTGTTGCGTCAAACCCACCGGATAAATCAACGGTGCAATATAGTGTGCAATAAATCCCCCCTCATAACCTGCTTGCCCGGCCGCTAAACGCAAAGCGTTTTCCAGTGGTGTTAATGGGCAAACCCAACCAGCCAGGTTTACAACCGATGCCCACAACGCACAGGGGATGTGAGCCCAAGCCCACTTGCGATGGTAGAGCACCAACAATCCACCAAAAATGGCAAATAGGATAAAGATAAAATGCAGCAATAAAACCAATTCTGCCAGAAAAGCGAATATCACATCATTTCTTTTATAGTAGATACATTAAAATTCAGCTTTCAAAATGCGGGATTACGTTTCATTATTAAGAAACTTAATCGCCTGCGCTTCATCCAGCACCTCAACCCCCAGTTGCAGTGCTTTTTCATGCTTAGAACCAGGGTCAGCCCCCACGATTAGAAAATCGGTTTTTTTGGAAACACTACCAGACACTTTGGCGCCCATGGCCTGCAGTTTATCCTTAAGCGCATCTCGTTTCATGGAAGACAGGGTTCCAGTAATCACCACGGTTTTCCCGGCGAACAGGGAATCAGCCGAAAAGGTTGCCACCTCAATCGCGGGCCAATGTATCCCCGCATCCAAAAGTTTTTGAATCACATCCCGATTATGCTTCTGTTTAAAAAAACCAACCAGGTGATTGGCGACAATTGGGCCGATATCCTGCACGGTTTGCAGGTCTTCCTCGCCAGCAGCCATTATTGCGTCCAGGGTGCCATAGTGCATCGCCAGATTTTGCGCTGTTGCTTCACCGACATCCCGGATTCCCAACGCAAACACGAAACGAGCCAAGGTTGTGGATTTACTTTTTTCCAGCGCCTGCAATACATTGTCGGCGGATTTCTCCGCCATGCGTTCCAATGCCGCCAATTGCTGTTTCGTTAATGCATATTGGTCGGCCGCATCATGTATCAGGCCTTTATCAACCAATTGATCAACCAATTTATCCCCCACACCGTCCAGGTCCATTGCACGTCGCGAATTAAAATGTTTTATGGCCTCTTTGCGTTGTGCCGGGCAAACGAGTCCACCAGAGCAACGCGCTGCCACCTCGCCTTCTGCCCGCATCACATCAGACCCGCATTCGGGGCATTGTGTCGGCATTTTAAACCGGCGAGTCCCTTTAGGGCGGCGTTCTTTAACCACGCTTGCGACTTTGGGAATAACATCCCCTGCTCTGTAGATAACCACAGTATCACCGGCGCGCACGTCAAGCCGTTCTATTTCATCCTGATTGTGCAGCGTGGCATTGGTAACGGTAACGCCGCCCACATCAACCGGATCCAAACGGGCAACGGGTGTTAATATTCCCGTGCGACCAACCTGCACATCAATGCCTTTTATAACCGTCAGCGCTTCCTGAGCCGGAAATTTATGGGCAATAGCCCATCGCGGCGCTCGGGAGACGAACCCTAAGATATCCTGCTGTGCCAGACGATCAACCTTATAAACCACGCCATCGATTTCGTATTCCAATTGCTCTCTGCGCAAACTGATGGCGTCATAATACTGATGGCAGCCGCTAATACCCTGAATACGCTGCGCCTCAGGGCAAACCCGCAAGCCCCAGGATTTAAGCGTTTCCAGAATGCCACTTTGACGATCCGGTAAGGCGTTACCCTGCACGTCGCCAACGCCGTAGCAAAAGAACGCCAGCGGTCGAGTGGCGGTAATCGTTGAATCCAGTTGCCTTAAACTGCCTGCCGCTGCATTGCGCGGGTTAGCGAATGCTTTCCCACCGGTTTCCTGTTGTTTTTTATTGAGCAGATAAAACCCCGCTTTGGGCATATAAACCTCACCACGCACCTCTAAAACATCTGGAAAACCCTTTCCTACTAATGTTAAAGGCACTGATTTGATGGTGCGTACATTCTGCGTGACATTCTCGCCGGTGATGCCATCTCCACGGGTTGCGGCCTGCACATAAACCCCTTTTTCATACCGAATGCTGATCGCCAGGCCATCCAGTTTCGGCTCCACCATAAAATCAATTTTTTCCGGATCGGCAACCTCCAGTAAATCAGCAATGCGTTTACCAAACCCCTGGAGTTCTTCTTCGCTAAATGCATTTGCCAACGAGAGCATTGGAATGGTATGCCGCACCTGCCCAAATTCTTTAAGTGGTGCAGCACCAACTCGCTGGGTGGGCGAATCGGTAGTGACTAATTCAGGGAATTTTTTCTCTAGCTCTTCCAGCGCCCGAAAAATTCGATCGTATTCCGCATCGGGTACTTCAGGTTGATCCAACACATAATAACAATAATTATGATGGTTAATTTGTTGTTTCAGGTCAGCGGCCTGTTGAATAATTTGTTCTGTTATTTCAGTTTTTTTTATCATATGACGTTACTACTTTCGAATTTAATGGGGGTCGCCTGCAGTGACCTGCTCAAAAAGCAGGGTATCCGGCATTGTGTAATGAATGAATCCTGATCTACTGCCGCTGAATTCATTCAACTACCACCATCTTATTAAACAGTTCAGCCTCTGGTTTCAGCAGGCCATTTTTGCGGCAAGTTCCTCTTTGAACCCGAACTGGGTCATATCGTCGATACGCTGGGGATACAAAATCCCCATAAGATGATCACATTCATGCTGAACCACGCGCGCATGAAATCCATCCGCCTCCCGCTCGATGCGATTCCCCTGAGGATCAAAACCACGATATCGAATTGCCTTATGCCGTGACACCAGCCCACGCAAACCAGGCACACTGAGACAACCCTCCCAGCCTTCTTCCATTTCATCGTTTAGGACCTCAATGACAGGATTTATCAGTACTGTTAAGGGAATATGCCCCCGATCAGGGTAACGGGGATTCTGATCATCAATACCGAATATAACGATATTCTTTAGCACGCCAATCTGAGGCGCCGCAATGCCAGCCCCGTCTTCAGCCTGCATCGTATCAAATAAATCCTGGATTAAATTGTCCAACGCAGCTGTGTTAAACTCATTAACATCGCCAGACGATTCCAGTAGAATAGGATGTCCCATACGCAGCACTTTTCTTACAGCCATTTTATTACTCTCTCTATCTTCATTGAAAATAAACTTGAAAAACAATGATATACGCTAAAAAATAATGTTATATACTACCTGTTTACCTGATCCTGGTTATCCGACCCTGGTGTTATACGATGATAAGTCGAATGGAGCAGCAATTGAATAATACGAACACATCTCGAAATTCTCCCGGTTTTTTAATCATTGCATTAGCAATGATGATGGTTTTGCCGTTAATTCTACCAAATGCCACTGTGTTGGCAGCCAATAAAAATACTCCGGAAACCCCCTGGTATCAAATAGAAGTCATTATCTTCTCAAATTTAGAGCAAGTCGGTTTGGGGTCTGAAACCTGGCCAGACACCAGTGAACTTAAGTATGACCAACTTATAATGCTGCGGCATCCAGATGATGCTTTTCTTAATTCGGCGTCCAATCAATCCTTTGATCGAACAAAAAATCAATTACCAGAATTTGATCAGGCTAACATGCCCACTCCTTATGAGCTGCTGCCCTCGTCACAGTTGCAGTTAGTCCCAATTGTAAAAAAACTGCAGCGTTCACGCAGCTACCAACCACTACTGCATATTGCCTGGCGCCAACCGACGATGGACCCCAAATTATCGAATCCAGTTTATATCTTTGATGGCATTGAAAAATCCGTCATGAGTGATATGGGCAACCAACCACAGGCGGTTATACAAAGCCAGCAAGATGGTAATCGGTTTTCTTCAGTAAATGTAGGGACATTTCCTTACGATTCCAGTCAATACGGTCAATTATTTCCGGCAATGCCAGCAGACACATTGGTGGGCGCCTCATTTCAAAAATTATCCGGCACGTTAAGACTCAGTGTTTCCCGCTATTTACATTTGGAAGTGGATCTGAATTACCGTATTCCGGTACTAAAAGAGGATGTTATTACGGTGGAATCTAATGATTCCGGACTTGGTGATGGTTTCTCAGACTCTGGATTATCAAGTTCTGGATTATCAAGCTCAGGCTTCTCAAATTCAGGCAGCCAGCTAAATTTTAGCCAAATGGCAGGTCAACGGAATCAGCAAACGTACGTGCAACGCAGGCAAGCGCTGCAAAACTTTCACCTATTTGAAACCCGCCGTCTGCGCAGCAAAGAGATCCATTATTATGATCACCCGCTTTACGGTATTATCGCTCGCGTGGTGCCCTATGAATTACCTAAGGTGGAAAAGGATTTTGACCCGGCTGCACAAGCCTTCACCACCAACGAACCCACAAAACCAAAGCAGTAGCTTGAAATCGCTGACCAGTAGGCAGATGTCGAGTACGGCAATGAACTGACGATGTAAGCTTATATTAGCTTACAGGCGTTTAGGTGAGCTTAACCAATTGCTCGAGTACACTCGCTACCTTGCTCATCCCCTCGCCTAACTGAGCTTCGATATCTTTCATGGTAATCTCACCTTTCCCACGGCCAGCAGCGCGATTGGCCACCACCCCACAGGTTGCATAATCAAGTTGTAACTCCCGTGCCAGCGAAGCTTCAGGCATACCCGTCATGCCAACGATATCGCAACCATCACGCTCCAGTCGATCAACTTCAGCTGCCGTTTCCAAGCGCGGCCCTTGCGTGGCCCCATAAGTGGCGCCATCGATGACCTCTACCGCAGCAGCACGGGCTGCACTAATTAACGCTTCCCGTAGTTTTTGGCTGTAGGGATACGTAAAATCCACGTGGGTTACATGCTTTAAACCTTCTTCAAAGTAGGTATTAACACGAGACCATGTATAATCAATTATCTGATCAGGCACCACCAACTGCCCGGCCTTCATGTCCTCCCGAATGCCGCCAACCGCGGCTACCGCAAAAACATGCTTGGCCCCAGCTTCCTTTAACGCCCACATGTTGGCCCTGTAATTCACCTTATGAGGCGGAATCGTATGACCGTAACCATGCCGAGGTAAAAACATGATATTTTTACCGTTTAAAACACCGTGGGTTAATGGGCCGGACGGCTCTCCATAAGGCGTATGCACGATTTCCCGGTTACTGATTTCCAGAATATCGAGTTGTGTTAACCCCGTACCACCAATAATTGCTAATGCTGTCACACTTGTACTCCCGCACATGACATAAAATTAATATTCTCGCACAATGACGTATCACCATCAGTCATTGCATTCACACACTGCCTTCGTTCACGGAATAAATACCCGGAACATTGCGCAAGTAACCCTTATAATCCATTCCATAACCAAACACATAATGGTCCTCGACCGTTAGGCCGACGTAATCGGCTGCTCGTACGTGCTTTCGATCATGGAGTTTATTCACCAACACCGCTGTTCGCACGGAACAGGCGCCAGCCTTAGTGCAATAATCGGCAATTTCCGCCAGCGTTATGCCCTCATCCAATATATCATCAACGATAAGCACATGGCGATTATCGATAGCGTGCTGAGGTTTTGCAATCCAGTTAAGCACGCCACCCGACGTTTTACCGCGGTAACGGCTGGCATGGATATAATCATAGTGCAGTGGAAACTCCAGCCTCAACAACAAATCGCCGGTAATGATTAAACCACCATTCATGACACATAACAGCAAGGGGTTCAATGCCTGCAAATCGCCGGTTATTTTTTTCGCCATTGCATTAATGGCCTCGTCAATTTGCGCCTTGGAGTAACAACAATGTGCACTTGATAAGATAGTATTGGCTTCTTCCGCAGTAATAGACATAATTAATTATTTATTATCTGATTATAATGTAATGCAGTGAATGTAGGGAACTTGGTTATTTAACAACAAACATCAAGGTTAACAAGCAATTTAAACGATTGCCATAAACGAGCCTATGAACCTTAGCTTATGAAAGATAATTTATAAACCATCGTCACTAAACCTATAGTTATTAAACCATCGTTATTAAACTAATAATTAGCAAACTAAAATTAGCAAATCAAAACGAACAACCGATGGCTCACAATGAATTACTATCTTTTATGCATTTTTATTAGTAAGTATTAGTAAGTGAAGGTTACGGTGTTTTCATCCATGGCTTCACTGATAACGTAGGCACCGCCAACGGTTTCAGAAATTTCAGGTATCAAATCATCTCCCCACATTTCTATTGTGGGCGTACACACCTTAAATTTGGCGCCGGCCAAATGGGCTTCTTTCATTATATCATAAACCGATTTGCTGGCTCCCTCCTGAACAAACAGGTTTTCTGCTACACCAGTTCGAGCCAGTTGACCGGAATTGCCTGTTAAAATGATTTCAACCTCATATTCCATGGCAGCCGCCACTGTTGCTTGAAGAAAAGGCGCACCTAACTCAGCACCGTTACGAGGGTCAGTATTCACCATAATGATAAGGAGCTTGTCTGCCATTTAACCTCCTTTCAATAAAACGAAATGCCATAAGAACAAACGTCTGTTAAGTATAGAAAACAACGGCCATTCTACCAAGCTTAGTTTATGCCGGCTTAGTCAACACCGGTTTAGCCCACATCAGTTTAGTCAACACCAGCTTATATTAATGCCAGCTTAGTCTATATTGTGAATAATCACAGTACTAAGATCGAGCAATTTGTTCCATGCGTATATCCTCGGGCACATGAACTGTCGATGTAGGAAAAGCGACTTCAGCGTTATGGTCGGTAATGATTTTGTATATACGAAGCAGCACGTCTTGTTTGATCTTATGATACTCCACCCAGTTGGTGGTATGGGTAAATGTATACACGAAAAAATCCAGGGATGAGGCTGCAAACTTATTAAAGTTCACAATGAGTGTCTGAGTGCTATCAATATCAGGATGCGCCCTTAACATAGTTTCAACCGCCGTCACAATCGACTCAACCCTGTCCGCGTCATCATAGCGCACACCAATCGTTTCATAAATGCGTCGATGGGTCATGCGAGAAGGATTCTCTACCGCCACATTGGTAAAAGTGGCATTTGGAATATACAACGGTCGTTTGTCAAAAGTGCGAATCATCGTCTGGCGCCAGCCAATTTTTTCCACGGTACCCTCAATATTCCGGTCAGGTGACCGTATCCAGTCGCCAACGGAAAACGGCCTGTCAAGATAGACCATTAAACCACCGAAAAAATTAGCCAATAAATCACGCGCCGCAAAACCAACGGCAATGCCACCAACACCACCAAATGCGAGCACACCGGAAACACTAAAACCTAATGTTTGTAGCGCCACCAATGCGGCGGTAATCGCAACCGAAAGGCGCAACAGTTTGGTGACCGCATCCATGGTGGTGAGATCCACGGGTTCACCTTTTGCCTCACGACTTGTGACAATCCCTTCTTCAACACGCTTAATAAACCGGAGTAAAAACCACGTGATTGCGACAATGATCAGCACATCATTGACGGGGTCAACATACTCCAATAAGCTTGAGTCAGTCTTACTGCCAGCGATGTGTGCAGCAAACGAGAGACCAATCACCCAGATAATTAAACTAATGGGCTTTTTGGCTGAATGTAAAAAGGCATCATCCCAATAATTTTTGGTTTTTTCGAATTTACCCGCCAACCGATTAATAACTCTGCGCTGTATAAAGTCCAGCAACAACGCACCAAATACCACCAGGAATATCTGAGCTACCCAGACACTCTCATTTTTTATATTCAGAAACTCTAAATCAGGCACATTAACTCCTTATTGATTTGCCTTACTGCATCAATCAATTTCACGACTGTTAGTTTAGGCCCTTAAACGTCCAACTCCAGCGAATCGCCAGCCGCCAGGTCTTCAATGGCGGCGACAGCATGCCGCCACTCGACGCCTTTTAATAACTGACGCCGATTAACAAAATGTCGCCCATGCATTCGGGCGAATCGTACATGGGCTATGGGGTCATTATGTTCGCCGAGATTGTCCAGCACCCTGCTGGCCGAGCCAGGGTCATTGCACACCAACACCATGTCACAGCCTGCTTTTAATGCCGCTTTAGCCCTGTCAACAATATCGCCGGCGACACTGGCACCCTCCATGCTTAAATCATCGCTGAAGATGACCCCTTGAAATTCCAGTTTATTACGTAGAACCTGGTTCAACCAGAAGCTGGAAAAACCAGCCGGATGCGAATCAACCGCAGAGTAGACAACATGCGCGGGCATAATGCCCGCCAACCCATTATTGATCAAACGCTCAAAAGGGACAACGTCCTCTGCATAGATATCTTCAAACGAACGTGCATCCACAGGACAGGCAATATGCGAATCCGCTTTTATGGCGCCGTGACCGGGAAAATGCTTTCCGGTTGCCACCATACCAGCCTTGTGCATACCACGTACATAGGCAGCCGCAAGGCTCGACACCATCTCCGGATCTTTGCCAAATGAGCGGTCACCAATAATATCACTAACGCCGCGATCCACATCGAGAACGGGGGCAAAACTGAAATCCACCCCCACGGAACGTAACTCGATTGCCATTAACCAGCCAAATGTCTCCGCCAGTTTTCGCGCTGCCTTGCTATCCTGCTGATAGCGTAATGCCAGTTTCCCAACTGGCGGGAGCTGGGTAAACCCATCACGAAACCGCTGTACACGCCCGCCTTCGTGGTCCACGGCCACCAATAAGTGCGGTGTACGAATTCGATGAATGGCTTCAACCAGCTCAGTAATTTGCTCGGGTGATTCGTAGTTGCGCGTAAACAAGATTACGCCACCCACTAACGGGTGCAGTAGCATCTCCTGCTCCACTGAACTGATTTCAAACCCTTCCAGATCTATCATTACGGGTCCAAGCGACATATTATTTCACTCTCTTGGTTATCATTTTTTGCATTACTTACCTTCGTTAGCAACCATCATCCCATCATCACGGCGCCATCGCTGACCTGAGTCTCGACATTTCACCGCCTATACAATCGAACGCTTACGTTACTGAATCACCTTATACCTGACATCTAAATAGTCGCGCAGTCTATCACCCAGCATATTTACCGCCAATACCAGTAACATCAACGCGATACCGGGTATAATAACCATATGTGGTGCAACGAGTACATAGCGAGCTCCCACCTGAATCATATTTCCCCAGGAGGCATCGGGAGGTTGCACGCCCAAGCCGAGAAACGACAATCCTGCCTCGGCAATCACGATGCCAGCGACACCAAAACTCGCTTCAATGATAACAGGGGCCATAATCAGGGGTAATAAGTGTCTGCGAACAATGGTTGCCGATCCACTGCCCAGGGCAACGGCCGCCTGAATATGATCTCGCTGCTTAATGCTCAAAACTTGAGCACGTGATAATCGAGCATAACCGACCCACCCCACCACCGATAAGGCAATCACCACATTTTCAATGCCGGGCCCCAGAATACCCGCAAGTGCAATTGCCAGTAAAATCCCGGGGAAAGCCAGAAAAATATCGATAAAATGCACGATTATCCGGTCCACCCAGCCCCCATAATAAGCGCTAACCATGCCAATTAAAACGCCCAGGCTTACCGAAACACTCACCACGGATATGGCAACAATAAAAGACGTGCGCGCCCCCATCATTAGCCGATCGAACAACGGTCTCCCCAGATCATCAAACCCCCAGACCGCACCAGGGCCCGGCGGCAATAAAATGGATTCCAGTGCAATTTGGTCAGGATGCAGGGGCAACAGGGGCGCCGTAACTGCCACGATTAACCATAACAGAATAATTATTAAGGGTAGCCACAATCCAATAAGGCTAGAAAGCCTTCCTTTATAATGGCGAAAATAATGGACAAACCCGCCAAGCATCAATCAGCACCGTAGCGTATGCGCGGGTCTATAACGCGATACACCATGTCCGTGAGAGTATTTACCAGCACATAGCTAATACTGATTAACAATACACTTGCCTGGAGCAGTGGATAATCCCGTTTCTGGATTGCATCGATAGTCAGTTGCCCAATGCCAGGCCACGCAAACACCACTTCGGTGATAACCGCGCCACCTAATAGTGCACCTAACTGCAAACCTAACAAAGTAACCAAGGGCAGCAATGCATTAGGTAATGCGTGGTATAAAATCACCTGGGTGTCCGACAGACCCTTTGCTCGTGCCGTTCGAATAAAATCTTCGTTTAATACTTCCAACAATGTGGAGCGCACCATACGGGACAAAATCGCCGCCATGGCCGTTCCCAACGTTAGCGCAGGTAACACAATTGACTCGGGAGTTTCGCGCCCACTGACGGGCAACCAACCCAGAAAAATTGAAAAAAACAGGATTAATAGCGGACCCATTAAAAAATTAGGAATAGACACCCCCAATAATGACACCACCATCGCCCCATGGTCCCAGAAGGAATCTTTTCTAAGCGCGGCAATTATCCCAAGTGGAAATGCAATCAGTATGGCAATCCCTAACGACCAAATGGCCAGTTCAAGAGTTGCAGGCAAACGCGCCCACAAAATATCAGCGATGGGTTGTTTAGAGTGCAGAGATACCCCGAAGTCCCAGTGCAATAATCCGTTAAAAAAGTGGAGCCACTGCGTGAAAAGGGGTTTATCCAAACCTAAGGCAAGTCGTAACTGCTCGCGATCAGCCGGGCGAGCGGACTCTCCCAACATCACCTCCACCGGGTCACCGGGAATAATGTGTATTAAGAGAAACACCAAGGTAGTAACGCCCAATATGACCACCGCAGCGCCAAGCAAACGAGCGTAGAGTAGATTTGTCATGCTAACATCCTGCATTCATCCTTAGTGCGGCTCCATGTTCTACTAATCAGTTACAGAGATTGATATATCAAACGCGCCATCGGTACACTCAATGGACTTTCCTGCAATCAAGGTATAAACCACATCGTTGCATAAATGTCCAAACCATTGTAGCCCGGATATGGTTTACGAAATCCAGGATGAACGGAGCCCATACGTTTTCGAGTAAAACGGCGCGACCAAAGGAGCTGGTTCGCAAGCAGACACTACATTGTACTCAGTCGATTATTCAACCCCAACCCTGGATTCCGCAAGCTTCATCCAGACTACCGATTGGCCGTTTTGTTGAATGCAAAACTTGACCGGTAGTCGAGCAAGCGTTTAATGGTGTCTTGAAACGGCATTTTCAGTCCATTTTTCGTTTTAGAAGACAATTTTATGCAACAGTAAGGTAAATATAACCCATAGACAACATAGTACAACAACAAAGCTGAAGTCCAGGTCATTCACGAAGTAACGTCACGCCATAAAATATAAAATACGACGACAAGCACTCATAAAGAATATGACGAATGGTGCCACGCAAACTCAATCAACATCTCATGAAACCCAACATGCTTCTGCGTGGCCAGCAAAGCTCAAACCAAATCCGCAACCCAATCCGTGCACAGACGCAATCGACCAAACTTGTTGCAAGACAGGCTCAAGCAATTTAGTGAAATAAATATTAATGATTGCGTTGGAGCCAATACCCTCTCGATACAAAGAAACTATCGCCAACGCATTATCGTGGTTCATTATTTTTGTTGTTATACTGCCCCAATGACGCAACACGACAGTGGTTACCATTTATTATTTTCGCATCCCGAACTGGCGGAGGATTTATTACGCAACTTCGTGTCGGAGGACTGGATAGGTCAGTTAGACTTCACCAACATGGAATGCGTCAATGCCAAGCTCCATGCCGACGGTCTGGATAATCGCGAAGGTGATATGATATACTCGTAGGGTTTAGGCTTAATTGCACCCACCTACATATTCCATCGCTACGTTATCTACAAGGATGTATACCGGCTTTTTCATTTACCTAGCCTCTCTAACACGTTCCTCTTTGCATCGTCATGCAGTATTCCCTCCTTCGCATCAATTTGAGCAGCGGCCAATTCCAGATCCTCATATAACTCAATTTTTTCTTGCATCGCCTCGAATTCGTTCGCATCAAGTAAAACAGCTACACCTTTTCCATGCTGAGTTATCACTAAAGGTCTTTTAGTGTCATGGACTTGCTTCAAAAAGGAGGCTACACCAGAGCGAAACGCCGACATAGGACGAATATCTACATTCACTTTTTTCAATCTACGCATAAGCCACCATTTATGTACTTTATTTGGTACAATCTTGCGTACAATATAACATACGTCAATGTGTATTTTTGAGCATAGCGCTTGCGTAAGCTGGCGGCAAGCTAGTGAAAAAGCGGTTAGCCACTCTTTATCAAATGGGTTTAGGCGTCCCAACTGACTTTACGCTTGCAGCCAGTCTCTGGACCGATGCCACCCGGCAAAGGCATATTCTTGCGCTGCGTAGTATTGGGCTTGTATATCATATTGGAAGGGGGGCCGAGCCCAATCATATCCTGGCCTACGCTTGTCTAAATGCCACTGTTGCGCAAGGGGATAGCGATTCGGCTCATACGCGTGATTCGGCGTTTTCGAAACTGAAGGCAGAGCAAAAAAAGGAGGCCAAAGTGCTAGCGGAACGCTATTTGCGGGACTATGTCAAACCCTTCATCACACCAAATAATGAATAGGCGAGCCGATTTTATTGCGCACCATAATGGCGATTCTGATGCACAGGGCCTGCATGGTCTGAAATCGGATGTTTTTATAGGGATCCTTCAAGCAGGTTACCTAACGCCTACCATCATTTCGCGGTAACCGCCAAAGAATTAGGGGCTGCACCCCATTTCCCCTTGGTGGGACTTGTGCTTCTCAGCACTCACCCACTGGGTAACATTAACCAATTTCATCCCTTTCCAGAGAATCCCAAGGCTCCGAGTTTAGCTCGGCACAATAATGTGATGGTTAGCTGGGACTTTTCTTTTCAATGGTTTGTAAATGTGATTAATTTTATGCTACCTTTTTTGAAAGCTATATAAAAGTGTGATCTACTTTGAGCACGCTATCTCCCTAAACGACATCAACGAAGCCGTTTCACTTCGGTTAATACTTTCACTTTCAAGAATCCAACATCTTAGTACAAACTGAAACTGATTTATTTTATATTTTTTTGAGCAGTATTTGTGCTCAGCACTTTACATCAAGATGTGCTTGAGCAGGACGCGCAAACGTTTGAATCACCGGCAGGTATTAAGTGGCGCTACTTTTGCGAATGCAAAAGTCGTGACGCTTATGCCTGTCCGCGTGCATTCTCTGGTTATGGTCTTTTCTTAGGATCTTGCCTATTATCGAAAACTGAATGCACTATAATTTCGGTATTTTCAATTGTGTAAAAAATGGAGAATGGAAACCTCCTGATGACACAGACCATAAAGATTGAGTACGCCAGCTTGTACATTTCTGGATTTTCTGTAATTGATTTCACGGTATTTTCATCGCAATCTAAAAACTCAAATCCGAGCCCTCTTCTTTGTCTTTCATACCACACGAAGGCTAACTCTATGTCATCTTTGGCTCTTCCTGTATAACGCAGCTTCATTTGTATTTATCACGTAGATCTTTATGTACCGTATCCCAATCGTGAAGCTCTAATTTGCCATCTTTATATTCCTTGTACCTCTTATCCAGTTCTTTCTTTTGCCACTCTGGCATCGGAATTTCAGCATTGCTAGTTGCAATTGAATCCCATACATCTTCTACGAGGATTAATTTCTCTGATAGCTCTAAGCTATTTATTTCATCTTTGATTTGATCTGGTCTCACTTTTACCACCTACATTGATTTAAATAGAAAATGCCGTTCATGATTTTGCCATAACGCCTACGTCAGCTGTTGCCAAAAGCGATGGTTTTTTGTGTAAGAATGAAGCGCAGCGGAATGACACAAGTGCGACCGGCATGGTAGCTCGATTAGCTGGTGAAAGTCCAGCCATGGCCCTTGGGAGAGGGGAACATGTAGACGAAGGCAAGGGTGCCCGAAGAAACTCCCATCTGCTACCCGACGAGGGGATCACGGTGGATGGCGAGCCAATGAGGGATCTGAAGGAAGCTGGAGTTCAAATCTGTCACCTAAGCGTGAGCGAACCTTTGGCAGGCATCGATGGGAGGGCGAGGTACCTTGTACTACCGAAGCCCGAAATTCTCCACGTAACCCGTCAGGTGTATAGAAGGTAGGTGGGCAGAGAAACGGGGGGCTATCTTACCCGGTGAAGGGCCGCTGTTCTGGGTCGGTGTAACTACGACACTTTAAGCCCTAAGCGACGCGGTAACGTATGACGCAATGGAGCAGTGGTTTGCAGATGAAGCCGTAGTAATCGTAAAATTGGATGCCGATGAGGTTACGGAGACGTAGCTGAGGGCAAAACATTCAGAAATTGACAAGGATGCTGGAGATGAAGGGCGGAACACGTAAGCGGACATGAAAGCTTGTTAAAGACGCGGTATTGGAGATCAGCCATAAGGAGTCGAGGTGTGCTCAAGACGTATACATTGAGCGAATCAACGATGCGTAGATCGATGAACAATACCTTCAAGAGAGAGTGAAATGAGTAGACATGACCTATTGATTGACGAATCAAGACTCTTTGAAAGGTTGTGCGAAACCGGGTGGTTACGCGCAGCTTTTAAACGTGTGAAGAAGAACAAAGGATCGCCCGGCATTGACGGGGTAACGGTAACCGAGTTCGAATCGCGTTTAGACGAAGAGCTAAGGCAGCTCAAAGCGGAGCTTGAGAGCTGGACTTACCAACCTTGCCCGGTGCGACGGGTTGAAATTCCCAAGCCCGGGGGGAAAGGCATTCGCCTGCTAGGTGTGCCGACAGTGCGCGACAGAGTGGTTGAGGCAGCGCTGAAAAGAAGTAAGAAAAGAAGTAAGAAAAGAAGTAAGGGTCAAGTCTTTACTTATAGTAAATAACGAGAGCATCCTTTGCAAGAGGGCAGGTAGCCCCTGGGGCGAGTAAATACTATAAGTAAAGACTTGACCCTCTTGAGTTTTCACGAGTGGTTTTTGTGTCTCGACTGGATTCCGATGTATATACCGACTCACCTCCAGGAAATAGGAATTTGCATCAATAAGGATAGCTTTGTAACGACCCCTGAACAGCACGCCATCTGTGTGCTTCAGTCGATTGTAGCGCTGGGTGTACTGGCCGTTGATATGTCGCATCGTCCTACTTAAATTTCCACGCGGGGTTTTTACCAATAAGTGATAGTGGTTACCCATTAGGCAATACGACATAATTTCTAATCCAAACCGCTGGTGTGCTTCTGACAGACATTGCAAGAATGCATAATAATATGCAGTACCGTGGTATATCGGTTGACGCGATCGCCCTCGATTCATTACATGATAAATCGCATTTTCGTATTCTATTCGCAGCGGGCGAGACATTTCTAAAGCATATGCTTTTTTCTACTATAAGTAAAATAGAGTAGAGAGCAGCATACCACTATATACATAGCGTTTATGCAGCTCCCCCTCATCAAACCGTACGTGCGCTTTTCCCGCATACGGCTTTCCGATATCCTTCATCTCAAACTTGCACAACT